>OQVT01001086.1_pt1 | contig 16771 bp, 14 predicted proteins | sample 1691561 | NCBI WGS metagenome assembly OQVT01 (sample SAMN03418260, study PRJEB22391) | human gut metagenome | biome: human-gut; feature: organic feature; material: feces | host: Homo sapiens | place: Tanzania | collected 2013-01 | reverse complement strand
TTGGTCATCAGAAACTATGCGAAAATAACGAATGGTTTGTTTGCCAGAATCATTGTCAAAATTAGTGCACTTACTTTTTTGCAATACGTAAACTTCATTAACAACAAGCCCATTGACAGAATTAAGTATGCACTAAATTAATTCCGCCAACAGGTACTGGAAGGTTCTCGTTAAGCCAGATGGGCACAACAGAACTTGCTCGGGTTTATGCCATGGCGAGAAAACGTGCCGTGAAACGGAGCAATTTGTGTAGCACAATCTTCCGCAGTTAAAATAACAGGTGCTTGAAAATCAGAGAGTTACGCGCCTGTAGACTGCAAGTTGGGGTAAGCGTGTGGACCTTTGGTTTATCGGATAGCAATAGTTTGAATCGTGTTATAACTTTTCATTACCTCATCAAAATTACTAATGATTCTTTCTAACTCTTTTTGTGAAAAAATTATATTTATTGAATCATTTTTTGAAATACTAACATATCTAAAACCGATTCCTTTATCACAAGTAATACACTGCTTTGCAAAACTTATCATTGATGGGTCTTTAAAAGATTTTAGAAGATTTTTTCTTAATTCAAATTGGTTAAACCATACATTTGTAAAATCCTTAGAGGAAACACCAGTGCCAATAACAAACAAACTGTCTTCAATGATATCATATGATTTTAGTGAATCCGGAAGGTTTTGACTCGCATAAATACGATTCTCGTTTATTTGGCGAATTTTTAGAGATTCGTCGCAAAGGAGCTTAATATTTCCATTAAGATATTTGTTATAGAACGTTTTGGGAGTTAATAAGGTAGTTGCGATATCTGCATCGATACCATTATCAAATTTGAAGTTGTATTTATTTCTTATAGAATAACCATTTTTGAATGCATCATAATAAAGCTTCGTTAAAGGTTCTTCTTTTAGGTTCGTTGTATCTAACATAGCGATTTCTAAATATTGAATCTTTTCATCAAAGACCGCATTTGGACATCCCCATGCAATTTGTTTCATTTCCTCTGTAAGATAATAATATAATATTACACAACTATCTTCAATTTCTGCATAATTCAGTGTCCCGATTTTTCCAGCGGATAACGGGCAATTACTATTAAGTTGTGTGACATCATCAATTAAAGTTTTATTTTCTGCGACCTCAGCACAACTCCCTATTGATAAAAATAGGGAAAAAACCAAATGAAACTTAAGATAATTAATCAAATAAGTGTTCGGACTTTCAAATCCTTTTTTATACTTCATATCTGGCAAATTAAGTTTGAATGTCTTTTATATGTTTCAATGTTACTCATTTTTAAGTCAAGTAGAGCTTGTGAATGCTGAATGATAAAACTTTGTTTTTCATGGTTGCTGATAGTTGCTCTTCTTTTAATAATATCTATATTTATTTGGTATATTAAATTTAAATGAAAAGACTCATCCGTGCGCATCGATCTGTGTTTTTGACCAATCAACCTGAACGGACAATTCAATACCCCACACTCCTCACTTTACATTTAGTACTTTCCTCCTCATCTTGTTGTACTCTTCATCGTGTGCCGCTGCTTTTAGGGCTGCTGCCTGCGCGTAGGCGTTGTCGGGGTCTTGTGTGAGGTCGATGCGCATGGTGTTGGCTCGGCGTATGAGGTCTTTCACCACCTCGCCGCCACAGAGTAGGCCGGCGGTTCCCACGACCCATGCGGCTGAGCTGGGCGTAGAGGGATGGGCGGCGCCGGGGCGCGCCTCGGCATGGGGGTCGGTGCCATCGGGGAGCAGCTGGGCGATGCTGGCGATGGGCTCCTCAGGGCTGTAGACCACCTTGACGTGCTTGATGGGAGTCTTGCGCAGCTTCTTGCGGATGACCTTGGCCAGCGGGTCGTTGATGGTCTTGAAGATGTCGGTGACGCACCATTGGGTGGCGTCGAGTTTGTAGGCCGCGCCCATGCACGAGATGAGTGGCACGTTGAGGTCGTGGCAGCGGCGGATGATGTCGAGCTTGGCGGTAACCGTGTCGATGCAGTCGACCACATAGTCGTACTGCGAGAGGTCGAACAAGTGGGCGTTGCTGGGCAGGTAGAAGCACTGGTGCTTGTGCACGATGCACTCGGGGTAGATGTCGTGGATGCGCGCCTCGGCCACATCCACCTTGCTCTGACCTATGGTTGAGGCGGTGGCCAGGATCTGGCGGTTGCAGTTGGAGGGACAGAAACGGTCGTCGTCCCACACGTCGATGTGGCCCACGCCCGAGCGGGCGAGCACCTCGACGACGTAGCCGCCCACGCCGCCCACGCCAAACACGGCGACGCGCGAGCCATGGAGCGTGTCGATGGCGGGCTTGCCCACCAAGAGCTGGATGCGAGAGAATTGATTTTGCATGATGATTGTGTGTTCTTGCCTGATGTTACGTGTGCAAAGTTACGGTTTTATCGTTGAATATGTAAGGGAATGGAGTGGGAATATGCAAAATATGGCTAACTTTGCACGTATGGAAAAAGAATTTGAAGACTATTGGAAGAAGCACCGGGCGAGCCTCCTGCTGGCCGCCCCGAAGGACCTGCAAGAGGAGCGCAATCGCTCGGAGAAGCTCAACACCTTTGGCGACTGGCTGTTGTATCTGGCGCCCATCGTGGTGATGGTGGCCTTCCTCGACCAGAAATTTGTGGCCAGCGAATTGCTCAACTTCCTGGCGAGCATTGGTGTGGGCGTGGTGGCCACGTTCCTCTCGATGCTGCTCAAGCCCTATGTGACGGGCAAGCGCAGGGTGGCCGACATAGAGAATGACATGAAGGCGTATTTCTACGGCATCTACCAGACGCGCGGCCTCGACGCGCTGGAGGCGATGCGCCAATAGGCGCGCGAGGGTTAGACGTACATGAGGTCGCTCATGATGGTGCTGCTGATGTTGATGCCCTGGCGCGTGAGGCTCAAGTGGTGGCCGTCGATGCGCAGCAGCTGGCGGTCGATGTAGCCGCTGGCGTTGCGTAGGAGGAACGCGCGGTGGCGCTCGTCGAGCATGTTGAGGTCTATGCCTTCGCGTGTGCGTAGGGCGGTGGTGACGAGGTCGTCGTAATGGGTGTCGGGATCGATGCGCTCCTCCTCGTAGGGGATCGTTCCGCGCTCAATGGCTTCGATATACCGCATGATGTTGGACGGGTTCCAATGGCGTGTGAGCCGGTCGTAGCTATGGGCCGCGGCGCCCAGGCCGATGTAAGGCACGTCGTTCCAATAGCTGCTGTTGTGGCGGCTGCGGTATGGGCTCGCCCCCTGGTGGCCGTGGGGCAAGAGGGCGAAATTGCTAATCTCATAATGCTCGTAGCCCGCCGCCGTGAGCCGGTCGACGAGCTGGTCGTACATATCGAGGCTCAACTGCTCGTCGGCCTCCCGTATGGTGCCCTGCTCCCACAGGCGGTAGAGTGGGGTGCCCTCCTCAATCATCAGTCCGTAGGCCGAGAGATGCTCAGGCTTGAGCGCCAAGGCGCAACGTATGTCGGCCAGCCAGTCGGCGAGCGTCTCGTCGGGGAAGCCAAACATGAGGTCGACGCTGATGTTGCCTATGCCGTCGAGGCGAAGGGTCTCCACGGCGCGGCGCACCTCGTTGGCTGTGTGGCGACGGTGGAGAAAGCGCAGACGGTCGTCGTTGAAGGTCTGGGCGCCCATGCTCACTCGGTTCACCGGCAAGTGGCTGAACATGTGGCGCCGTATGTCGTCGGGGTTGCACTCCATGGTGACCTCCGCATGGGGATCCACGGGGAACACCTTATATATATGAGCGAAGAGCTTGTGGAGGTTGGCCGCCGACAGTTGCGAGGGCGTGCCACCCCCCAGGTAGATGGTGGAGAGGGAGATGGGATCGTTGGCCATGCGATCGCGCAGCAGGAGCATCTCGCGGCAGAGCGCGTCGACATAGCGGTCGTGCAGCTCGGGGCGCACGGTGGAATAGAAGCCGCAATAGATGCAACGGCTCGCACAGAAAGGAATGTGAATGTAAAGTCCGGCTTTCATATTGTTATACAGAAGGGCCTCGTGGAGCCCATTTCAGAACAAAATTACTAATTTGTTTTAAAAAATTAGCGATTTCTTCCCAAATCTTTTGGAAGTTAAGCGGATTATCGCTATCTTAGTCGTCGATTTTGGAGTACAACTCCCGACCTAACTAAAAACATATACTAACACTTTAAATCTTTTGATATGAGAGTATATCAGACTAACGAAATTAAGAACATTGCCTTGTTGGGCAGTGCGGGTAGCGGCAAGACCACGCTTGCCGAGAGTATGTTGTATGAAGCTGGTGTCATCAAGCGCCGTGGCTCGGTGGAAGGTAAGAACACCGTGAGCGACTACTTCCCCGTTGAGCTTGAGTATGGCTATTCAGTGTTCCCCACCGTTTTCCATGTAGAGTGGAACAATAAGAAACTCAATATTATCGATTGCCCGGGTTCCGACGACTTCGTGGGCGGCGCAATCACATCCCTGAACGTTACCGACCAGGCCATTATCCTCATCAACGGACAGTATGGTCCCGAGGTGGGCACGCAGAACAACTTCAGATACACAGAGAAGTTGCACAAGCCCGTCATCTTCCTCATCAACCAGTTGGACTCCGACAAGTGCGACTTCGACAACATCGTCAGCACCATGCAGGAGATTTATGGTTCCAAGTGTGTGCAGATTCAGTATCCGTTGGAGACTGGACCCAATTTCCATAGCCTTATCGATGTGCTTATCATGAAGAAGCTGTCGTGGGGTCCCGAGGGCGGTGAGCCCAAGCGCGAGGACATCCCGGCAGAAGAGATGGACAAGGCCATGGAACTGCACAAGGCCCTGGTGGAGGCAGCTGCCGAGAACGACGACCACCTGATGGAGAAATTCTTCGAGGAGGACTCGCTCACCGAGGACGAGATGCGCGAGGGTATTCGCAAGGGATTGGTGACACGCTCCATCTTCCCCATCTTCTGCGTAGACGCCCATAAGGACATGGGTGTGCAGCGCCTGATGGAATTCCTGGGCAATGTGGTGCCGTTTGTGAGCGAGATGCCGAAGGTGCGCAACACACGAGGCGAGGAGGTGGCCGCAGAGAGCAATGGCCCCGAGAGCCTCTACTTCTTCAAGACCGGCGTGGAGCCCCACATCGGTGAGGTGAGCTACTTCAAGGTGATGAGTGGATCGGTGAAGCCTGGCGACGACCTGAGCAACGCCGACCGCGGATCGAAGGAGCGCATAGGACAGATCTACGCTTGCGCAGGCGCCAACCGCATACCCGTGGACCAGCTCAACGCGGGCGACATAGGATGCACGGTGAAGTTGAAGGATGTGAAGACGGGCAACGCCCTCAACGGCAAGGATGCCGACTGGCGTTACGACTTCATTAAATACCCCAACCCGAAGTATAGCCGCGCCATCAAGGCAGCCAACCCACAAGACACGGAGAAGATGATGGCCGCCCTGCTCAAGATGAGGCAGGAGGATCCCACATGGGTCGTGGAGCAGAGCAAGGAGCTGCGCCAGACCATCGTGCACGGACAGGGTGAGTTCCACCTCCGCACGCTGAAATGGCGTATGGTGAACAACGAAAAGCTCAACGTGGAGTTTGAGGAGCCGAAGATTCCTTACCGCGAGACGCTCACCAAGAAGGCAAAGGCCGAATATCGCCATAAGAAACAGAGTGGTGGCGCCGGACAGTTTGGTGAGGTGCACCTCATCGTGGAGCCCTACGCTGAGGGCATGCCCGATCCTGTGACCTACAACTTCAACGGCCAGGAGTATAAGATGAACATCAAGTCGAAGGAGGAGAAAGACCTGCCGTGGGGCGGTAAGCTCGTGTTCATCAACTCGGTGGTGGGTGGAGCCATCGACCTGAGATTCATGCCGGCCATCCTCAAGGGTGTGATGGACTGCATGGAACGTGGACCGCTGACAGGTAGCTACGCTCGCGACGTGCGCGTGGTGGTGTACGACGGTAAGATGCACCCAGTAGACTCTAACGAGCTCTCGTTCACGCTGGCTGCACGCCACGCCTTCTCCGACGCCTTCAAGGCTGCTGGCCCGAAGATCCTGGAGCCTATCTACGACCTGGAGGTGTATGTGCCCTCCGACTATATGGGCGATGTGATGAGCGACCTGCAAGGACGCCGCGCCATCATCATGGGTATGGACGCCGAGGCCGGTTACCAGAAGTTGCAGGCCAAGATTCCTTTGAAGGAACTGTCCAACTACAGCGTGGCGCTTAGCTCGCTCACAGGTGGACGCGCCAGCTTCACAACGAAGTTTGCCAGTTACGAGCTTGTGCCCAACGACCTCCAGCAGAAGCTCATTGCTGAGCACGAGGCAGAGACAAAGGACGAAGACTAAACATGATTAACTGTTCCGCTCAAACCAAGGTCCCGTGAGGGACGAACGGTTTCGGACAATACCTGATGCGCTTCTTAGGCCCAAAAAGCTTAGGAAGCGCATTTCCTTTTTAATGTTGAATGTTGTGTGTTGAGTGTGGTTTATAATGTTGAGTGTTGAGTGTTGAGTGTTGAATGTTGAGTGTGGAATGGAAGAGAATACTAAGTGTGATTAAAAACGAATGACCGATTGGGGTTAAAAATCGAATGACCGATTGGGGTTAAAGGGAAAAATATGTATCTTTGCAGCATGAAGAAACTCTGGGTATCGATACTTTTGGCATGCTTTGGGTGCCTGGCGGCATCGGCGCAACGACATGAGTTGCTGAGCGAGCGCATCGCCTCGTTGCAGGTGGTGGTCAACGACGATTGGACGTCATTGCCCGTCGTTACGATGGGTGCGGGCGATGTGCTGAACGTGGGGTTCGACGACCTGTCCCACACCTACCATCGCTATTGCTATAAGATAGAGCATTGTGAGGCCGACTGGACCCCCTCGGAAGGACTTTTCGAGAGCGATTATTGTCAGGGATTTACCAACGGAAACACCATCGACGACCTACAGGAATCGGTAAACACCAACCAACTCTACACCCACTACCAATTCAGCTTGCCCAACAGCAAATGCCGCATTAAGATGAGCGGCAACTACAAGTTGACCGTCTACGATGAGAACGAGGAGGACAAGCCCGTGCTCGTGGTGTGCTTCATGGTGGTGGAGCCGGCGATGGCCGTGGGATTGGGCGTAACCACCAACACCGACTTGGGGGTGGACCGTTGTTACCAGCAGGTCGATATGAAGCTCGACTATGGGCAGGTGCGCGTAACCAATCCCGCCTCGCAGATCATGACGGTGGTGATGCAGAATGGGCGATGGGATAACGCCGTGGTCAACGCGAAGCCGCAGATGGTGAGCGGCAACGGGTTGGCGTGGACCCACAACCGCGCCCTCATCTTTCAAGGTGGCAACGAATACCGGAAGTTTGAGATGCTCGACGTGACCCACACCACTATGGGACTGGAGTCGGTGGAGTGGGATGGCACCATGTATCATGCCTATGTGTGGCCCGACGAGCCACGTCCCAGCTATGTGTATGATGAGGACGCCAATGGTGCGTTTCTCATTCGCAACTCCGACAATGTGGAAATTGACAACACCTGCGAGTACCTGATGGTGCATTTCCGCCTCTACAGCCAGCGCTTGCCCTACGATGTGTGGCTCAATGGTGCCTGGACCTATGATAACTTCGCCCCCAAATACCTCATGACGTGGAACGACGAGCATCAGCTCTACGAGGCCGACGTGTGGCTCAAGCAAGGCTATTACAACTACCAATACCTCACGCTGACGCCCGAAGGCAGCTATGTGGTGGTGCCCTCCGAAGGCAATTTCTACCAAACGGAGAACCAATACCAAGCCCTCGTCTACTATCGAGCCCCAGGAGGTCGCACCGACCGATTGGTGGGCTACGCCAACGTGAGGCTCACCAAATAGGGTGGGGCATGGTTGGCGTTTAGGCCCTTGGCATGCGTCATCGCCTTAATTTTTCTAAAAATAAGGAGGGGCGTGGGTGCGTTCTCGTGAAAATGGATTATCTTTGTATAAAACGCAAAAATCAATGAGATTAAAATATATAGGCATATTGCTCCTCTTGTGCATGGCCCTTCCCGTGGCGGCGCAAAAGAAAGGAGCGAAAGGCGGCAAGGCAACGAAGGTGGTAAAACCCGTGGCACACGTCGAGACCTCTGGTCAGAAACTGTTTAAGTCGATGCTGCCCTCCACGGCTAAGGTGATGTTTATCGATAGCGTGGTGGTGTCGAAAGCCGACTTCCTGAGTCGGGTGCCGCTCAACAAGGAGTCGGGCTCCCTCACGGCTCGCAAGGGTAAGGTGGGCCACGGTGGCGTGCTCCTCACCCAATACCAGAACGATTTTGGCGATCGCAGGATTTACGCCGAAGGCGATACTACCGCCACCCACTTGCTGGCCCAGACCCTTGTGGGCAAGCAATGGAGCGCTCCCCATCCGTTGGCCGGACTGGACGGCAACGAGTATCCGAGAGCTTGTTTCCCATTCCTGGCGAGCGATGGTGTGACGCTCTTCTTCGCCGCACAAGGTCCGCATAGCATGGGAGGCTACGACATCTTCATGACCACCTACGACAACGATGACGCCCAGTGGTATGAGCCGCAAAACTATGGTTTGCCGTTCAACTCCACCGCCAACGAGTATCTGATGGCGATCGACGATTACGACACGTTGGGATGGTTGGTGACCGACCGCAACCAGCCGGCCGACAGCGTCTGCATCTACACCTTCGAGCCCACCTCGATCCGTAAGGATTTTCAGGCCGATGATATCGACGACGCCCACCTGAAGCGCTTCGCCCACATCCACGCCATCAAGGACACGTGGAAGTTTGGAAAGCGCAAGGACGCCCTCGGTCGCCTCGCCGCCATGATAGCGCGTGGCAAGGCCACCAGCACGAAGAAGGTGCAGTTTGCCATCAACGACCGAACGGTGATCACCTCGCCCTCGCAACTGAAGCATGCCGAGAGCCGAACGCTCTATGCCCAGTTGCAGGAGTTGGAAACACTGATGGCGAACACCCAGACAACGCTCGACAACAACCGAAAGAAGTATGCCCAGCAGCCCTCGGCACGCCAGCAGTTGCGCGCGCAGATCATCAAGCTCGAGCAACAACTCGAGCAGCAACAGGCCGATAGCCGAGCCTTGGCAAAACGAATAAGAAAATTGGAAAACTAACAACTCATACAATCTTTTACCTATGAACAGATATTTCGCAGAATCAGAACTCGTTATCAATAGCGATGGTAGCATATTTCACCTTCACCTGTTGCCCGAACAGTTGGCCGACAAGGTCATCCTCGTGGGCGACCCTGGCCGCGTAGACCTCGTGGCCACCCATTTCGATTGCAAGGAGTGTGAGATAAGCAATCGCGAGTTTCACACCATCACCGGAACCTATCAAGGCAAGCGCCTCACCGTGCTCTCCACAGGCATCGGATGCGACAACATCGACATTGTGATGAATGAGCTCGACGCATTGGCCAACATCGATTTCGCAACACGCACCGAGAAGAGCGAGCACCGCACCCTCACGCTTGTGCGCATTGGCACCTGCGGTGGCCTGCAGCCCGAGACCCCAACGGGAACCTATATCGCCTCGGTGAAGAGCATTGGCTTCGATGGCCTGCTCAATTTCTACGCCGGCCGCGACGAGGCCAGCGACCTCGAGCTGGAGGCCGCCTTCAAGAAGTTTGTGGGATGGGACCTGAAGATGGGCAACCCCTATGTGGCTACGGCCAACCCCGCCCTTATCGACCGCGTGGCGTGCGACGACATGGTGCGCGGCATCACGGTGGCGTGCGGAGGCTTCTTCGGTCCTCAGGGACGCCAGCTGCGCCTGCCCCTGACCGATCCCAATCTCAACGAGAAGATAGAGCGCTTTGAATATAACGGTTTGAAAATCAATAACTTCGAGATGGAGTCGTCGGCTTTGGCTGGTTTGGCCACACTCATGGGCCATGAGGCGGCCACCTGCTGCATGGTGATTGCCAACCGCCGTGCTAAGAAGATGGAGACCAACTATAAGGGCGACATCGACGGACTCATCACACGTGTGCTCGACCGCATTTGACACATTCACATATCCAACATTGAATACATTCATCCACGACTCTATCTGCGCCATCGCCACTCGGGCGGGTGGCGCACTTTCTGTTATTAGAGTGAGCGGCGCCAACGCTGTCGCTTACACCGACCGTATCTTCCAATCGGCCTCGGGCAAGCGCCTCGCCGAGAGCAAGGCCAACACCTTGCATTATGGCACCCTCCACACCCTCGCCGATGCCTCCGGCGCTCGCGAGGCCATCGACGATGTGGTGGTGTCGTTGTGGCGCGCCCCCCATTCCTACACGGGCGACGACGTGGTGGAGATTAGTTGCCATGGCAGCCAATACATCGCGCAAAACATCATCCAAGCCCTCATAGCCTGCGGATGCCGACAAGCCGAGCCGGGCGAATACACCATGCGTGCTTACCTCAACGGAAAGATGGACCTGTCGCAGGCCGAGGCCGTGGCCGACCTGATTGCGGCCAACAACAAGGCGTCGCACGATTTGGCGGTCAGTCAACTGAAGGGCCATTTCAGCTCTGAGTTGCAACGATTGCGCCAGCAGTTGCTCAAGCTCACAAGCCTGCTCGAGTTGGAACTCGACTTCTCCGACCACGAAGACCTGGAGTTTGCCGACCGTTCGGAGATCAACGACCTCTCGACGGAAATCTTCGAGAAATTGCGCACCTTATGCGAGAGCTTTAAGACTGGTCAGGCGCTCAAGCAAGGCATACCCGTGGCCATTGTGGGAAAGACCAATGTGGGCAAGTCGACGTTGCTCAATCAATTGCTCAACGAGGACAAGGCCATTGTGAGCGACATCGATGGCACCACACGCGACATCATCGATGGTATGGCGAGCATCAACGGCGTTACGTTCCGGTTTGTCGACACGGCGGGAATAAGAACCACCGACGACGCCATCGAGAAGATAGGCATCGAGCGCGCCTATGAGCAGATTGCCAAGGCCGCCATCGTTGTTTGGATGATCGACGGTAAGCCCACACAGGCCGATAGGGACGACATGGCGCGTCGCACGGAGGGCAAGCCCCTCATCGTGGTTCATAACAAGGCCGACCTGTCGGCCGAGACGTTCGTCGACAACGAGGTGGCCATTAGCGCCAAGCGAAACGAGAACATCCAACTCCTGAAGGAAAAGATCATGGAGGCCGCCAACATCCCCGAGATCGACGAGAACACCATCATGGTGACCAACATGCGCCATTTCGAAGCCTTGCACAAGGCCATGACCGACCTGCAACGCGTTATCGACGGCCTCGCCTCAGGCTTGCCCTCCGACCTCTTGGCCGAAGACCTCCGCCTATGTTTGGAAGACCTGGCCGACATCACCGGAGGCCAAATCACCTCGCAAGAAACCCTCAACAACATCTTCCAACACTTCTGCATCGGGAAATAGGGAGAGAATAAAAAGGGAAATAAAAAATAAAAAAGAAACAAGAGAAATCACCCCTTGGCATCATGAAAACCCAATGGCTCGCTTTCATGGCCGGTATCATCTGGCTGGCGGCAGGTTTCAACGTCTGTAGGATAGGCGTGGAGGCATGGCGCGCACTCACCGCCACCACAGCAGGCATGGTGCTGGGCAGCCTCGCCACGCTCGTCCTCTTCTCCGTCATGTTTGTCAAGATGCTGTTCAAGAACGTGCGGCGCATCGGGCGCATCTGCCCGGCGCGGCGGCGGGTATGGCACCTCATGCCCTCAGGTCCTATCTCGTCATGACGGTCATGATCACGCTGGGCATCATACTCCGCAGCTGCCAAGCCGTCCCCCGCACGTTCATCGCCTCGTTCTATGTGGGGCTGGGAGGGGCGCTCATGCTGGCCGGCGCCGTTTATCTCTCCGCCCTCTTCTGTCCTAAAGACCTATAGTCCCCCCCCTTGTTGCAGCCATGGCACCCGTGGCTACCCTTGTGCCTTCCTTTTTCTCGCCGCCAAGGCGATGTAGGCCAGCAGTGCCACAAACGCCACGAGGATGCACACCATCTGCGTGGCGTAACGCTCCGGCTCAATCCAAATCTCCTTGAAGAACCCTAAGCGGCCTAGCACCTCCACTGGCACCCAGAACACCACCACCGTGGCGATGGCCATGCGAATGTTGGCTCCCCACGAGGCCAGTCTGAGTTGCTTCCTGAAGATCAGCACGCTACCCGCCAGGCACGCTGCCGCCACAAGGCTCGTCACGGGATGGCGATCGCCAAGGAAGTTCTTATCGTAGCAGAACATCAGCAGCAGGTAGCTCGCCCAGAGAATCATGTTGAGCTCCATGAAGGTCACGATGCTCGTGTGGTGGGTCATCGGCCGTGCCGCGATCTCGTTCTTGCGCGAGCGTAGCAGCGTGCGTTGCCACCAGTTGATGAAGTTGCATCCGTTCTTCGTTGAGAAGATGTAGAGCGTCATCACCATCATCCACATGCCGAAGGAGGCGGGCAGGATGAGATATTCGGGTTTGGTGACGATCTCGCCATTCTCCATCTCAGGCTGTGTGCCCCAGCGTGTGGCGTAGTATTGGAAGAGAAACTCCACCCATCCCGTCCAGAAGAGCAGGCCTCCGATCAGTCCGAAGATCGTTTGTTTGGTGTCGCCCTTCACAAACACGCCAGTTATTACAATGAGCAGACCCACCAATCCCATGAGGAAGGCCGAGTAGTGTAGCGCCTCGGGGGTCATTGTCTTCTCCATAATCATCATCAGCGCATGTCCCAATGGCATGGTAAAGAGAACCATGAGGAACGACGCTATTGCTTTCCACCAGTTTTGTTTCATAATAAACGTATAACGTTTTTAGTTTCAAAATATTTTATCGATGTCTATCGACATTCCTATCTGAAGGTTGACGCCGTCGGTTATGGGGCTGTTGAGATAATAATACTTCGGCTTGTATCCGAAGAGGTTGTCGAGCGCCACATTTACCTTCACCGCTTTTCCCACACGTTGCACCACCGACAGTTTCCATATCGTGTAGGCGGGATATTCCACGCTGATGGTTCCTTTGCTCACGTCGTAGTAGTCTTTGTATTCCACGTTCTCCACCCCCGAAAGCACCCGTCCCTGAAGCGCGATGTTCAGTCCGTAGGTTTTGGTGAGCTGTCGGTCGAAGTCCACGCGTGCGTTGAGCGCATGCTCGCGTGCGGGGATATACTGGTTGTTGATGGTGTTGCCATCCTTGTCTTTGGCGAGCTGCTCCTTGGTGTAGGCATAGGTGAGCCGCGCCCCGAACCCGTTGTTCCATTTGGCTTGCGTCCCTATCTCTCCTCCGCACACGCTGTAGTTGTCGAGGTTGGCGTAGGGCAGATAGGGCAGCTTGTCGTCGGCGTTTTTGAAGTAGGGCGCCGACGTGGCGAGCTTGTTTTTCACCTTGTTATAATAAACCGAAGCCGTGAAGTTGTAGTGGCCCTTAGTGTATTCGGCCGAGAGGTTGACATTGTGGCTCACCTCCGACTTCAGGTTGGCGTTGCCCTCCACGATCCAGATGCCCGACATGTTGAAGTCGTAGTACTTCTCCTTCAGCGTGGGCGCGCGGAATCCCATGCCGTATCCGGCACGCAGGGCGAGGTTGCGCCTTGGCTTGTAGCATACATTGAGCTTGGGGGTGACGTGGCTGTCGTTGCCGTCGGAGAAATAGTCGTAGCGCACGGCTCCCACAGCCTCCCATTTGTCGGTGATGCGCCAATCGTATTGGGCGAACACGTCCCACAAGTCCTGCTTGCGCACTTCGCCCTCCAGGTTGGTGTTGTAGAGATAATCGTGCATGTAGTCGGAGCCAATGGTGAGCACGTCTCCGCTTTCGAAGGAGTGGTTGTAGAGCCATCGTATGGTGTTCTGCACGTTGCTGTAGTCGCGTATGTCGAGTCGTGTGATGCGTTGGAAGTCCGACTTGTCGTACTGGTCGAAAGCGTAGCTCGCCTGCACGTTGTCCCATTCCGACAGGTTCCAATCCATGCGCAGCCCGCCCGAGAAGTCGCGGTAGCGTTCGGGTTGGTCGGCCGACCTCACCGTCTCGCGGAAGAAGTATCCGGCGCGTCCCGTGAGGTGGAGGTTGCTGTTGGGGCTCCACACCAGTTGGTCTTTGAGGTTCATCGTCTTGTCGCCATACACGGTTGCGATGATGCGCGTCACAGGGCTCTCGGCGCTGTGCACATTGTAGTTGTCCGTACTGTTGAGGTTGGCCGTGAGCATATTGTTCCAATGCTTTCCGTTCAGTCCGAAGGCCGCTCCGTAGCGTTGCTCGTTGTGCTTGGCGTAGCGTGCGTTCACATTGAGCGTCAGGGGCTTCTGACTGTTTTTCGTGATGATGTTGATCACTCCGCCCGTGGCATTGCTTCCATACAGGGCCGAGGCCGCACCCTTCACGATCTCTATGCGCTCCACGTTGTCCATGCTCAGTCGGGTGAAGTCCACGTCGTCCATGGTCTCGCCAGCCAGCCGCTCGCCGTCCACGAGGAAGAGCACTCCCTGGCCGCCGAAGCCCGAGAAGTTGAGGTGCGTCTGCTGGTTCATGGCATACGAGAACTCCACGCTGGGAAGTTCCTGTTGCAAGAGGTCCTGCACGTTGGTGGCGTCGAGCCGGGCAATCTCCTTGGCGCTGATCACGCGTGTCTGTATGGGCGTGTCCTTCAGGAATTTAGGCGTGCGCGTGCCCGTCACCACCACCTCGCCGAGATTAAACTGTCGGTAGGTGGAGTCGGTGGTGGCATCCTGGGCCGTTGCCGTCTGCCACGTGGCGGTGGCCATCAATACGGAGAATAATATGGGTTTGTTCATTTCCGTTCGAATAAATCTTTTTCCCGTTCAAAGCGAGTGGCACCCATTTAGTAAGGATACCTGTAATTGATTGTGAGGTAACACTTTGTGCCGTTTGGCGCGAGATAGTTCTCCAACTGCAAAGCCGCGTAGCTTCCGTCCTTCAATCGCAAAACGAACACGTGGTTGTTCATGCTGAACGATGGTGGCATGGGCGGAATCTCCATGCTCAGCCACGACGAGAGCACGCGGTTTAGGGCGATGCCCTGCGAGGGCACATAGCCCAGCAGCATCTGCTCCTGACTGTCCCACACCTCGTTCTCGGTCCATTCGTCCTCCTTGAACGTCATGTTCCTGAACGCCTCGCTGCTCTCGGGCAACTGGTCCATCGAGGTGTAGGTGGTCTCGAGCACGGCTCCGCCGTTGGTTCTCACGTTGTTGCGGTGAATGGCGAAGGACCATTCCTCAGGAGCCGTCTGCTCAGCGGTGGGGGTGAAGTGGGTGAACGTGTTGCTCTTTACGCCCGCTCCGAACACGTCGAACCAATACATATATTGTCCCGGCTTCTCGCTCTGTGTTGTCGTGGAGCTTGCGCCCGTGCTTTCGCCTTCCGTTGTGGGCTTATCCACCCGCTCGCCTGTGGCCTCCATCGGTATGGGGTAGGCCTCAAACTCGGTCTGCGCCTTGAACAGAGCCTCCTCGTCGCCCTCAACGGTAAGCTGGTGGAGACGGTTGAGGTCCACATAATACCAATTGGTCCAGCTCGTCGCGTCCATCACGATCTGGCCCTTAGCTGGCGCTATCTCCTGCGGCTTGTCGTATATGGCGTCAAAAAGACCGTTACAAGCGGTGAGCGCTACGACGCCCATCCCAGCAACGGCCACTTTGTAAAAATTCTTCATCAATGATAATCTCAGCTTATCTTATTTCTTAAGATATTTCTTTCCGTTCACAATCACCACGCCCTTGTAGTACTTGTCAACCATCTGCCCGTTGAGGTTATAGATTTTGCCATCGCCCATTCCGTTGCTCTTCACCGAGGTGATGGCGGTGGGGTCGGAGGTAAACTTGCTCACGATGGCGAACGGCATCGATCCCATCTGGAACGTGTTCACGATGTCCTCCACCTTGTTGCCGTTGTATTTCACGAGGATGTTGTTGTCCTTCTCGGGGTTGAACGAATAGTTACCGTCCATCGTCTTCTTGCCACCCGTCTCGGCTGAGAAGTGGAAGGTGAGTCCGTCGTCCTTGTAGTCGCGGAAGAATCCGCCCTTCTCCTCGTCGTAGGTGAGTCCCTTCACGGTGTAGGTGCCGAGCGTGAGGTTGCCCATCACGGTGTTGTCGAGGGTGTAGGTGGGAATCTCCACGTCCGCCTTCTGCACGTTGCCATCCATATACTTGCGCACGTTGTAGGTTACGTTGTTGTTGGTGTAGTTGAACGCTCCGCCCACATTCACGTTGATGGCGCTTGTCACGGCCTTGATGTCGTAGGCCTTGATGTAGTAGGTCATGTCGAAGGGCATGGCTCCGTATTTGAACACGGCCTTCAGGGTGAGGGAGTTGTCGGCCATGTTGTAGGTGCCTGTGAATGACGAACCTGTAATGTCCTTCTCCTCGCCGCCCACAGTCACCTTGGTTGCGAAAGTCTGGTCGGCCATCGTTATCACGTGGTTGGCTCCCATTGCGAACGCCACATTCTCGATGGTGAACGAGGGAATCACAAAGTTGTCATTCACGATCTTGGGAAGGGTGATGTTGCCGGCAGCCGCGTTCACCATCTCAAACCTCACCGTGTCGCTTGCGTTTTCCACGTTCTGGGTCAGCACATTGGCCGTGGAGGCTCCTGCGAATTTCAACGCTCCGTGCATCTGAGCCATCATGTTACCTGCCATCAGCGTGGCGAAAACGAGAGTAAAAATCTTCTTCATATTCTGCTATTTTCTTTTATTGTGTTTATTGTGATTGTCAGACCTGTGGTTGTCTCCGTTTTTGGGGGAATGCAAAGTTA
>OQVT01001079.1_pt1 | contig 16815 bp, 12 predicted proteins | sample 1691561 | NCBI WGS metagenome assembly OQVT01 (sample SAMN03418260, study PRJEB22391) | human gut metagenome | biome: human-gut; feature: organic feature; material: feces | host: Homo sapiens | place: Tanzania | collected 2013-01 | reverse complement strand
CTGCTTCTTATCCATGTCAGGCCAAGCATAGAACTTGTATTCAGTATCTCCTTTTGCATAATCCACATAAAAGTCCCTTAATTCATCACGATTGCTGGAATAACTCATATTCCATCTTCCTTTACTACCATAACCGAAATAAACATCATCATTTACCTTCAGTTGCGGAAGAACTTGCGACTCATACATATCAGCACGTATAATCTCCTTCAAATCAGAAGCGCAATCTATTTTTTCGATTCGGTCTGTTATTCTCCAGAAGTCTATAGCCTCTGTCTTTACCACAACAGTAATAGAAACCTTTTCTTCACCTCTCATTAATTTGACACGAGTACGACCAATCTTCTTGGGTACAATGATATGCTTACCAGTTTCTTGATCCACTTGCAACTCTGCCACACCATCATTCTCATTAGAAATACTGCACGATGCATCCAAGGTTCGCCCAACAGCATCCTCCAAAGAATACTCCTCATCTGCGTCCAAGAAACAATCCAACAAATAGCCGCTCCGCTCGAAATAAGGCGCATCATCGTCCTTACAGCTTGCCAACAATACGCTTAGTGCCACTAAGCACATTAGATTAATTAAACTTACTTTTTTCATACGCAAAAAATTATGATAATGCAAAAGTATTAAAAAAGTGAGAGTTATCGAGTTAGAATCCGTTCACAAATCTTTCACTTTTTATAAATAACTGACATCCAAGCGTTTACAACAAGGTCACTTTTAGCAATGTGAATAGTTTCACATCAGACGGAACGAATGAACGAGTCTAATTCTTCTGCTTTACCCTCTTTTTTAAACATTTTCTTGAACAAACGTTTTCTTGACATAGTTAATGCGGAAGGTTCTCGATGAACAAGTGTTGATATATCAGATAAAGATACCTCTAACTTCAGCAACAAGCATATTTGGTACTCCAAATCTGACAAATTACATATACGATTGAGTTTAAGTTTGAAATCCACAAAATATTGATTGATAGCTTGGTCCAATTCCGACCACTCTGCTTGAGTGATATTCTGATTTACTTTCATCTTATTGAGTAACAAAGAGTAAATCTCAGTCTCTTTCATTCGAGCCAAAGCATCTTTATTTGTTGATCCTTGTGATGCACTTTTTTCCAAAAGATGCTGCAACTCCTCCATCTGTCTTTTCTGTTCTATTTTGGCGTTCTTGCTATTCTTGTAATATACATAGAAACCAATTAGGACAAGACAGGTACACAATCCCAATATGACCAACAACAATTTATGCCTTTCATTCTCACTCTTCAACCTAACGTTTTCTTTTTCTCTTTGTGTATAATCATAAAGAGACTGACATTTGGAAACAGCCTCTGTTTTGGTAATCTTTTCTATAGAATCACTATAGTTTAGAAACTGACGCCATACTTTCAACTTATTTTTGTCTGCTTTTTGTTCTAACATCATTTCTAATTTTATACGATAGGCATCACATTTAGCATATACCTCTCCATACTGTTCTAATTTATCGATATAATAATTGACGGAATCAGGCATATTGCGTAACTTATAGTACTTCATAGCCACACAATATATTCCACTCCTATTTTCAGGTCTGATATCACCAAACATCGGCAAAATGTATTTACCTGCTGAATCCGCATTTTGATAATGAGTTTCCAGATAAATATCCGCCAAACTTGACCTTGCAGAAGTAGCCATCTGAGGCATTTTTTTCTTTAATGCCAATTGCAAAGCTTTATGACTATAAGAAATCGCACTATCCAATTGTTCCGCAGTAGAATAAGTTAGTCCCAAATCTCGCAAGTCAAAAATCATTCCCTCTACATCGTTTCTTAAAGAATCAACTCTATAAGAAATTTTGTAATGGTCAATAGCTGCAGCATAATTTCCTTGATAAAACATGACATAACCAATTTGGGCATGCGTAATTCCCCACAGGCGCAAATTATCATCGGCTGTAATGTTATCCAACACTTTATGATAATAATCCAATGCCTGCGGCGAGTCGTGTAAATCAAAATAGGTCGAACCTGCCAAGTAATATATTTCAGGCAACATTTTCTTATCCCCCTTGCCCTCATAATATGATATCATTTGGTTCAAATTTGTCAAATCAGAATGAGGGATGTAAGCTTTGTCTTGTGCCTTTAACTTTACTAAACGGAAATACATCCAATCCGCAGTATTTGTTGTATCTAAATCTTTTCGGATTTGGGCGAGTTTCTCCAATGCCAGTTTGGGATTAGAATAACACAAACTGTCAGCCTCCACCAAAGCAGATGGATACTCATGCTTGCCACAAGAGACGCAAATTACAACCAGCAAGATAAATGATGCAATATTCTTTACCATGATGTAAACATTTATATTGACAATACGAAAATACTACATTATTCAGAAACGCCAAAGCCTTAACCGATTTATTTGTGTCAAACCATCCATAATTAACATCAATTAAACTAAATACGATACAGGAGGTGTAAAACGATAAGACTCTTGTTATCGACGTGTTACTTTTTTGTGAAAAGGATTACGCTAAAAACCCTTCACCCTTCATCTATCGTTTGAAATCCCCTGTGTTTATCGGGGTTTCAGGGGTTGAAAGGCACAAATCCACCCTTCATCACCCTTCATCTCCCTTCATTCGAAAGAGATTTAAGCCTCAATGCAAGCATCATAGAAGCCTTAACCGGGGCTTAATAGACGACCCGGACCGGTCTTAATAGATTACTGAGCCCAGCTCTTATCAGTCTGTAAAAATCTGAAAATGGCAAAATGATGAAGAGTGATGAAGAGTGATGAAGGGTGATGAAGGGTTGAAATTTGCTTTTCAGTCTCAGAACCCCTGTGTTTATCGGCATTCCGCGCGATTAGATGAAGGATGAAGGGTTTTTGCGTAATCCTTTTTTATAAATACTGCTGCAGGAAAAATGCCTACTTATGGCACAAATGTGCCCTGCCTGAGGGCACATTTGTGCTCTCTAAGGAGAAAATATACAGAACCGACCTCTGCCCATCAAGGCTTCCGATATGGGTATAAACACAAGAAAAAGTATTTCTACAACACTTTATTTTCCGTCTCCTTTGGTTCTATACACATTATATAATATATAGGCAGATAAGTGATGCCATTCTTCTGTTCCACCTGCTGGGCATTCGAAAGCACGAAGGCATCCTGGATGTTGTATTCCTTGATTTGAAAGAACTTATCCAAAGCGCTATGTACCTGATAATCCTTACCCGACTTGATTTCGAGCGGAAGGACAGACAGATGCTCCATGTCATCAATCAGATAATCCACCTCTCCCGTTTTCTTGTTGTCGTAATAATAAAGGTTGAAACCATGCGCCTTCAGTTCCTGCGCCACCACAGTCTCATAAACGGAACCGAGATTGATGCTTGCCACATCATCCATCACCGCCTTGATGTTGGTGCCAAAGAAAATACTGGTCAGAATACCCACATCGTTCATATAAAGTTTGAGCAGATTCTTACCACTATTCTCTATCAAAGGGAAACTTGGCTTACTGATGGCCTTCACTTCCAACGCAATGCCCGAAGAAATCAGATAGTCGAACTCCTCGACATAATCACTCATTCTCTTTCCCCTTTTGTCCTCAATATCCTTCACCACTACTCGTTTCTTCTTGTTTTCCAAGTTAGAAGGAATCATGCTGTAGATGCGCTGAATCTTCAGGCGATTGTGCATTTCCTCATAACGGGCCGCATCCACTCCATAGAGGTGATGGATTTCATTCTGTATGGTACGAATGGTCGTGACATTCTTGGTAGCCAAGAATTCGTTGACGGCATCAGGCAAGCCTCCTACCAAGAGATACTTCTTGAACAAATCGAGCAGTTTGTTATGGATAGCTTCCGGCATCGACTCCCTTGAAGCAAACTTCTTGCGAATCGTATCAAGCACCAGTTGTCCTACACCATTGGCTATCAAAAACTCCTCGAAGTCCAATGGATACATGTGCCGGATGATGATACTGCCCAAAGGAACAGAGGAAGTTGTCTTGAGTGTAACACCCAGTAACGAGCCGCTGGCTATATATGTAAATTTATTATCTTCGCGCAGGAACTTGAGTAAAGTAAGCAGATGGTCGTAGGCCTGAATCTCATCAATAAACACCAAAGTGTTATTCTTTTCCTTCATCCTATCACCTGCCACCGTACTCAAAGCCAAATAGAAATCATCCACCGTCTTAGCATCGGCAAAAGTCCTGTCTCCAAGCTTGTCTGTCTCCATATTTATCTCAATGTAGTTGGGAAAAAGCTTCTTTCCGGCTTCACGAATGATAAAGGACTTACCTATTTGGCGCGCGCCATCTATAATCAAAATCTTATCAGACTCTGATTGTAAGTGACTTACAATATATTTTTCAATCTTTCTATAGAGCATATTTACACTTTTCCTATGATTTTACAGGCGCAAATATACACTTTTCCTACGAAACAACCAAGCAAAAACTACACTTTTCCTATAAATAACAATAAGAAAAACTACACTTTTCCTAAAAAACAACAGGAAAAGCTGTTCTTTTCTATAGAAACTGAGAACTATCAACTGTCAAGACAATCATGCAGGAGGGCTGAAAGAAGAGGAGAACAAAGTCTGCGAAAGGCTTTATTAGTATCTGCCCATCGTTATGGGCATTTTTGCCCATCATATTGAACAACTCTGCCCAACGTTATGGGCAAAGTTGCCCAATGCGATGGGCAGAGTACATAGTTGTACGTGATGAAGTATTACTTCTTACACGAGAAGAGATACTTCTGCTTACACGATTAAAGTTACTTCTGCTTCAGATAATTCAACTGAACATTAGGAGCGCAGGCACTGCTTGTTTTCTCGGTGTATTCAGCCACTTTTAATGTAGCAGTTCCCTTGATGCTCTCCACATCGGTTCCCACCTGGAACAGATAATTGCCAGCATCAACCTTCCACTGACTGTTAGCTTCATCAAAGCTTGCCAAGTCGCGCTTCTCGAGAGTCATCTTCAAAGTCTGGCTCTCACCTGGCTTCAACTCACGGGTCTTGCCAAAGGCTTTAAGTTCCTTGGCAGGCTTCTCGTAAGCACCCTTAGGAGCGGTGACATAAACCTGTGCCACCTGCTTGCCAGCAACCTTGCCAGTATTCTTGACAGTTACACTAACCTCTATGTTCTTGCCGTTGGCCTTGACAGAAGGCTTGCCCATCTCGAAAGTAGTATAACTCAGACCGAAGCCGAAAGGATAAGCCACATCCTTCTTGAAAGTATCGAAGTAGCGATAGCCCACGTAGATGTCTTCTTCATGATTGCTGAAGTCTACGCCAGGGATATTGCCCTTGCCCCAGCCTTCCATATTCTTATAGGTGTACATATCATACTCCTTGGCAAAGTTGGCAGTAGAAGGATGATCAGTCGCTGCAATAGGCCAAGTCATGGTCAGTTTGCCCGATGGATTCACCTTTCCTGTCAGGATGTCGGCCACAGAGTTACCGCCTTCAATACCGGGTTGCCATGCCACGAGGATGGCATCCACACGGTCGCGCCAACTTGCTGTTTCCATGACAGATCCCGAGTTGATGATGACAATCACCTTCTTGCCTTTAGCATGGAAGGCATCAGAAACACGGAAAATCATATCCTGTTCCGTCTTACTGAGGTTGAACTCACCATTGATCTGACGGTCCATACCCTCACCAGCCTGACGTCCGATGGTGATGATGGCGGCATCAGCCTTAGGCTCCTCATTGGCCACACATCGCTCAGTTATATCGATTTCATCGAGCTTTGGTTGTCCTTGATCCAGAAACCACATCATTGGATTCTTGTCTGCCTTGAGCTTTGCCTTGGCATATTTCACATAGTTCTGATAGATCTCTGTGAGCTGCGGAGTAGTAGCCACGCCGATGTTCTTCAGTCCTGTAACCATATCTACAGAATAACCTACATTGACAGCTCCACTACCAAGTCCACCCGACATAAAGTCGTAGGAGTTGACACCGAAGAGAGCCACCGTCTTCAAGCCACGGATAGGGAGAGCTGCATTGTTCTTCAAGAGCACCATACCCTCGGTGCTACTCTGGCGGGTAATGGCAGCATGAGCCTTGAGGTCGGGCTCGCCACTATATTTATACCCCTTGAAACGTGGAGTCTTCACGATATATTCCAACATACGGCGCACGTTGCGGTCAACGTCATTTACGTCCAATTTGCCCGATTTCACCGCGTTTACTATATCTTTTACCTGTGCAGGATAGCCCGGCATCATCAGGTCGTTGCCAGCAGCCACCTCCTGTTCTACAGGCAGGTCTTCACGCTTACCAATCCAGTCGGTCTCGACGATTCCCTTATATCCCCAGTCGTTACGCAGGATGTTGGTCAAGAGATCTTTGTTGCCTTGAGCATAGACACCGTTCACCTTATTATACGCCGACATGATGGTCCAAGGATTGCTCTTGCGCACCATCATCTCGAAACCCTTGAGATAAAGCTCACGCAAAGCACGCTGACTCAGACGCTCATCCACACGGGTACGGTCACTTTCCTGTGAGTTCACAGCAAAATGCTTGGCACTCACGCCCACACCCTGACTCTGCACACCGAGCACAAAGGCAGTTCCCATAAGACCTGTCACAACAGGGTCTTCTGAGTAATACTCAAAGTTTCTGCCACAAAGCGGATTGCGATGCAGGTTCATGCCTGGTCCTAAAACCACATCACAGCCATACTCCAAGGTCTCATTACCGATGGCTTCGCCCACTTTGCGCACCAAATCGGTGTTCCAGGTAGAGGCCAGACAGGTTCCTACGGGGAAACCTGTGGCATAATAGTTACGGCTGTCGCCCTCGCGATGTGCATCTATATGCACTCCTGCCGGACCATCACACTGCACCGTAGCAGGAATTCCCAAACGCGGAATAGCCACTGTCGTTCCTGCAGCACCAGGAACAAACTTCTTCTGGTGACCCAACATGGCTCCGCTTCCTACGAATCCATCGTTGCCACCTCCCACTAAGAGCTGGGCTTTCTCTTCCAAGGTCATTGCCTTGATTACTTCCTCAATGTTGTTGGCATTGAGTTGTGGCGCAGTCTGTGCCGTCATTGTTACCGACAAGGCTCCAACTGCCACTGTAAGAACCATTTTCTTGTACTTCATCATTTACGTTATAGTGTTTAGTTATTAGCTTAGCAATATGCTGTCTTATCGTCTGCAAATTTAATAAAATCGGGACGAAAAGCCAACTTTTTTCTATCTTTTATTCCTCAAAAATCTATCTTTTCGTCATATTTTAACCGATTAAGCATATATGATTAACATATTGTTCAGTATCAGGACACAGCATTCCTCATTTGTGGCTATAGATATAAGCAGAAAAGAGCAGAGAAATTTCCCCGTCGAAATCTATCGTTCCACAGAAGGCAACATAGAGCTGAATGTAAAATTAGAGAATGATACCGTTTGGCTTACACAAAGCCAAATGGCAGAGTTGTTTGCTGTTGACAGGACATCTGTTACACGACACATTCGCAACATTTACAAGAGTCAAGAACTAGACGAAAAGTCAACTTGTGCAAAAAATGCACAAGTTTCTTCTCTATCTGTACATGATTTTCAGAAAGAATGTTTACCTTTGCATGCAGAATGAAGAAAACGGTCATATTATTTCTATTTTCTCTGTTGCTGACCTTCGTTGTCGGCTGTACTCCATCGCACTATCGTCTTTCGTTCGAAGAAATAGACGATATGGCTGACTATTATCCCGCCCAAGCCAAGGTATATTTGGAAAGAACCGACAGCAACGACAACAAAGGGTACTACAAGCTACTGGCTTGCAAGATAAGATACCAAATCACTGGCGTATATTTTTTGCGCCGAGATTCCGACATTGAGGACGCCATACAGATCTTTACCAAAGAAAACAATGAGCCTATGCTTGCGCGTGCATTATATTATAAGGGCGCCATGACTTTCAACACAACTCACGACACAACACAAACGCTGCAAATACTGATGCAAGCCTGCAGACATAGCTCCATCATGCGTCAAAATGAGAAGCTCGACCTCTACGACCTGATGTGCCGCATCACTCACGACAACTCCTACACCGTAAAACTCGAGGACGAGGCACGACAAAGCCACAACATATCCCATCGTGCCTGGGCGACGCTCTACCGTGCCGTGAACAATCAAGACCGTCAGTTGGCAGAAGAAGCTTTCGACATCGCTTACTCCATTCCCGAGAACAAGGACAGTACATTAGGGCCTATGTACAACTATTATTTTCAAAAACTGATAGAACAAGGAAACACTCCCGACTCCGTCATCATGGATTACATCAATCTGGCAGATAACTATGGTGGTATAAAACACAAAACTGCAGTGGATCTGTATCGTTTTCTATGGAGATACGGCAAGACACCCAAAGGAGAGAAATTTCTCAATGCCCATAAACCGGAAATAGAGGAATTATCCAATTACATGTACCTGGGTTCGTATGAATATCTCATACCGTTTTACTTTGTGTACTTACACCTGGGTGACACAACGACTGCCGACAACATCGTCAAACTAATACATCAGTCAGAACCCTTCATTGAAAGACAAGGCAATGCAGACAAGGAACAAAAGGTGAAACTAATGTATGAAGGAGGTTACAGCAACTACCGATATGCGCAAGCGAAAAACTGGATTCTTGTAGCCATCATCATCGTGCTTGCCATATTGCTGACAATGACATACCTTTCTGTTTCACGCATACGAAAAGCCCAAAGCACCATCACCGCTCTAAACCATTCGCTACATCAGCTAAAAGACGTAGAGAACGCAACACTTGCAGAACGATGCGAGCAACTGAATCATGACATCACCACACAAGTACGCAAACTGAAAAGACGCGACAAGGATATAGAACTGTACAAGACACAAATAGGCGATCTGACCGATATAAGTCAGGGACTCATATACTACTCGCAAGCAGTACAGAACAAGAACATCAGTCAAATCGGCAAACAGGGAATCCTGCAGCTACTTGCCAGCTACAGGATGATAGACGAAAAATACAGCAAACGGCTTGCCTGCTACGATCTGAATCCATCACATTGCCTCTTCTGCATACTCTACCACATGGGTAAAACTGACGAGGAGGTGATGCAAATCATGCAATATTCGATGGCTAATATAAGAGTAAGAAAGTCGCGCATCAAGAGTGACTGCGAGGTAGATTCCTTCGAGGCTGTGATAAGCCGTGAAGCGTAATTCGATTACAAAAAAAGAGAATTGTATGGTTATATATCACGTTTAAGCACCTGATAACCAAGACATACCAACACTCATTGTTGTAATATTCGTTTGCAAGTTTGCAAGATTACACTTATCTTTGTAGCTGCAAATTATTACATAAAACAACATTTCGTATGACACAATTCAACTACTGCAAGGCGACCTTCTGCCGCCATCTCTTGTTTCTGGCCCTGGCTCTTTCATTCGGTTTCACCGCACAGGCCAAGGACAACACCATTACTTTGCCACCGACTTCACCCCACTTCGGTCCATCGCAAATAAATGTCATCTTCGACCACTACACTCCTGGATCCAGGGAACGCGTACGCATAATTTTATACAACGGAGTGTTTCGTGGCGGTCCCTACGACACCAAACTGCGAAAGAACGCCGATGGCACACAGGGCTTCGCCATCACAGAAAATCTGGTGCTGCCTACCCAGGCAGACCTGAAGATAGGCAAGCGAGCAATCCCCATCATCATGGTTCCAGAAGGAAAGCTGACCATCACTCTCGACTCTACAAATGTGAAATTTGATGGCGACTATGCCGCCCTCTGCACCGAGTTGCAAACCGTCAAAGACAATCTGGAGACGAGTGGTCGAACATTCTTCGATGACATAAGAGGCATGACACCCCTGCAATACAAGCAGTTCATCGTCGATACTTATCAAGCCAACAAGAAGGCCATCGACAAGGCTGCGGTGAGCAAAGCCTGCAAAACTTATGCCCGTGTGCAACTCGACATCAACTACATAGGCCACCTCTTGGGCTACAAGACATACCTTAGCATGAGCAATATGATAAGCAAAGACAGCACAGCCCAAAAGAACTTAGAAACACCCATCGACTCGGCGTCCTATTTTAAGGGACTGTCCAAAATGTCCATCCTTCGCTCAGTCAATCAGCGTTACTATCCCTATTACTGCGAACTGGACAATAAGCCTCTCGGCATACACATTATCAATGACGAGCTGAGCGACAACCTGATCAAGGCCGACAAGTACGGCAAAAAACTTACCAGCAGCAATCCCTTCATGCCAGCCCCCAACACACCGCTCAGCGAGGAAGAACTCCAGACCGCCAAAACCGAGATTACCTGCCAGCCCGTATTACAATTGTTGCTGGCCAAGAATGAACAAGTAGCTCAAAAAGCGAAAGCCGACGCCGAAGCCTCGAAGAAGTTGAGGGAAGAAGCTGCCGCCAAGGGCACATTCTCCATCGTCGACATACCCGAGAAGCTGGCCGCTGGCAAGATTATCGAAACCCTCATCGCTCCCTACAAGGGAAAGACCATCCTCATCGACTTCTGGAACACATGGTGCATGCCATGCCGTGCAGCCATGAAATCCATCAAGCCTATCAAAGAAGAAATGAAAGACATAGTTTACATATACATTGCCGATGCCACCTCGCCTATCGATAAGTGGAACGAGATGATACCCGACATTCATGGCATTCACACTCGTATCAGCAATCCCCAGAGCACCGAGTTGAGCAAGCAGTACAATTTTGATGCCATTCCTACCTACGTAATCATCGACAAGCAGGGGCACAAAATCTACCAGCACACTGGCTTCCCTGGTATAGAAGCCCTGAAGGAAGCACTAACCAATGCTAATAAATAAAATATGAGAAAAACATTATTAATAACATACATTCTCGTTCTGGCCCTCACAATGCAGGGCAAGAACGAGAATCCTGTACGTTCGGCACTCGTGAGCCAGGGCGACAGTTGCATGGCCGAGCACGACTCTCAGCATGCCATCGGGTTTTATCAACAACATCTCAACACCCATCCCGACGACTTGCCTGTATTACGCAAGTTGGCTTCTTGCTACCGAATGCGCGGCGACAACAAGAAAGCCATCGCCTGTATGGACAGTATACCCAAAGACAGCCTCAACCACGAGGACATGAGAATGCTCTTCTTTACTAATCTGAACCTTGGCAACAAATCCGCAATAGATAACTGGGGACTTCGCATCAGGCTAAAGTATCCCAACGACAGCGAGGTGTTTACCACACTCCTTTCACACTGGAACAACTCCAACGAGCCCGAAAACGTTTCGGCCTTCGCCTTATCGTATGTACAGAAACAGGATTCCACCAACATCCTCATTAATAAAGAGCTTGCCTACTCGCTGTTTCTGCAATTCAGATACGAACAGGCAATACCTTATTACAAGAAGCTTATAGCCGATGGATTCGACAATTATGAATCAAACTTTGTGTTAGGGCTTTGCTACTACAACACAGAGAAATTCCAAATGGCACTACCTTATCTGAAAAGAGCTGTAGACCTGAAAGACGACCCACCCATGAACAGCCTATACTTCTTGGGAATGGACTACAAGAAGCTGGCTGACGCCTGCAAGTCAGAGCAGGAAGCAAAAAAAGAAGAATATCAGGAGTTAGCCATTCAGTACCTGAACCGTTCTATAGAAGTTGCCTACCCACGAGAACGTGCGCTCTATATCAACCAGCAACTGGCAGAACTTTACTACGATAAAGGAAAGTTCGGAAATGCGGGACATGCTTTCGCCCAATGCATCGAATACGACGATAGCGACAACCCACTCAACTACTACAATGCCGCTCAAATGTATATGGCCGATGGTGACGATCTGAAGGCACGCCTATACCTTCGAATCTTCCTGCAGAAAGCACCGAAAATGAAAGAGGGAACAGAGAAGGAGAAACTCATCACCAAAGCAAAGGCACAGTTGAAAACAAGATAATTAAAACCCTCAACTTTCGCAAGTTCAGAAGTTCTATAACTTCCATACATGCGGAAGTTGAGGATTTTATATGATCTTAACCGAACTTTAAAACAGAACATTTACTCCGCCTGAATACCGAAGTACTCGTTTAGCTCAGCGATGGCCTCGCCACCATTATTCTGCAAGTCCTTGATGAGCTTGCCCTTTTCCAACAAAAGGATGCGGGAGGAGATATCTGCCACAAAGTTGAGGTTATGGCTGGAGATGATGACCGTAGTGCCCTGCTCCTTGCACACCTGATGAATCAGTCGGGCAATGTTCATCTGCGAAGAAGGGTCGAGATAGTTGAAAGGCTCGTCGAGCAAAAGAACCTTTGGGTTGACCACCATTGCGCCAATGATGCCTATCTTCTGGCGGTTTCCCTGCGAGAAATCACGCAGATACTTCTTGGTTCCCATGATTTCATCGTGCATAAACGTCACAAAAGGAGCCAGACGTTCCTTCATCGTCTCATCGTCAATACCATACAAATCACCTATAAACGAGAAATACTCCTCAGGGGTCAGGAAGTCAACCAGGAAGCGTCCGTCAATATAGCTGCCCGTATAGGTTTTCCAGTCTTCCGACTCGTTGACCTTCTTTCCGTCGCTCTCCACAAAACCATCGTCAGCCTTTATCAGGTCGAGGACAAGACGCAGCAAGGTGGTCTTGCCTGCGCCGTTGTTACCTACCAATCCTACCAACTCGCCCTGGGCAATATCGAGGTTTTCTATATCCAGCACGGTTGTGCCATTATATATTTTCTTGAGATTCTGTATCTTAATCATTTTGCTGTACATTTTAATCGTTGAACATTAAACTTAATTCTCCATATATTTCTCCATGCGCTCATAGCGTCTGCGATCGTATATAGCTGCCACGCGTGCTATTACCTTGCGATGAACCAACAGGCACACGACAGCCATAGTTACGCTGACAATGCACCACACCTCAGCTCCCCACAGATAATAGACACCTGCCATAAGACCTAAAGGCACAAGGAAGACAATACCATAGAGATTGATCTTCATGTTGGCTCCCTGCATGTTGAACATCGAGTTGGAGAAGATTTCCAACCGTGACGAAAAGAGACAAGTAGGCAAATTGGAAAGGTTGACAAACACAGCCATACCCATGGCGCCCAACAAGGTGAACACCGTTATTTCGGGAGAAAGGAAGACGAAGACCAAACTGATAACCGTCATCACACCGCTGATACTCAGATAGAAGTAGAAGCAGTTGCGCAACAGTTGTTCCACCTTGACAGGTTTTGTCATCAATCCCTGAAAGAAGTTGGCCTCTATACCAAAAGTCCACTGCGACAAGACTACCGAAGGCAGCAATACATCTCCCACCACATACATGATCAAGGAAACCTGATTGCCTGAACCACTATCGGGCAGGAATACCATCAGCAGGGCATCGAGGAAAAAGATGATCACCATGACAAGCACCATGTTGCGCACACGTTTGGCACGAAGCAGTCCGATGTACTGCAGCTTGTAAAGCGTTGTCTTGCCAAAGCTTCTGAAACGGGACGTCTTATGCTTGTGCTCATTATAAATCTTCAGGTTATAGAGATAGAAAAGCAATCCGGTGATGATAAGCACAGCCCATACAGCCATACCTATGTTGATCAAGAATCCCGGCATCCAGGCGAAACAGATAAGATAGGCTGTAAGGACGGCTCCCATACCTATCCAGCCCAACAGCAAGGGCCAGCGCAGCATCCAGTCGGTAGTTTTATAATAGCAAGTGACATAAATGCCATTGATGAAAGAGAAAGCCTGCATCAGCATATAGCCCACAATGGCCTGGGGCACGCTGAGCATCCAGAAGAGCATGGGGAGCATAAGCACAGGCATGACGTAATTCCAGAAATTGGCAAGGTTGGTGAGCAGGAGGAAACGGTTCCACATCTTCTCGGGCACAGGACGCGACTTAAGATAATCGTCCATAGCCGTGCTGTCGCGCTTCATCACCACCTTTAGGATAATATCGGGCACCAGCATTGTCAACACCAAAACGGCACAAAGAGCATCAGGAGTTCCGTCCTCGAAGAGTTCCTCGCCATCGAGGGTAGCTCCAAAGTAGAAGCCCAAGCCCACCATCACATAAACGAAGATGAGATAACCACCCACAACGGCATCCTTCCAGGTGAAGGAGCGACGTTGCTGAAGCCACCATAGTCTAAACAATAATCGTAACATAAATCTGTCTCATTAATGGTTTACGGGCACAAAGATAAGCAAAAAGTGCCAAAAGTCATTTCTTTTTGACAGAAATAACCTAAAAATAACCATCAAAAGATTGTGATAACATCAATGCCCACCCTTGGTACGGTAAGTAACCATAGGTGGGCATTATACATCTCCACTTCATTTAATTTCATAATATTATTTAATTTTTTTTGCAGTTAAAGTATAAAAGGATATCTTTGTATTTAAAAAAACTGGCACATGTGCCTAAAATTTTAAATAGTATGGAAGAGATTAAACGAGATTTCTATCTTAATCAGTTGATTGCAGGTAAACAAAATGGATTGATTAAGATTGTCACAGGTATTAGAAGATGTGGCAAGTCTTATATACTTTTCAAGATGTTTCGCAAACATCTGATAGATAAAGGTGTAAATTCTGACCATATTTTATCTATAGCTTTTGATGATGTCTTGAACGAAGAATATTGTAATCCGAAAACTCTTCTACTCTATATCAAATCGCAGATAAAGGACGCAAGCATATACTATGTTTTGCTGGACGAGGTGCAGATGGTTGAAAATTTTGAGGGGGCATTAAACAGTCTTTTACATATAGAAAATGTGGATGTTTATGTAACAGGAAGCAACTCTAAGTTCCTTTCTTCAGATATCGCAACAGAATTTAGGGGAAGAGGTGATGAAATCAGAATCTATCCACTTTCTTTTTCAGAATACTTGTCTGCTTATAATGGTGATAAATACGATGCATGGAGAGACTATGTCACCTATGGCGGACTACCATTGATACTCTCATTGGAAACAAATCAACAAAAGATAAATTATCTGAAGAATTTGTATTCCACATTATATTTGAAAGACTTGATAGATAGAAATGGCATAAAAAAGCCGACGGAGTTTGATACTCTTCTCAAGGTTATGGCATCTTCTATAGGGTCTCCTTGTAACCCTAACAAATTGAGCAATACTTTTAAGAGCGAAGAGAAAACAGTTTTGTCCTCATTCACTATTGATAGTTATTTACGAATGATGCAAGATGCCTTTCTTTTAGAAAAAGCTTGTCGGTATGATATCAAAGGGAAAAAATATATTGGTACGCTTTCCAAATACTATTTCGTTGATATGGGATTACGAAACAGTTTGCTGGATTTTCGCCAGATAGAGGAAACGCATTTGATGGAAAATGTCATTTATAATGAATTGAGAAGTCGTGGTTATTTAGTAGATGTGGGCTTGGTTGACATCATACCAGAACCTTTACACATTCCACCGATAGTGACAGTTTTTCCACAAATTTCAAATTCTACGGCCACTTCTTTTTCATGAGTATCTGTGGTCATAATTGCTTTTGCAGCTGCATTGCCTGCTTCCACACCCTCCGCAAGCTTTGGTGCCAATGCCTCCACACCTGCCATAATACGGTCGATTGGAAGTTGTTTGCCAATGACACCGGTAGATGCCACACAAACTGCACTCGCCGGGATTCCCAGTACTTTAGCTGCCTGGTCCGCGGTCTTCTGACAATAATCCAAGCCTTCCTGTCCGGTGCAGGCATTTGCAATACCTGCATTGTCATTTGAGTCTTTTGCATTGCTCTTGTTTTGTATTGCTGCTGTATAAGGCTTGCATTTTCTTTTGTAGGTCTCGTATATATTCTATCTACATTTACGACATATATTCCGTTAAATCCTTTGATAGGTTTTTGCATTCCTGTTTTCTTGACTGCGGACAGATTGCCTATAATTCTCATTTCGGGACCTGCTGCTGCAAAGTAAGGTGATGAAAAGTCAACACTCATTGCAGAATCAATCTGTGAGTTTGCACTTGTAGCGAAAGTCTCTATTGTTTTGTTGTTTGCCTGCAACTTCTCGGCTTTTTGCATTAACACTTGTGCTTTCTTCTCAATCTTAACTTGTGATTCTATATAAGGCTTAACTTGTTCAAGAGAAAGAATACCTTTTTCTTTCACATCTTTCAAGCCGACAACAATGAACATATCTGTTAATTGATAAACCTCAGGAGCAACATCTCCTTTCTTTGTGTCTTTATTGAATGCCCATCTTACGATTTCCCTGCAATAAGGTGTTCCGCTCAGTTGGTAATCCATCTCTCTGACACTTGAAGATAAGATATTGATGTTTTGTTTTTGTGCTTGTGCTTTCATATCAGCCAAACTCTTAGATGCACCAAGGAATATATCGGCTTTATCCTTTATTTCATTGATTGTTTTGTCGCTTGCTCTGACTTCCATCACTATCATTGCAAGTTGCATCTTGGTCTTTGGTTCTGTCTTTTCTTTCAATTTTATCACGTAATGCCCAACTTCATTAGGCAAATCATAGACAAATACACCTCCGATGTTCGTATTCCTTATTTGGTTATAAAGTTCGGATTGAAGTTGTCCGTCCATTATCCATTTCTTTATCTCGTTTCAATGTTTCCTCAGGCTTCGTGGTCATCAGACCATACAATTTCAATGTCTTATCGAACTTATCCTTAAATGGAATGATCGTTGTTCCATAGAAAAGAAGTCCTTCTCCTTCCCCGGAATTCGTCACATAAGACA
>OQVT01001078.1_pt1 | contig 16816 bp, 18 predicted proteins | sample 1691561 | NCBI WGS metagenome assembly OQVT01 (sample SAMN03418260, study PRJEB22391) | human gut metagenome | biome: human-gut; feature: organic feature; material: feces | host: Homo sapiens | place: Tanzania | collected 2013-01 | reverse complement strand
GTGTTAATTCTCCAGTAGATACTAGTAAATTTACTAATGTATATTCATGGGTCGTAACTCTACCGAGTTGCGACCTTTTTCTTTTTCCTTTTTTTTTCTTTTACTTTCCTTCTCCTTCCTCATTTGTCATTTCTCATTTGTCATTTCTCATTTGTCATTCTTTAATCTTTCTCATTTGGCATTTCTCATTTCTCATTCTTTAATCTTTCTCATTTGTCATTTCTCCTTGTTTCTATGAAAAAGTTGCAATATAATTTGGTGTTGTTAGCTTTTTCTATTATCTTTGCAGAAAATATTATATCTTATGGGATTATTCGGTTTTTTTAATAATAAGAAAAAGGAAACTCTCGACAAAGGACTCGAGAAAACCAAGGAGAGTGTATTCAGTAAGTTGGCACGTGCTGTAGCAGGTAAATCAACCGTTGATGATGATGTACTCGACGATCTGGAGGAGGTTTTGATTACCTCTGATGTCGGTGTGGAGACTACGGTGAAAATTATCCACCGCATCGAAGAGAGAGTTGCTCGTGATAAGTACGTTTCTACCTCTGAACTTGACAGAATCCTCCGCGAGGAAATCGCTAATCTGCTCTCTGAAAATCATTCTGATGATAATGACGATTGGGATTTGCCTTCCGATTACAAACCTTATGTCATTCTCGTTGTCGGTGTGAATGGTGTGGGTAAAACTACTACCATCGGCAAGTTGGCTTACCAGTTTAAGAAGGCTGGCAAAAAGGTTTATCTCGGTGCCGCTGATACCTTCCGTGCAGCTGCAGTTGAGCAGATCTGCATCTGGGGAGAGAGAGTTGGGGTGCCTGTGGTGAAGCAGCAGATGGGTTCCGATCCTGCTTCTGTTGCCTTCGATACCCTCCAGAGTGCTAAGGCTAATGGCGCCGACGTGGTGCTGATTGATACTGCCGGACGACTGCACAACAAGGTGGGACTGATGAATGAGCTCAAGAAAATCAAGGATGTCATGAAGAAGGTTTTGCCTGAGGCTCCTGATGAGGTGATGCTTGTGCTCGATGGCAGTACCGGACAGAATGCGTTTGAGCAGGCTAAGCAGTTTGCCGCAGTCACTAACATTACATCCTTGGCTATCACCAAACTTGATGGTACTGCCAAAGGTGGTGTGGTAATCGGAATCTCAGACCAGTTGAAGGTGCCTGTGAAGTACATCGGACTGGGTGAGGGAATGGAGGATATGCAGCTCTTCAATAAGAAAGAATTTGTAGATTCTCTCTTCAAGAAAGACTAAGTCCTCTTTCTAATGACAAGGACTATTTTCAGTGAAATACAAAGACGCGTCTGTCTTTCTTCTCTCTATATAAACGGAACAAGGTCCTCTCTATAAGACGGCTTGGTGATTTTCAAAAATTAGAAATAAAACGGTAGATTAAGAAAACGTGAAAAAGAACGAAATCGATATAATTACGATGGGCTGCTCCAAAAATCTGGTGGACAGCGAGTTACTGATGAAGCAGTTTGAGGCAAATGGCTATCACTGCGTGCACGATTCCAAGCGCCCACAGGGTGAAATCGCAGTCATCAATACTTGCGGATTCATCGGGGATGCCAAGCAGGAAAGCATTGATACGATCCTGGAATTTGTGCAGCGCAAGCAAGAAGGTAAGGTTAGAAAACTCTATGTCATGGGTTGTCTCTCACAGCGTTATCAGAAAGAACTTGAAGCTGAAATTCCTGAAGTTGATAAGTTTTACGGCAAGTATAACTACAAGCTTCTTCTCAGTGAACTGGGAAAGGCTGAGGTGCCTGCTTGTAATGGTCGTCGCCATCTCACCACACCACGACACTATGCTTACGTGAAGATTTCCGAAGGATGCGACCGCCATTGCGCCTATTGCGCTATTCCGATTATTACCGGCAAGCACGTAAGCCGCCCGAAGGAGGAAATCCTGCAGGAAGTTCGCGAAATGGTAGCGGATGGTGTGAAGGAATTCCAGATTATCGCCCAGGAACTTACCTATTATGGGCTTGATATCGATGGTAAGCATCATATCACGGATTTGATTTCCGACATGGCTGATATCCCTGGTGTCAAGTGGATTCGCCTGCATTATGCTTATCCAAACCAGTTCCCGATGGATTTGCTTGATGTGATGCGCGAAAAGCCAAATGTCTGCAAGTATCTCGATATCGCACTGCAGCATATCAGTGACCACATGCTCGACCGTATGCATCGCCATGTGACCAAGAAGGAGACGATGGAACTGATACAGGCTATCAGAGAAAAGGTGCCGGGCATTCATATCCGAACCACTCTGCTCGTAGGTTTCCCGGGAGAAACTGAGGAGGATTTCCAGGAACTGATGGAGTTCGTGAAATGGGCGAAGTTTGAGCGCATGGGTGCTTTCGCTTATTCTGAAGAGGAAGGTACCTACAGTGCCAAGCATTATGAAGATGATGTTCCGGAGGAAGTGAAGCAGAGCAGACTGGATCAGTTGATGGCGCTTCAGCAGGATATCAGTGCTGAAGTGGAAGCTGAAAAGGTGGGCAAGGTGCTCAAGGTCATCATCGATCGCAAGGAAGGCGACTATTATATCGGTAGAACGGAATTCTGCTCTCCTGAGGTGGATCCTGAGGTGCTGATTCCTGCCACCAAGCGACTGAGAGTGGGTAACTTCTATGACGTGAAGATTACTTCAAGTGAAGAGTTTGATCTGTATGGAGAATTGGTCTAAGGATCTTTTATGGAGAATTGATATAAGATGAACAATAAACAATACATCGCTGAGCTGGCTCGCAAAACCGGTTTCTCACAGGAGGATACTCAACGCCTTGTGAGAAAGGTGATTGATGCGATGATAACTCAGTTTGAAGAGGGCGAACAGGTGACGATTCCTGATTTCGGCACCTTTGAGGTGAAGAAACGACTGGAGCGCGTAGTGGTCAATCCGCTTACGAAGAAGCGCCAGCTGGTTCCTCCGAAACTTGTGCTCGGATTCCGACCTGTTGCTTCCGTCAAGGAAAAAATAAATAATGGAGGGGAGGAAGATGAGTAAGTCGAGTTTGTCTGTTTTGGCAAAGGCTGTTGCCAGCAAGCGTGGACTTACCCAGGCTGAGGCTGAGCGCTTTATTGCCACTATGTTTGAGGTTGCTGGTGACGGCATCCAGGAGGACAAGTTGCTGAAAATGAAGTGGCTGGGTACCTTCAAGATTACTTCCGTGAAAGATAGGGAGAGCGTGGATGTCAATACCGGTGAGCGAATCCTGATAGAGGGGCGCGATAAGATTTCTTTTACTCCGGATAATATCCTGAAGGAAATCGTCAACAAACCTTTTGCCCAATTCGAAACCGTTGTGGTGAATGATGGTATCGATTTCTCTGATATTGACGAGAAATTCGCCAATATGGAAAGGGAAGAAGAGGAACTGCAGCTTCAGAAAGAGCAGGAATGCCATGATGAAGAAGTGGTTCAAGAGGAGCAGAATGCGGAACAGCCTCAGAAAGAAGAACTGTCTCAGGAGGAAGAGCAGCCTCAAGAGAGTCTGTTGGATGCAGAGTTGCAGTCTCAGGAAGGTGGACAGAAGGATGAACTGTCTCAGGAAGCGAATACTCCGATTTCAGAAGAAACGGTTGCTTTGTCTTCAGAATTGAAAAACGCTGAGATATCAGAAGATAATATTTCTGTGACTTCCGAAGATAATATCTCTCAAACTTCAGATGATACTATTTCTAAGACTGAAGAAAACGGTATTCCGGAAGAAGTTGGAATGCTGATTTCTCATTTGAAGGAAAATAAATCTGAAGCAGAAGAAATAGAAAGGGTGGAAGAAGCTAAAGTTAAAGAAGAGGCAGAAGTCCCAAAAGCAGCAGAAGCCCACGTTGAGAAAACGCCTGCAGAGGCGAAGGTTGTCGTTTCGCAATCGAATGTGGAGAACAAGAAGCAGCCAGAATATGACGAGACACTCGATGAAGACGAAGCTTATGCTTCAGACCATCACCATCTCGTGATACCAAAATATGTGGTCGCCTTGGTATCTGTGGTCTTTGTTGCTCTGTTGGGTGGCCTATGCTGGTTTGCCTTTATTTACGGCAAAATGCAGGCTCGACAAGAGCAGATGGAGATGCAGTTGAAGGCTATCAAACCTCAGCCTCAACCAAAACCTAAGCCAACGGTAGTTGCTCCTGTGGATACAGCGAAGTCTGTTGCTTCCTCGGATGATAAAACTGACGCAGAGAACGTTCTGGCTAATGGTGCTCAGACAAACAATGAGCAGACAGACCATGCTCAGTTGGCAATGAAGAAAAAGGCCAAGCAGGACAGCATCCGGATGGCTCAAGCTAATAATGCCGTGAAAATGGCTGAAAAGGCTTCTGTGTATCTCAACGATCCTCGCATCAGAACAGGCGCTTATCGTATCGTGGGTGTAGAAAAGACCGTGACGGCTAAGAGTGGTCAGACTTTAGCAGGATTGAGTAAACTCTATTTGGGGCCTGGTATGGAATGCTATATGCAGGCCATTAACGGATGTTCTGAGATAAAACCGGGACAGAAAGTGAAGATTCCAAAGCTGAAACTGAAAAGAAAAGGAAAAAAGAATTAAATCTGCAATGATACTGATTCTATTTTCATAGTAGGATATAAAATTCCCCCGTTTCATCAGAATCAAGCGATTCTTGTGGAGCGGGGGATTTCTTTTTCTTAATCCAAGAAGGGGATTTCTTTTTCTTCTTGGATTAAGTTTTATAATTCAAAAATACCCTTCAGGGCAGCGCGAGCAATTTTCTCGTATTCTTCACCGAGGTCAGCAAAGCGCAATACACAGTTGGCAGCAGCATGCTTGATACCCATATTATCGCCTTGTAAGGCAACTGCAGCCTGGTCGAGAAACTCATTGATGCCTCTCTCGTTAGCTTCCTGTCCGTTGGCGAAAAGTCTTGCCAACAGTTGGAATCCTGCTATCTCATAAAGCGTCTTGTCTGTGGCAATCCACTCATAGGCAATGGCAGGAGCATAATCCACATGCTGCAGAAGATTGAATGCCAGCATCTCAGCCATTTCCTGGCTCTTGACCTGTTCCATCCAAATGTCTGTGATCTCTGGCAGCATCTTCTCTGCCGGCATGATGAGGGTGGCAAGAATCTTGCATTCACGGATGTCTTCCTTCCAGAGTTCAATGGCCAGTTCATAATCCTTGCCATATTCCAAGGCCATCTTCTTCAGTTCTATGAAAGGTACGCCCCAGTTGATCTTATAGCCTAAGCCTTTCTGGGTCATCGACTGAGAGGTTGGACCACTCATTAAGAGGCGAAAACTTCGCTTGATCTTCATCAGTTTCTGATGAGTTTCTTCATTCATGTTTATTTCCTTTTAGAGTTTCTTTACTGATCTGATTCCAGCTTTCTGCTACAGTTTCATCACTTCGCAGAACATGCCGTCAAACTGTTCTTCGATTCCCTTTGGTTCTTTCTTGAAGATACCATAGAGGGCACTTCCGCTACCGCTCATGGAGGCGTAGACTGCACCTTGGTCGTAAAGTTTCTGCTTGATGGCTGCCAGTTCCGGGTGCATCTTGAAGATAGGTTCCTCGAAATCATTGACTAGTTCTTCTTTCCAGGTTTCTATCGGTTGGCGCACGATATCACGGCAGCTCTTGGCTGGTTTCTTTGGGGTGATGGCACTGTAAGCCTCCTTGGTGCTTACGGCAACGTCAGGTTTTACGACACAAAGATAGTATCCATGCAGATTGCCATCAGGACCATCTGCAGGCATCAGCACATCTCCGATACCCTCCGCATAAGCAGGTTCTGCTTCGATAAAGAAAGCACAGTCGGCACCCAGTCGGGCTGCATAACGTTCCATTTCCGGATTACCGATATTGAGACGGAAACGCTCATCGAGAAGTCTGATCATGAAGGCTGCATCCGAAGAACCGCCGCCAAGACCGGCTTGAGAGGGGATATGCTTGTAGAGGTGAGTATGGATGCGTTGCAACTGGTAGTCGGCTGCCAGAATATGGTAAGCCTTTACCACCAGATTTTTCTGCTCATCACAATCCACAGCATTGCCTGTCACCTTCAGGTCGCAGGCAGTATCGCTCGGAAATTTCTCATCCATGTATTTGATTTCCAATGCATCATACAGTGGGATGGGATAGAAGACGGTTTCCAGATTATGGTAACCATCCTCTCTTTTGCTTACGATGTTCAAGCCAAGGTTGATCTTGGCACATGGAAAAACAATCATAGGCTATTTCTTTTTGAATTACTTGGCAGCCTTGCGGAAGGTCTCGTTGTTAACTACGATCTTGCCTTCCTCAACATCGATGATTGCCTGATCCTTGATATCTGTATCCATACCCTTGCTTGCGAGCATGATGTTTGCTTCAGAACCCTGTGGCTGTACCATGAACTCCCACTTGTAGTAGTTCTTCTTGTAGTTCTTTGTGGTAACAGTAAAGTCGCTGTTCAAAGTGATGACTGTCTTCTGGTCAAGACTTGCATAGTCACCTGCAGCCTTCTGCTGGAATGCAGAGTCTGTGATAACTTCTACTTCTACTTTAGCAGGTTCTGCTTTTGTTTCTGCCTTTTTGTTGCCGCAAGATGCTGCGAATACCAACATGCCCATGCAGAGGGCCATCATAATTGACTTTTTCATACGTTAAAGATTTTGTGTAACTAAATTATTGTTGCTTAAATTTAACTCTTAATTGATGTAAGCTAAGATTCCACTGACTGTCAGCATCACCCAAATGGAAATAAGTCCTGTATATATCGGATATCTCTGATATTTGAGTTGCATGCCACCCGGCTTAAACTTGTCTGTATAGTTTCTTGCGAAATATCGGAAGACATAGTATGAAGCCGTAGCCGTAATCAGTCCGATGAGCATGCCCACAAAGAGATCGCCTGGATAATGCACTCCGAGATAGATGCGGGAGTAGCTCATCAGCAGCGCCCAGATGGTGAGGAATACCGTCAGCTTGGTGCGCTTCACCAGAAACATTGCAAAGAATGCCATACTCCAGGCGTTGGCTGAGTGGGAGGACGGAAATCCATATCTGCCACCGCGATACCCGAATACGACATGCACCATCGGCGAGATCGGATTGTCGGGGTTGCTTGGTCGCATGCGCCCTATCATCGGTTTGAGGAGAGTAGAGGCTGTCTGGTCGCAGATGAATATAATGGCGACGATGACCAGCAGACAAGTGACTGTTTCCTTGATATGGAAATTGCGCAGCATCACATACAGGAAGCTTGCGTAGAATGGTATCCAGACAAACCTGTCAGAATACATGGTCATGAAGTAATCCCAATAATGGTTGTGGAGACCATTGAAATACAGGAATATATTTGTGTCTATTTGATTCAGATAATTAATGATTTCGTTCATGTTTAAGTTTTATTTTGTACTGATGTCATCGTAAAGTTTCTGCAGGTAGGCCTGGCCGCGTTTCAGGTTATAGCCTTTCTTGCCCTTGTCATACACTATTTTCCCTGCCTTGTTGTCATATATGATTGAGTTTTCTTCTGTGACGACCCCAAAGGCATCCGGCACGGTGAAGAAGGCAAATTTCGGTGTGGCATCGCTCAGCATGTTCTTGGAGAACAGGAAGTCATCGTGCTTGATACCCAACTGTCCTAAGAGCGTAGCTGCAATGTCGTGCTGGGTTCCTATCAGATTGATCTTCATCGGTTTGGCGATGGCGCCACCGGCTATGATAAGCGGTATCTGATAGCGGCTTCTGTCGAAATTGTCCAGATGCTCTTTATAGGCTCCCACATGGTCTGGCACCAACACTACGATCGTGTTCTTCCAGCGTGGCAGTTTACTGTATTGCCTGATGATGCTTCCCACCACACTGTCTGTATATGCGAAGGCATTGAGTCGCTGGTCTTTCAGTCTGCGGTAAGGCACTTCGAAAGGCTCATGACTGCTGGAGGTCTGGAAAACTCTGAATTTCGGAGCTCCGTTCTGCTCCTTTCGGATGTCATCCATCAGTCTGTTGGCTACCAGATGATCGTGAACGCCCCATTTGCTGAGCTTTTCATCTATTGGGAAATCTGCATCCGAGATGATCTTCTGGAATCCCTGTGATATCAGGTAGGAACGCTGGTTGGCGAAATCCACATCTCCTCCATAATAATAAGAGGTCTGATAATGACGCTGGTTGACCAATGATCTGGCGATGGAAGGCAGATGGGCTGTCTTGGCAGGATACCTCATGATGCTGGTAGTAGGCTGCGCTGGATAACCGCTCAGGATGGAAACCAGTCCTCTATCGGTGCGGAAACTGTTGGCATAGAACCGGGTGAAGAGTATACTCTGGCGGGCTATTGAGTCCAGTTGTACAGCCACATCCTTCTGTGTTCCCATAGACGGCATGAGGTCGCTGGCGAAGCTTTCCATGATCACGAGAAGTATATCGGGTGTTCCCCTCATGGCCTCTGGCTTGAGCAGTGGATAGGTATTTTCATCGCTTTGACTGGTCATGGTGGCGAAAATCTTATTTGCTTCCTTCTCGTCCATGAAGCGATACTGCTCAGCGAAATTCTCCTGATGAGCAAGAGACTCCATCAGACTGAACATCGGGTTCACTGCCGAATGGTTTACGTAACTATTCTGACTGAAATATACTTTGCCGGTATTGGCGGTAGAAACCGTTACGCCTCCTCTGATAGGAAGGAATAGCAGGCCTGTAAGCAGCAACATGATGATGGAAGTGCGTCCACGGTGTCTGTCAAAATCACTTGATGTACTATATGGTCGGCTATAAGAACCATATCTGCGCTTTTTCTTTTCCCTGATGGTCAGCGAGAGCACGAACCAGATGGCTGCAGCACAGAGTATCAGACTGATAAATCCTAACAGGTCCACCCAAATGCTTGTGCTGGCAAAGGCATCGGCAGGTGACGTGAAGAAATAGAAGAGCGGAGTACTGTCCAAAGGAAAATTCCAATAGGGATACAGGGCTATGTTGAGCACGAAGCAGAAACTCATAAACACTGCAATGATGCCAAAATAGGTGGAGAATACAGGACGTATGATTTCTTCCTTGATCCAGATAGAGGCAAGAAGCAGCAGGGCAGGGATGGCCGTAAGGTATCCCGCCATGGAGAGGTCCAGCTGCAAACCGTGCCAGATGACGGCCAGCATAGTACTGAATGGATTTTCCAAAGGCTGGGCTGCTGATGCATGAGTTAGAAGCATGAACAATGGCTTCTGCAGCACAAACAGCACTACCAATATGAGATATATCTTGAAAAAACGCTTAATCTGTTTCATTCTGCCAAATTTAATAGCTGTTACACATTATTATATGTTATAATATACCTATTTTATAATCCATACACATGTAGGCTTGTGATATACTAAGATGATGTCTGAGTAAATCACATGTTGTATATCATTCATCATAGATATATTTTTAGATATTCAACAAGCCATAATATGGCTCGTATTTTCTGCAAAATTACTCAATTTCTTTCATATAAGCAATTTATTTGACTTAAATTTCAAAAAAGAGTAAAAAATAAAGGTATTAAATTTGATGAAAATAAAGAAGTTAGTTGGATTTGGTACATTCGAAGTTAGCAAGAGAGCAGCAAGAGAAGGAAGAAATCCTCAGACAGGTAAGGCTATGAAGATTCCTGCTTCTAAGGCTCCTAAATTCAAAGCTGGTAAGGCTTTAAAGGATATCCTTAACTAATATTGATAAGATATCTTGCACGGAGTGTCGTTGTTGCGACACTCCGTTTTATTTTATCTGAAAGAATAAAATGGAGAAGATGTGATTATGAGACTTGATAAATACTTAAAAGTATCACGTTTAATTAAACGTAGAACAGTCGCAAATGAAGCATGCGATGCAGGACGTGTTCTGATTAATGACAAACCGGCAAAGGCATCTGCAAATGTTAAAGTAGGTGATACGATTACGATTGCATTTGGAAATAAAGAGGTTAAAGTGGAAGTCCTTTCCGTACAGGATGTTGTAAAAAAAGAAGAAGCAAAAGAGATGTTTCAATATTTATAGCATATGTTTTTCCTGCGCTTAATATATTTATTCTAAGAGATTTATCTGGAGCAGGAAAATGGAAGATACAACTCTTAATAAAAGAGTTCACAAATTAATATTAAATAATCGCCGGTCGTGTAATCTGACAGGCGTAAGCGATGTATTATCGTTTGATGAAAATGAAATCATTTTGGAAACCGACCAGGGAATGCTGATGATGAAGGGAAAAGAACTTCATGTAAACCGTCTTATGCTCGATAAAGGCGAGGTTGATATTGACGGTAGAGTTGACAGCATTACTTATTCTGAACAAGGCGGGAAAACAGAACGGGCAGAATCTTTGTTAGGAAGACTTTTTAAGTAAGTATGAGTCCCGAAATATATGCAGAAGTTACATTTTTCTTTCACTCCTGCCTGATTGGAATTTTTATTACACTAGTTTATGACGGTTTTCTTATTTTCAGAAGAGTTATTCCACATAACTACTTTTGGGTTTCCATAGAAGACTTCTTTTTTTGGTTTTTTTGTGCAATAGGTGTTTTTTACTTGCTGGTAAAAGAAAATAATGGAACATTGCGATGGTTTGCTATTTTGGGAGCAATTCTCGGAATGCTTCTCTATAAAAAGTCAGTTAGTACTTTTTATATAAATATTATGTCAACAATTTGGAAAACTTTTTTTTCTTTTTTATATAAAATAACAACATATTGTATGAAGCCTGTACTTAAAGCTACAAATGTTGTACTTCCAGCCTCCAAATGTGTTTTGAAGAGGTCGGGAAGGTATAAAAAGTATGTAAAAAAGAAGTTGACGGTTTGCATAAAATTGCTTAAAATAACATTATGTAAACAAACAAAAAAGCAAGGTGCAAAAAAGTAATAAGGGGTATCATATGGCCAGGCGTGTTGCATATAAGAAAAAACGACAAAACCGTGCCGGCATGTTTCTTGTTTCCTTAGTGCTTATCATGATGCTTATAGTGGTAGCATTTAAGAGTGTTGAGTTGTCTGATAAGAAAGCATATTATGCGAAGAAAGAAGCGGAATTGGCAGCGCAGATTGAAGCAGAGCAGGAGCGTGCGGTTGAAATAGAGGAATATGAGAAATATACACAGACCAAAAAGTATATTGAAGAGGTTGCCCGTGACAAGCTTGGTCTGGTATATGAGGGAGAAATCCTGTTTAAAGATGAAAACTAAGAGTTATCTACAACTGGTATAAAAGAATGTAGATAACTCTTTTTATGTTGTTTAGAAGATGATTTTTTTGTCGGGAACTACAAGGAAATGGCGGTGCTTTTTTGACAAATTATTTACTTTTCCAAATGTATAATAGTCGGTACGACTTGATGGGGCGGCCATCAGGAAGAGAACCGGAAGGAAAGGCGGAATAAACGTGAAAAAGCAGTCAGATATTGAAAAAGAACCGTTTGCCAGCATTTTACCTGACTATGGAAGGAGAAGATTGCTGACTTATGCAGATTCCATCAGAGAACTGGCATTAAATCTGGAAGGTACGGATAGTGAAGAAGATAAATTACCAATTGGAAAGGACGAAGATCGAAAGGACTTATTTTGGCAGAAAAGATTATCAGAAAACAAAAACCTTATGGTGGATCAGCTTCATGAAATGGCAAAAATCATGACGGAACTGGCAGAAGAAAATAGACGATGTGTTCCAATGAGCGCACGGAGATTCCGACAGATAGCACATGCATTAAAAGAAATTGAGATAGAAATAAAAAATTTATATCTGATTGAAAACGAAAATGGAAGGCTGGAAGTATCAGCCGTTTTGCGCAGTAAAGGGAAAAATACACTGACCGTAGATGAAATAGGGGACTTGCTGTCCGTTCTTTTGGGAATTCATTTAAAGAATGGTCAAAGTAATAATTTTTTCCTGTCAGAAAAGTGGGAAACACTGTATTATGTCGAGGAGTCGGTATTTCATACCCTTACCGGCGTAGCAAAAGCCGTAAAGGAAACAGAGCAGATTTCCGGGGATAATTATAGCTTTTTTGAAAAAGAAACAGGAAATCTTACCGTAGTATTATCCGATGGTATGGGTTCCGGGGATAAAGCATGTGCGGACAGTACCATGGTAGTTGAATTGATTCAAAAGTTTTTGGAAGCTGGATTCCAGATGGATATGGCGATTCAGATGATTAATAATACGCTGCTCACCGTTGGCGAGAATGCAAATATGTCAACGCTGGATGTCTGTAGTCTGGATTTGTTTAGTGGAAACTGCCATTTTGTGAAAGTTGGAAGTGCCTGCTCTTATATTAAAAGACAACATTTGGTGGAACGGATTTCTTCAGGGAATCTTCCGCTTGGGGTGTTTCAGAAACCGGATATAGAAAGTATCGGAAGAACATTGATGGACGGGGATTATATTATCATGGTCTCAGATGGAATTTTAGATGCTTTATCCCAGGGAATTGGAGAGGACATGCTTTCGGAGTATATTGGCGACCTTGCTATGGAAAATCCGGGAGAGATTGCAAACGCAATTTTACGCTTTTGCATTCATCAGTGCCGGGGGCATATCCGGGATGATATGACGGTGCTGGTAGTCGGAGTATGGGAAAGGACTTCCAATTTTTAAAAAAATATTTTATATTTAATGTATGGTAAAGAAAGTATTCAGAGATATACAGGAGTATAAAATGATAGACTCCGGTGACGTTGTGGTTGCCGGTATTTCAGGAGGCGCAGATTCCGTTTGCCTCCTGCTTGTGTTGGAAGAAATTCAAAAAAGAAAGTGGTATCCGTTTTCGATAGAAGTTGTTCATATTAACCATGGAATTCGGAAAGAAGCATTTGCGGACGCTGACTTTGTCAGAGAGATGTGTGAAGCCAGAGGAATTCCTTTTCATCTTATTTCCGTAGATATCAAAGCAATGGCAAAGGAACATCAGATGTCGGAAGAAGAAATGGGACGAAAGGTGCGGTATGAGGAGTTTCAAAGGGTTCTCGGAGACCGTAAAGGAAAAATAGCGGTCGCACACAACAGTAATGACCGGGCAGAAACCATGCTTTTTCATTTGTGTCGTGGAACCGGACTTACCGGGGCGTGTGGTATTCGACCGGTTCAGGGAAATATTATAAGACCGTTACTTGGAATAGAACGAAGAGAAATCGAGGGTTGGCTTCAAAGGAAACAGATTTCCTACTGTACCGATTTAACAAATTTTGAGGATGAATATACAAGAAATCGTATTCGCCATCATATTCTTACTTATGCAGAGGAGCATATTGTACAGGGAGCTGTTTCAAATATGAACCGTGCTGCCAGACAATTGGAGCAGGCAGAAGATTATATTGCAGAAGTCACGAAAAGGGCGGTACACCGATGCTGTGAGGAAATCCAGCAGCCCCATCGAATGGTAATACATCTTGATGAATTACAAAAAGAGGATGAATATATACAGTGTAGAGTTATTCTGTATAGTATTTATTGTATTGCAGAATGCAAAAAGGACATTACCGAAGCACATGTACGTGGAGCTTTGAAGTTGTTTCAGACAGGCGGTTCCAAGGAATTATCACTTCCTTATGACGTTTTTGTTTATAAGCAGTACGAAACGGGAATTCTACAAAAGGGACAACAAAAGGAAGCCAGTGATAAGGCGTTTTCCCGTATTCCGGTAGAAATTCCTTCGACAATTGACGTACCTGCGTTGGGAACCATGAAATTTGAAGTGTTTCCTTATGTAAAATCTGAATTTATTGAGCAAAAAACATATACGAAATGCTTTGATTATGATAAAATAACAACGTCTTTGTTCCTGAGAACAAAGGAACCAGGCGATTATTTGACGATTAATTCAAAAATGGGACGTAAATCCTTACAGGATTATTTTATTGACCGGAAAATTCCAAAGCAGGAAAGAAGTTCTATTTATGTATTAGCCGAGAATAATCATATTCTATGGATTCCGGGCTTTAGAATCAGTGAATATTATAAAATCAGTGAACAGACCCGGAATGTTCTACAGGTAAGCATACATACAAAAGAGAATAAAGAAGAGAGAAGTATGGAGAGAGAAAGGAGTCATAGCCATGGCTGAAAAAGTAAGTGTATTACTGACGGAAAAAGAAGTAGATGAAAAAATCCGTATTATTGGAGAACAGATTAGTAAGGATTATGCAGGAAAAACAGTTCATCTTGTTTGTGTATTAAAAGGTGGATGCTTTTTCATGTGTGAACTTGCAAAAAGAATCACCGTTCCGGTAACTATGGATTTTATGTCGGTATCCAGTTACGGTAGTGAAACAAAATCCAGCGGTGTTGTTCGGATTGTAAAAGATTTGGATGAACCTTTGAAGGATAAGAATGTCATCGTTGTGGAAGATATTGTAGATTCCGGACGTACTTTAAGCTACTTGCTTGAAATGTTAAAGGACAGAGGACCGTCAAGCGTACGTCTTTGTACGTTATTGGATAAGCCGGAGAGAAGAGTCGTAGATGTTAACGTAGACTATACCGGTTTTGAAATACCGGATGAGTTTGTCGTAGGATATGGATTGGATTTTGACCAGAGATATCGTAATCTTCCTTATATTGGTGTTGTTGAATTGAATTAGTCGGTCGTATTAAGAAGCAGGAAAGGAAATTAAAAATAACGTGAATAAAAAAAGTAGAGGTTTAGGTGTATATTTTGTTGTGATGCTGTTTTTGTTGGCGTTACTGATTATTCCAAGCTTTATGGACAATAATCGGATAGAGTATACCCGTGGAGAATTAATGGAAGATTTGCAGGCCGGAAATGTGCTGGGAGCAGATATACAGCCAAGCAGACAGACTCCGACCGGTGAAGTAACGGTTGCATTGAACAATGGCTTGAAAAAAACATTGTATGTTACAGATGTAAGTGAAATTGAGGAGCTTTTGATTTCATTTAATGTTGACGCTTATGTGGAAAAGGTTCAGGAAGAAAGCTGGTTTATGACAAGCGTCCTTCCAATGCTGATTGCACTTGTGCTGTTCTTTGTTTTCTTTATGATTATGAATGGCCAAAGCAGTGGTACGAACAGCAAAATGATGAATTTTGGAAAGAGTCGTGCCAAAATGTCTATGGGCGATGGAAAAATCACCTTAAATGAAGTAGCCGGACTAAAAGAAGAAAAAGAAGAATTGGAAGAAATTGTAGAATTTTTAAAGGAACCTGCCAAATTTACAAAGGTTGGTGCAAGAATTCCAAAGGGTGTTTTATTGGAAGGTGCACCCGGTACCGGTAAAACACTGTTGGCAAAAGCAATTGCAGGAGAAGCAGGTGTTCCGTTTTTCAGCATCTCCGGTTCTGATTTTGTAGAAATGTTTGTTGGTGTTGGTGCATCCCGTGTCCGTGACTTGTTTGAAGAAGCAAAGCACCATGCTCCGTGTATTGTATTTATTGATGAGATTGACGCAGTCGCAAGACGCCGTGGAACCGGAATGGGTGGCGGTCATGACGAAAGAGAGCAGACATTGAATCAGCTTCTGGTTGAAATGGATGGATTTGGTGTTAATGAAGGAATTATTGTTATGGCGGCAACCAACCGTGTAGATATCCTTGACCCGGCAATTCTCCGTCCGGGAAGATTTGACCGTAAGGTCAGTGTAAATCGTCCAGACGTTGGAGGCAGAGAGGAAATTCTCAAAGTACATGCCAAGAACAAGCCATTAGGCGAAGATGTTGATTTAAAAGAGATTGCACAGACAACTGCAGGCTTTACAAAGCCAATAAGAGCGCCCTCCACGCTTACAGCGGCGGCACCGTTCGGGATTTTCACCCGATTCCCTATTCTTCCGCAAAATGCGGACACTCAGATAAGATATATAATTATATATATATTATACGCAAAATGTGCAGAATGTCAATATCCGCCCCGACATATATGCCGAATCGGCATAAAGCCAATATGTTAAAAAAACATTTTGGCAAAAATAGTTATGGCTTTTTTCAGAATTTATGCTATAATCGGTTTGGGTGATTTGATTTTATGAAGCATGTTATAAATACTGTAAGCGAAAATTACTGGCTTAAAGAATATAAAGACCGTGCAGATATGGATTCCTTTATCAATGAATGCAAATGCGACGGCGTGGAGGTTATCCGCGGCGGAGATGACGACACCGACATTTATTGTCCGGAAAATGTGGTCGGCGTGCACCTTTATTTCTACCCTAACTGGCTTGATTTTTGGAATAATGATGTGGAAAGTCTTGAGCGCCACTTTGGTTCGCGTGAAATTTGGGAAAATTACTATCGCGCCACAAACCGCGAAGAATTTCTGAAACCGTACCAAGCCGATATGGATTATGCTGAGGCTATGGGTGCGGAATATGCCGTGTTCCACATAAACGATGTTTCCAACGAGGAAATTCTGAATTATGAGTGGGAACACACGAACAAGCAGGTTATAACCGCGGCAGCGGAGATTATAAACGAGCTTACAAGGGGCAGAAACTACCACTTCCGCCTCCTGCTCGAAAACCTGTTCACACCGGGAATGATGCTTCTTAACCCAAGCGAAACTGAGCTTATGTTAAGCCTTGTTGACTACGAAAACAAAGGTATTGTTATGGATACAGGTCACCTTATGTGCGCGCCGCAGAACATTACGAGCGAAGAACAGGGCATTGATTTTGTGCTCAATACCGTTAAAAAGCACGGCGAACTGGCGCACTACATAAAAGCGCTACACATGCATAAGTCCACCACCGGTGACTATGTTGCCGAACTTAAAAAGCAAACGATAATCCCCGAAAAGGATTTTTACGACCGTTGGGCGCAGGCATACAATGTGATTTTGAATATTGACCGGCACCAGCCATTTACA
>OQVT01001074.1_pt1 | contig 16846 bp, 9 predicted proteins | sample 1691561 | NCBI WGS metagenome assembly OQVT01 (sample SAMN03418260, study PRJEB22391) | human gut metagenome | biome: human-gut; feature: organic feature; material: feces | host: Homo sapiens | place: Tanzania | collected 2013-01 | reverse complement strand
CTTGCGCCACAATTGCCACAAACATACCGATAATGCGAATACCGGAAATAGCGCCACAGGGCAAAGATGATATAGGCAACAAGAAATAGAAAACCTATATAATATAAGGTAGTGATGCTGAAAAGAACATAATCGACTGCACATACTCCAGCAAGTCCGCATAAGTAAAGTAACCCTTCAGAAGGCTCCAAACGATGCACTACATCATCTATCGTCGCCACACCTACGATAAGGATGGCCCATACGGAGGCAATAAAGAGTGCAAGGAACCACGGTAGCGAGAACGGGTTGAGCGAAGGGTGATAATAGAAATGTCGCCATGATTCGGGACTGAACATCTGTATGGATGCATAGAGCGTAGCAGAAGAGGCGATGAGTATGCACAACAATGTGGGATAGAACGAATCAATATCGTTGAAATGAACTATACGCGCATTATGGCGCATCAAACGACGAAGGCCGTATGCCACTACGACAACAACCAATAATGCCAGGAATAGCAACAGATGGGTATCTGAAAAGAAATCTATAAACTGGGAAATGGGATCGTTGGGCGATACGCAAGGCAACATCTCGCTCTCACGAATCCATCCCTGTGTCATCTGGTCGCGCGCCACCTTCACCCAAACGGAATCTATCGTATCTGACGAGATAGTCTTGATGTCGGCCACAACAAGGGGATCGCCTTTCGACACATATAGCGTATCGAAAGCCTGAGGTCCTGCCTCATCGGAAATGGGCATCTGGCTGGCCTTAACCACGAAGTTATAGTTCTGAGAATAATGATGGGTAGTAAAGAACGACAAGGAGTCTATCTGACGCTCGGTAAGGTCCCATGCGTCAGGCGAAACAGGTCCATGGTTGTAACAGGCAGACAACAACAGGACGAGCATACACAACAGGCTATTTCTCACTTTCTCCATAGACATTCATCTGACAATGACGACAATCAAACTCTAAACAAAACCTACGACCATCAGACAATCGCAGAAACAAGGGTTCCCTCCAATGGGCCGTTGTCCCGCCATGTTTCACACAACCGCCAAGCGCATAGCGCAGACAATGGCGACATTGCATCAACAAGGAAGCCTTCTGTCGTGATGACTGGAGTTCGAATGCTTGTTCGGAAGGATGAAGCCCTTGTGAGATATAAAAGTCGCGTGCCTTTGCGTTGGAGATATTATACAGATAGTCATACGGATAAAGGGCCGACACAGACGCGGGAATGTGGGCCGATAAAATTTTAGACTGACCATCCGCTTGAGGAGTGGACGTCATGAGTTTTTCGACAAGACGCCTGCGCAGATCTGCGAGGAAACTGCTGGGGATGAAATAATTGAAATCTTCGCCCATCTCCACCTGCTCGCAAAGATAAGGCGTACCTCCGAGTTTCGAGAGTTGCCTGACGATATTGTCGCGTTGTGGCTTCTCTGAAGCCTGATGCTCACAGGCAATACCTACCGAAACCTCGCCAACCGAGAGATTAAAGCCCTGTTCGTCAGCTGCCAACCGCATGATGATGGGAATCTTGCGTTCTGCACTCGGACGAGAGAGTAGCTTTTCAAATTCCTGGTCGTTATTACGATAGAGTGCCATTCCTGGACGAAGATTCCGAGGCATCTTTTGAGGATAGAGTCTGTTGCCTTCCGCTCGGTTGACACGGAATCCTTCCAGTTCGCGGTCTCCCGTAATGAAACACAATCCGTCACCATTGGCAAATGCTGCAGTTCCTGCAACATTAAAGGAGTTGTTGCGTATCTCTTTCACATATCCCACATACTCGCCCATGGCCTTTGGGGTATCGGGAGAGAAGATGTCTGGTTGGCGTCCATTCAGGAAATAATGTGTAAAGCCACGGTTAAAGGTCTTTTTCAGATTGGGTGTGAAGGTATAGCTGCACGTTCCCTTCGAAGCGCGGCAATAGCGATCAGGCTGATTGGCAACAATCTTATTGAGGCGAAGGTTATAGGCAGCCACGACATTTTTTACATAGGTGACATCCTTCAACCTTCCTTCTATCTTGAATGAGGTGGCTCCTGCTTCGACGAGTTGATCGAGCACATCAGCCTGATTGAGGTCTTTCAACGACAAGAGGTGGCGCTGGTGTTCGATTTCGCGTCCTTCTGCATCGACAAGGTCGAATTTCATACGACAGAACTGCGCACACGCTCCACGGTTGGCAGAACGTCCGAAACAGTATTGCGACGCATAGCAGATACCGCTATAGCTGACACACAAGGCTCCATGAACAAACACTTCAAGTTCGACATCTGGCACAGCCTCATGGATGCTTCTGATTTCCTCTACCGATAGTTCGCGTGCCAAGACCACCCGTTGAAATCCCAATTCAGCCAGCCATTTCACCTTATCTGCCGTACGATTGTCGGTCTGTGTTGAGGCATGAAGCGCTATAGGAGGCAACTGGAGTTTAAGCAGTCCCATATCTTGTACGAGAATGGCATCAACCCCCACCCCATGGAGTTCGCGGATAAGTGACAGCGTGTCGTCGAGTTCACCATCATAAATAATGGTATTGACCGTCACATAGACTTTTGCACCAAACAGATGGGCATAGTCGCACAACTGTCTGATGTCGTCCACACTATTTCCCACAGCAGCCCTTGCTCCGAAACGTGATGCTCCGATATATACGGCATCGGCCCCATGGTCAATAGCAGCAATACCGCAGGCAAGGTTCTTGGCAGGTGCCAGCAGTTCCAGTTTTCTCATCGTATAGTATTGATATCGAATGGTGTTGCTTGATATACGTAATAGTTGATCCAATTGTTATAAAACAGATTGGCGTGGGCCCTCCATGTGACAAGGGGCTCGTTGGATGGATTATTGTCTTTATAATAGTTCTTGGGCAAATCCACATCATCACGTATGCCACAGTCTCGTCGATACTCCTTGTCAAGAGTATTGGGAGCATATTCCAGATGGCCGGTAATAAAGAATTCTCTACCCTCTCGCGCCATCACAATACTCACTCCGCTTTCCGGTGATTCGGCAATCAGGCTCAGCTCATGCTGCTTTTCTATGTCTTCGCGATGAATCTCGGTATGTCGGCTATGCGGCATCTGAAACACATCGTCAAAGCCTCGGAAGATAGGGAGCTTGGGCTGTAATGTATGTTGGGGGAATACGCCAAACATTTTCTTGGGCAACTGGTATTTCGGCACTCCGTAATGGTAGTACAATCCCGCCTGCGCAGCCCAGCAGATATATAATGTACTAGTCACGTGCGTACGTGCCCATGAGAATATTTCTGTCATTTCATCCCAATAGGTGACATCTTCAAAATCAAGAGTCTCGACGGGTGCACCGGTAATAATCATGCCATCATAACGCTCCTTGCGCATCTGCTGGAAATCTCGGTAGAACATCATCATGTGTTCGATTGGGGTGTTCTTTGGCGTGTGGCTTCTGAGTTTCATGAAGCTCACTTCCAACTGCAAGGGCGTATTTGAAAGCAGACGGATCAGGTCTGTCTCGGTAGTTATCTTCAATGGCATCAGATTGAGAATCACAATCTTCAACGGGCGGATATCCTGCATGTGGGCGCGTGAATCGTCCATCACAAAAATGTTTTCCTTTTTCAGCAACTCTATTGCCGGTAATTGATCTGGTAATTTTAAAGGCATGTTTCTTTCAGTTTACTTTTTCAACACAATCTTTTTCAATACAATCTTTTTTATATATCCTCAATGGCTCTCAGCAACAGCAACAACACAAGCCGACACGTTGTCGAAACCTCCGGCTGTGATAGCTGCCTCACACAATGCGTTGGCATCTTTCCCTTCATTGAGTAATTTTTCTATATTTTCATCATCTACCATATCGCTGAGTCCGTCAGAACACAACAGGAAGGTACAACCAGCTTTTACATCATTGGTAAACTCGGTAAAGTCGAGAAACGAGGTGGTACATCCTGCTCCGATACAGTTGGTGATGACGTTGGAATGGCGTTTTACACCTGTCATTTCGTTCAGACTGTGGTCTGTCGTGATTTGCTTCAGTTTACCATCTGACAGCATATACAGACGACTGTCTCCGCAGTTCATCCAGAAATAGTTTCCTTCGTAATATAGTATTCCAACGAGTGTGGTACCCATTTCCTGAAGCTTGCGGTCTTCAACACCACGCGAAGAGATGATCTTATTGATGGAAACGAGCCACTCCACCATAGCTTCACACAAGGCACCTTCGCTCAGATGTGCAGGTAGGTCGTGGATGAAGAAATGCAGGTTTCTCAGCGTCTCCTCGCTGGCAACCTCTCCGGCATTATGTCCACCCATTCCGTCTGCCAAAGCCACAATAAAACGATCCTTGTTTTCTGTAAAGAACTGCAAGTCACAGGCCTCACTCCTTACATACTTGTTTTCCACCAGAATCATATCCTCATTATTGCTTCGAATACATCCGACACGACTCGATGCAGTTATCGTTATCTTACTCATATCTTATCTTATCATTATTTTATACTTACTTGTAAACAGACATTTGCTATGGTCAGAATATCTCCATTCTTAACAGACATCGGCACATCGGGCAACAGATCCCGTTGGTTCAGCTTCGTTCCGTTTGAAGAATGCTTGTCTATGACACACCATCCAGAATCTTGTTTGAAGAGCAGTTGGGCATGAACACCCGATACATACATGTTGTTGCTGAAGAATTTTGCGTATGGACCTTGGCGACGTCCTATGACAGCCCCGTTCACTCCTACGATACGGATGGCCAAAGAAGAGTTGTATAACAACAGCATGGGCATTCCCTTGATTTGCGGAACATCATTGGGAATTGTTTCCATATTGCCCTTCGTTGCCTGACCGATGCTTACCGACTGGCTGACAAACGACGTTGACAAGGAAGTCATATTATTGCGCTCTTCCCGCTTCTTCTGTAATTCATCGTAACTGATCATCAGACCGCCACAATGGGTACAGCGATGACCCAGTCCTACCCTACCACAACTGCTGCAATAGAGTAATGCCTGACCACATTGATCGCAGAAGCGCGAATCGTCGTCGATCTCTTCTTTACAATTAGGACATATTATCATATTTTCTTTTCTACGTATATACTTACTACTTTTATTGGGTCACCCTCACGACCTACACGTCACAGATGTCTTCTGGCATAATGGTCTGATAGGTTTCTTTGGTCACCTCCTGCATACCGCTGACTCTGACGGAGAGTTGCTGAATGGTTGCATCGAGCAGGTTGCGCATTTCTCGCGCATTACCGAAATTCTGATCCTTCGATACCACTTTTCTGCAGATCAGGTCCATCAACTTAAATTCAGCTGCTGGCGACAAGGTGTAATTGTCTTTCTGTGCCATCTTCTTGAAAATGGCCAGTAACTCGTCTTCGTTATAGTCGTCTATCAGCATCTTATGTGTGAAACGGCTGGCAAGACCTGGATTGGTCTTCAGGAAATCTTCCATCTGATCCTTATAGCCTGCAGCAATAACCACAAACTTGCCACGGTCGTCTTCCATCCGCTTCATCAACGTATCGATGGCTTCCTTACCATACGGGTCGTTTTCTGCCGATAGCGTATAGGCTTCGTCGATAAACAGGATGCCGCCCATGGCTTTGTCACACATATTATTGACGATCTTGGGAGTCTCGCCCATGTATTTTCCTACCAACGTGGCACGACTCACTTCCACCACGTGACTTGTCGGGAGAATCTCCATGCTTTGCAACACTTCTCCCATCTTACGGGCGATAGTGGTCTTTCCCGTTCCGGGATTACCCATCAGGATGAAGTTCATAGACATCTGCTGCACTTTTCCTGCGCCCATGGCGGCACGTTGCTTCATGAACATGCTCTGTACTGCCAGACGCCGGATCATGTTCTTGACCGAACGCATGCCCACAAACTCGTCCAGTTCTGACAATACTTCGTCCAATGGGCGTGCTTGCTCGTTACGTCCGTCTGCCAAATCGTCTTCCACGATTTTGAACATATCTTCCTGATTGAAATTCGGATCGCTCATCTGTTTCATCAGGCGCTGGCTTTGTTTCTCTACTGCCGAGTCGAAAAGGCGGCGTGCCTCTCGCGCATTACCGAAATTCTTATCCCGTCGCAGATACATCTGCTCAAACTGCCGGTGAATGGCGTTGGTGGTTGATGCATCGATGGTGAATTTCTTTGCCGTCGCCATATTGATGAAAATCTGCGTCAACTCATCAGGCGTATAATCGTCGAAATGGATGGTCTGGGTAAAACGACTCTTCAGTCCGGGGTTAGAACTGATGAAATCGTGCATCTGGTCCGTATATCCGGCAACAATACAGATGAACTTTCCACGGTCATCCTCCAAACGCTTCAACAGGGTGTCTATGGCTTCACTACCGAATGTGTCGCCATCGCTGGTCTTGAGCGTATAGGCCTCGTCGATAAACAATACGCCTCCCAAGGCTGAATCGATCACCTGGTTGGTCTTAATAGCTGTCTGTCCGGAATAGCCCGCTACGAGTTTGCTGCGGTCGGCTTCTACGAGCTGACCTTTCGACAGGATTCCGAGTGTACGAAACACATCTGCCATGATGCGGGCAACGGTAGTCTTACCGGTTCCAGGATTTCCTGTAAACACATAGTGTTTCCCCTGGAATGTATCCGTCTCTCCACGGCGAATCTGCAGATTGAGAAACGAGACAAGATTGGAAATCTCCTGTTTTACCGCAGCAAGACCCACCATGCCATGGAGCTTCTCGAGACACTCGTCGTAGTTGACACTCTTGGGAGCCTGATAGGGAATATCCACCTGCTCTATCGTCATCAACTGCTGATTGTCGAGACTGTTGATGTCAAGGCGTTGCAGACGTTCTGCCTGACGGGCACAGATTTTGTCAAACAACTGACGCATCGTGCGGCCGTTGGCAAAATCCTTGTCGCGCGACTGATACATCTCCTTGATCATCTTGCGCGCCAATCCTTCTGCCGCCTCGCTAAATTCGTATTTCTTCTCCTTGGCAAACATGTTCATGATGTCGAAAAGTTGCTCTGGAGAGTAGTCTTCTATATTCAGGAAATAGCTGAATCGACTTCTAAAACCCACGTTGATACGGAACAGATTTTCCATCTCCGACCGATAACCTGCGGCAATAACAACAAATTTGCCGCGGTCGTCCTCCATTCGTTTCATCAGCTGTTCAAGGGCCTGCGCTCCTTGCGTGTCACGCTCGCCCGTCTGACTGAGTGGCGCCAGCGTATAGGCTTCGTCCACGAAAAGGATGCCGCCCATGGCTTTATCACACAGGCGATCTACGATCTTCGGAGTTTCGCCCTGGTATGGACTCACCATTTTCGACCGGTCGGCTTCTACCACATGACCGCTGTCGAGATAACCTATCGACTCCAGTATCTCGCCCAGTTTCCGGGCGATGGTAGTCTTACCGGTTCCGGGATTACCCGTCAACACGATGTGTATGCCGGCTTTCTCTTGATCGCCGAGTCCCCGTTGTGCACGTTCCACATTATTCTTCACGCTATAGGCAATCTCGCGCACGGTCTTCTTGACTTCATCCATTCCGATGAAGCAGTCAAGGTCTTTGAGAATGTCATCCACAGAACGTTCTGCAGGAACATATCCTCTGATGTCACACTCCTCAACGGTATCGGCTTGGGCTCCCCTGCTGATGAAAGAGGTGAAGATATCTTCTGCGGTCTTCACGGCAAGATGTCCGTATCCGAATGTCTCGTCCTTGATCTTCAGTTGATACTGGAAGAACCGTTGCAACTTATGTTCTGCAGCCTGGGTAAAGGAGGTTATGGCGTATTTCTTCCGTAACTCCAGTTTACAGATCTCACAGAGTTCTGCATAGCCTGGTGTAGGCAACCGGAAAGTATATTTGAAGCGGTTCTGCGCCGCAGGATTATTGCTCAGGAAGTCGTCAAGGCCCTTGGGAAGTCCAGAAATGATCACGATAGGATTCTCGTTCCATTTGTCCATTTCCACAAACAACTTGTCGAGCGGGTTGACCTGATTGGAATAACGGTCTGGCAACAGTTTCTGTACGTTGTCAAAGAAGAGAATGCCGTTGCGCGCCTTTTTCACATTATCGTCCCATTTATCCACGAAACGCTGGTAATCCACGGCGTCAACCATGGTCAACTTGGGTTTCTCGATAATCTTATGTTGATAGAAATAGTCGCGAATGACCTCGGCCAAGGCGGTCTTTCCCGTACCTGTCTCACCAATAATAATGGTATTGATGCTCAACCGGATATTGACAATATCCTTGCGCGATTGTAAATAGGTATAGGTATCTACTACGGTCTTCAACTGACGCTTCACCTCGTCAAGACCGACCATGCGGTCAAGCACGTGTTTTGTGGCAAGAGGTTGGCCGCACCACTTGCAGAATTTCGCTATCGAGCGATTTTCTTTATGACAATTCTCACAGACCATAATTATTCTACATCTTATTCTACATCTCTTTGCAACTGATTGACAACTTTGGTAGGATTGAGCCGCCAGTTGTCCAAATCAGGATTATTCACATTCAATAGCTTCGGGCTATAGACCAGCAGTTCCATGACCATGATGAGCACCATGACAGACCACAGCAGGTAGTGGGCTATAGACTCTCCGCTGATGGAACGTATCTGATTGGAGACATCGTCCAACAGTCCGAACTTAGAACCCTTAAACCGATAACTCTTCTGTCTGAAGGTGAAGTACAAGGGTTCCAGCAGGGAGGTCTTGACGTCGTCGTCCATCACCTCGTCTATCAGGTTTCCGTCATTACGTCTTTCCTTCCGGTAGTCGGTAAAATAGCAGATGGCCATATATACGGCTGTAATGACGATTACTACCGGGACAAACATAGCGGGGGCCGCTTTCTGCGTATGCCGCAGAATGGCCACAGGGATATAGGTAGAGAAGAGTCCCAGACTTCCCCATAATGCCGAGAGCACGAATCCGAAGCCGTGGAAATAGGCTCTCATGGCTATGATAAATGCCATGATTCCTCCCACAGGCAGTACGATGGTGAGTCCGGCATGTTCCAGCAAATACTCGCGTCCGCTGACGCCACAGACCGCCAGCATCAGAACCCACAGTACGCATAGCGCATAAAAGACCATGCGCAACATGCGTTCCTTCATATTGGCGCGGATATAATCGCCATGCACGCGTTCAAATTTCTGCGCGGTTTGTGTTTTCGCCTCACAATACCTTTTATAATAGGTCTGCGTCTGGTCTATCTCTCCTAACGCCAGTATCCATTGTTCCAGACTCCGTTCGTAACTGTATGACTCGCAGAAGTCTTCTTTCGGATTCTCGTGGTAGAAGACCGACATCCATTGCTTCAACGCACCCCGTTGGAGTTCGCCAATGAGTACTGTACGTTTCGCATACTGCTGCATCGCCTTGACATCATGCAGTTCGATACCGTCCTCCAACATATAGGTTGGACAGACGCCGAGCATCATGCAGAAGCGATAGGCTGCCGTACGGAGGTCGTAAACTCCCAGGCGTTCGGTATTCTCATCGCTCGTCATGTCGAAACATGAACGTGCCATATTGATTTGTTCCATCCATCCGTGCAACTGTGCGAAATAATGGAATCGGCCGTCGGGTTCTGAATAATCGGCTATGGCTGCCGCGAAATCCTCATCATTACTATGCTGGGTATCGTGAAGCAAAGCGAGAAGACAGGCGCCAACGGCACGTGGAGTTTGTGCTTCGCGCAGGTCGAATGCCGCGTTGCGGTCGATATTATACAGCACCTTATATCCCAGCGCCTTTGAAGGCTGCTGTCCTTCTGTCATGATGCGCAACGACTCACAGGCCATGCGATCTTCGTGTGCATACATCCACGACAGCAGGCGTCCGTCGCTCAGCGCCATCCATTCGTCGTCTGTACAGTCTTCATACCCGTAGGCTCTGACGATTTCCGAGATGTTGGATGATGGATATTTCGGAAGAAACGGTATTTCGCTATCTACCTCATAGGCCAACTGGAGTATCGCCTTGCGTGAGTCTATGTGGCTGTCTTCGCGGAAATAACTTCTGAGGCGTTCAATATTAGCTGTTGAATGGCTTTCAAGATACAGGAACAGGCTGTCATGTTCGTTCTTCAGGGCCAGCGCATATTCATCGGAGGCTGCAAGTACAGAGATGACCACACTATGAAGGTTGTCACATAGCTTGCCTCGGAGGTCCCGATACGGATAGGTAGGCTCCATGGCGTAGATGGCCGACATCAGACCTGCTGTCTGATCGACAGGATAGCGATTGCTGACGATATCCTTCAACGTAGCGCTAAGTTTTACATTACCGCATTGTTCCAACCAACTGGTAATGTGACCGTTATAGAGATAGTTGATGGCAAGTTTCTCGTTATCTACCAACAAGGGGATGAGTTCATGCACATTATCCGCCACAAGGTTGCGCTCTGGATCTACCACGAAACTGCGATATTTCAGAAGTGGCGACGAAACATCCACGGGGACATTCTCTCCCAGGAACCAGCGCTCCACATGATTGTAGTCCCATCTGCTCTTTGGGTTGACAGCCGTCAGACCCTGTACGATCATCTTGACGCGTTCTGGCAGTTCGTTGATTCTTGGCAGACGTCCTTCGTTTTTCTTGCGCATCATCACGCGCTCATTTTGGCTGAACGGACTCTCTCCGAGCCACAGGGTCATCAGGGCGATTCCCAGCGAGTAGCTATCTACCGAAGGCGTAATCTCCACCTCGCCGTCAATCACGTCGTTATACATCTCAGGTGCTGCATAGACGGGGGTACGCGCTTGTGTGGTCTTATGCATATCTTCATCGTCGCGTATCACACTTGAGATGCCGAAGTCGCCCAGCACCAATTGCGTGTGATTCTCATCGCGGAAGAAGAAATTACTGGGTTTGATGTCTTTGTGGATGATATTGTTGTTGTGGCAATATTCCAAGGCTGCTGCGGCTTGCAGGGCTATACGCCTGAACTGATTGAAGTTGCCGTCAAGGTCGTATTCTCCAAGATTACCTCCTCGCAGATATTCCATCAGTTCGTAGTCTCGGTTTTTGCCGTCAACGTATGTCTTGCCGTAATCCTGCACTTTGACAACCATTTCCATGTCAAAGTTCTCAATGATGCGCATCAGCGTCTTGTTGATGCTGAAGTTGGGGTAATAGAGTTTCAGCACCTTCTCCCCTTCTCCGTCTTTCACCAGAAACACCTGTGCTTCACCAGAATGGTCGCTCAGACATTTGATATTCTGATAACATTTGCCTTTGAGAATGAAATCTCCTGTCTTTTCTTCATCGTCATTGTCATTGGCAATTCTATTGGAACGAATGGTTTGGTCATCCGCCATGGCAGATGCCTGTACACGAAACGTTGCCTGTTGGACCTGTTGTGTCTGTTCCGGATTTACGATGGTCTTGTCTGTCATTTCTTATCATCTTTTATGTCGGAACTGCTCTTTTTTCCCAATACCACCCATTTGCCTCCAAGCTGTGGCTTGGCACATCCGCAAGGACTGCTGTGCATGGCGTGTTTATAGTTGCATACCCACGCGAGGCGTATGCCTTGGGGCTTGCAGGCCATGGTGTAGTTTCTGGCCATGATAGGCGACTCGGTAGGTCTGGTTGCAAGTTTTTCCAACGCTTCTGCCAGCGCCTCCATATTTTGCTGTTTCAACTTCTGCAACTGTTTCTCGGTCATGCGGTTGCGCGGTGGAATCACAATGTCTTCCTCAGGCATCCCCGAGTCTTTCGCGAGAAGCGTCAACACGCGTTTTCTCAACTCATCATTCTTTTTGTCGCGCAGGCGGTCTTTCTCCGTACAGGCAGGCAGGATGTTTTCCAGACGGTTGTACTCCTTGACAATCTCTTGCAGATGGATATAATCGGGCTCTTTCTGCAATCGCTTCACCATCTCCTTGGCTTCTGCCGTCAGCGGAGTGCCGCATTTCTTGCAGAAAGCAAAATCGTTCATCGTATGACAGGTCGGACAAACCAGTCCTCCTCTCGGACTTCCACATTCGGGACAGTAGGCTTCGTTGCCGTGGAGCGCATAGCCGCAGTACGAACAAACGTCTTTGCGCACATACCGATGGCAGGTCTCACAGAAATCTGCTCCTGGGTCCATTTCTGCCCCGCAATAGGGACACGTAAGTTTTCCTATGGGTTGTCCACATTGTGCACAAAAGATGGCTTCTTCTTCATTTTCTGCGCCGCAATACGGACATACTTTGACTTTGGCACGCAAGGTTTGCATTTCCGCCTGCTGCAAAACCTGATCTTCTTGGAGTTCTTGGCTTGGCAACATTTCCTGCGGACGTGCTGTGCGCTGGTTTTGGTTTCTAATTGTCTGGTTATCTTCTATCATTACTACAAACGTTGTAATATTGTTGCAAAGATACTTATTTTTTTTGAAAATATACTAAAAAAACCGCTGTAAATTATCATCTACAGCGGTTTTTCTTATAATTTCTTTTTGCAAATGCCTCAAATCGGGTGTTTACCAGAGTTCTAAACGTTCTGATTTCGGAATAAACATCTTATCGCCTTCCTTGATGCCGAATGCCTCATACCACATGTCGATATGGGGAAGCGCACCATTCACGCGCCAACGGCTGAGGGAGTGTGGGTCGCTCTTGGTGCGGTTGCGGATTTCGGCTTCGTTGATATTTCCTGCCCATACTCCTGCGTAGGCGAGGAAGAAGCGTTGCTCAGGTGTCAGTCCGTCGATCACGGGAAGGGCCTGGGTCTTGGTGGCGTTCTTCAGCGCGTAATAGGCCACCTGCAGACCGCCGTGGTCGGCCAGGTTCTCACCAAGGGTCAGACGTCCGTTGGCGTTCAGGTCGGGCAATACTTTGATATTGTTGAAGAATTCCACATAGCGGTCGGTACGTTCCGTAAAATTCTTTCCATCCTCAGCCTTCCACCAGTCGTGCATATTACCGTCTTTGTCGTATTGTCGTCCCTGGTCGTCAAATCCATGGGTCATTTCGTGACCGATGACCACGCCAATCGCACCATAGTTGAAGGCGTCGTCTGCCTCTGGGTCAAAGAACGGGGGCTGAAGGATGCCGGCAGGGAAACAGATTTCGTTGGTGGTTGGATTATAATAGGCGTTGACGGTCTGCGGATTCATATACCAGTCGTCTTTGTCAACAGGCTTTCCTGCGGTATGGTTGATCTGCCATTTGTTCCAGAAGCGGTTACATTCCTTCATATTGTCATAATATGATTTCGACGGATCAATAGTCAGCTCGCTCATATCGGTCCATTTGTCGGGATATCCTATCTTGACATAGAAGGTGTTGAGTTTCAACAAGGCATTCACCTTGGTACTGTCGTCCATCCAGGTTTGTGCGGCAATACGCTCGCCCAGGGCGATACGGAGGTTTTCCACCAAGGTGGTCATGCGCTTCTTGGAAGAGGCGGGGAAATACTTCTCTGTATAGATTTTTCCAAGGGCCTCACCCATCACGCCTTCCACCTGCGAGGTGGCTCTGCGCCAGAGGGGATGGTTTTCCTTGCGTCCTGCCATCACCTTGCCGTAGAAATCGAAACTGGCTTGTGCGGCTTCGTCGTTCAGCAGGTTGGCGGCGCCGTTGATGATGCGCCATTCCATCCAGTCACGGTATGCCGGAGCTGAGAGACCGGCAATCACTTTCTCGGCACCTGCCATGAAGTCGGGCTGGCCAACGACGAGTGTCTGCAGGTATTTGCTGTCTATGCCTTTGGCATTCATCAGCTGTTCCAGTTGCAGATGAGGGTATTTGCTCTGAAACTCCCGGAGCGTCATCTTGTTGTAGTTGGCTTTCGGGTCACGCAGCTGGGTGTTTGATCGTGATACTTTCGCCAAAGCCATCTCTATCTTCATGACGTTCTGCATCTTCTTCTGTGCCGCACCCGTCTTGAATCCGAAGAGTCGGAACATCTTCACGATGTGGAGCTTGTACGCCTCACGGATTTTTGTCGTGGCGGGATCATTCTCCAGATAGTAGTCTTTCTGTCCGAGGGTCAGTCCGCCTTGGTTGACGCCGAGGATGTTTTGCGTAGCATTCATCTCGTCGGCTGCGATACCGGCGCCATAGAACATAGGTGCTCCTGCGGACATCATTTCCTTTTGAATGGCAAAGAGCTGACTGGTGGTCTTGGCGGCTTCAAGGCGCTTGAGGATGGGCTGTACGGGCGAGAGTCCGTCTTTTTCTCTGCGGTCTGTATCTACAGCCATTTTGTAAAGGTCGCTTAACTTACGTTCTACCGTTCCTTCAGCATAGCTGTTCTCTTGCAGCTCCTTCAGGATGCCGTTGATGCGCTTGGTATTGTTTTCTGCCAGACGGTCAAAACTTCCATAGCGTGAATAGGCTGCCGGCAGGGGGTTGGCTTTCATCCATCCGCCACAGGCATAAGTGAAGAAATCGTCTCCAGGACGGGCACTCTGATCCATGTCGGCCAGAGACAATCCCGATTTCAGTTGTTGCTGGGCCATCGAAGGAATGGCCATCGTTGTAACTGCCATCATTAGAAGTAATTTTTTCATTTTCATAATATTATTGATTTTTGTTCGTCATTTCGTTAATGCGTCATACGCTTCTGAGAGTTGTTCCCAGCGCTCCACTTCTTCGTCGAGGGCTGCCTTGATATTGGTATATTCGGTCACCAGTTCCATATTGGATGCCTGTGCGGGGTCCATGAGGAGTTGGTCCAACTGTTTCAGGCGGTCTTCCATCTCGCTGATCTTCTTCTCCGAAGCGGCTACAGCCTTTTCTGCCTTGCTGATCTTCTTCTGCTGTTCTTTGCGTTCGGCATACGACAGGGCTGGCGATTTTTCGTCTGATTTTTTCTCTGTTGCCTTGGGCGTCTTTTCTGCCGCAGGCTTTGTTTCCAACTGGCTCAGTTCGTCAATACGCTTCGACTGTAGGAAATCGTAGATGCCTCCGAGGTGTTCTCTGATGCGTCCTCCGCCAAACTCATAGACCTTGGTGACCAGGCCGTCAAGGAATTCACGGTCGTGGCTCACGATGATGGCTGTGCCGTCGAAGGCCTTGATGGCTTCCTTCAACACGTCTTTCGAGGGCATGTCGAGGTGGTTGGTGGACTCGTCGAGGATCAACAGGTTGACGGGTTCGAGCAACAGCCGGATCATGGCGAGACGACTGCGTTCGCCGCCGCTCAACACCTTCACTTTCTTGTCAGATGCTTCGCCTCCAAACATGAAAGCGCCGAGGATGTCGTTGATCTTCAGTCTGATCTCTCCTTTTGCCACACGGTCTATCGTTTCAAATACGGAGAGCGACTCGTCGAGGAGCTGGGCTTGGTTCTGTGCGAAATAGCCGATCTGTACGTTATGGCCTATCTTCAACATACCGTCGTAGGGTATCTCGCCCATGATACATTTCACGAGGGTTGACTTTCCTTCGCCGTTCTTGCCCACAAAAGCCACCTTCTCCCCTCTTTTGATGGTCAGGTTGGCATGCGAGAATACGGTATGGGCGCCATAGTCTTTCCTGACGTCCTCACAGATGACGGGATAGTCGCCGCTTCGCAGACAGGGTGGGAATTTCAGGTGCATGGCGGAGTTATCCACCTCATCCACCTCGATAGGTACAATCTTCTCCAGTTGTTTCACCTTCTGCTGCACCTGTACGGCTTTGGTGGCCTGATAGCGGAAGCGCTCGATAAAGGCGCGCATCTCGGCTATCTCCTTCTGCTGGTTCTCATAGGCACGCTGCTGTTGTTCGCGGCGTTCCTTTCTAAGCACCATATATTCATCGTAGCGCACCTTATAGTCTATGATGTGTCCACACGATATCTCCAGTGTGCGATTAGACACATGGTTGATAAAGGCGCGGTCGTGACTGACCAATACTACGGCTTTCGCACTTTGTGCAAGAAACTGCTCCAACCATTGTATCGACTCGATGTCGAGGTGGTTGGTGGGCTCGTCGAGCAACAGCACGTCGGGCTTCTGCAACAGAATCTTTGCCAGTTCGATACGCATGCGCCAACCTCCAGAGAACTCGCGTGTGGGACGGTCGAAGTCTGTTCTTACAAAACCGAGACCTGTCAGGGTGCGTTCCACTTCGGCATCATTACTGTCCGCTCCCATCATCATGTAGCGGTCGTGCTCCTGCGTGAAGCGTTCCACCAGCGCCAAATAACTTTCGCTCTCGTAGTCCGTACGTTCTGCGAGTTCGCGATTGAGTTTGTCTATCAACTGTTGCTGTCGTGTGACATTGGCGAAGGCTTTCATCGCCTCTTCTTTCACGGTCGTATCATCCTGCAACACCATCACCTGTGGCAGATAGCCGATAGTGGTGTCGGAGGGCACGTTGACAGTTCCTGCCGTAGGATGCTGCAAGCCACACAGTATTTTCAAGAGCGTTGATTTACCAGCTCCGTTCTTACCCACAAGGGCAATACGGTCGCGGTCGTTGACCACAAAACTGGCATTCTGGAAGAGGGGTTTGACCCCAAACTCCACCTGTAATCCTTCTACTGATATCATTCTATTTATATTTACCATGCAAAGTTACAAAATTATTCCCGTATTCCCACCGAAAAGGTCGCACGGATTACAAGGAAATTTTTATCCACGGAACGCACTGTTTAGTTTATAGGTTATAGGTTATAGGTTAGAGGTTAGAGGTTAGAGATTAGAGATTAGAGGTTAGTGGTTAGTGGTTAGTGATTAGTGGTTAGTGGTTAGAGATTATTTTTAAGATTATCGTAGGATGACAAACCTCAGACTTCAGCCTTCAAACTTCAGACCTCAGACTTCAGACCTCAGACTTCATCTTAGTTGAAGATTATTCTCAAGATTTTCGTTAAGATTTCGAGCATCTCCGATGCGATCCATAACAAAACCCTTC
>OQVT01001069.1_pt1 | contig 16890 bp, 13 predicted proteins | sample 1691561 | NCBI WGS metagenome assembly OQVT01 (sample SAMN03418260, study PRJEB22391) | human gut metagenome | biome: human-gut; feature: organic feature; material: feces | host: Homo sapiens | place: Tanzania | collected 2013-01 | reverse complement strand
CAGAAGGCTGCTACTATTGCAAAGATGGCTGGTATTGATGTACCAGAAGAGACAAAGATCCTGATCGGTGAAGTAGAATCTGTTGATATTTCGGAAGAATTCGCACATGAGAAATTATCTCCTGTACTTGCAATGTACAGAGCTAAGACATTTGATGAGGCTCTTGCAAAAGCTGAGCAGCTTGTTGCAGATGGTGGATACGGACATACATCATCACTTTACATCCACCCATCACAGACAGAAAAGATTGAGAAACATCAGGCAAGCAAGCGAAAGCATCATCAAGCTTGGCTTTATGCATTTTGCCAAAGCACATTAGATACATATTCAGATGTATTTCATCATCAAGAATCTCTTTTCCACGCTTCAAGTCATTATACAACTTGTCCAGCACCATCTTGTCATTCGGTAATAAAGACAAAGCAGCTTCGCGCATTCCTATGAAGGATATGTTATTTTTGGAGATGAATTCTCTTGTAAAATCTGACATCATAATTACTTACCTGTAATGGTTTCTGCGTACGGATTGTTTTTATGTTTCTTCCAGTTACCAATTGCAATCTCTTTGGATGTATTGGCATAGCAATATTCACACAAATGAGGACATGTATTATATTCTCCAATGTCCTTTGATGCCATGCATTCACAGAATTGTCTTTGTCCAGACTCTTTCTTGTGTGCACTGACAAAATAATGATTATTCGGTAAGAGTATTGCACCATCGGGCAACTCTGATTCACCAAACAATGATGGGACAGGAATATTTTCTATCTTTACCTTCATAAAATCCATCAGTTTTTTGTCGTTCCATGCGAGGCGAGTAATTAAATCTCCATCAATACAGCGGTTATGAAGAATTCCATACTTGGAAATATCTATTTTTTCTCCGCATGTAGCGAGTTGGAAATTCCAACCTCGTTCGCGATTCATGAGCGATAGTTTGTCGGCAAATTCTTCCATCTGATCTGTTTCCCATTCGTGGTAAGGAATGCCGCTTACTTCAAGATTATGCTTTACCTTCTTGTACATGGCTATGTCTGCATAACTGAATACAAGTTTTTCTGTGTAACCTTTCAGTTGATCACCAATATTTCTAATCTTACACAACAAATCATCTATGGAAATATCATCTGTAAGAATCAACGGATCAAATCTCCATACAACAGAACCAAATCCTAATCTGTCCACCAAAAGTTTGAATGTCTCAATACGCTTTTCTAAAGATGGAACTTTCTCCAAACTCTCTGTTTCGTAGTCATTAAGCGTGTATTGTATATAGCATTTGATGTTTCGTTCTTCTAAAATATGAAGATAGTCAAGGAGTGGTCTAGGATTCTTAGACCAAAACACGACAAAACGTGTTTTATCATAGGAAACATAAGACTTCACCCCATTAAAAGGATTTGTCCAAGCGGAAAAGCCCATTTCAAGACGCTTGAAAAACCAGTCTGCATAAAATGCAGGAATATCTGTACTTCGACTTGCAGATATGATGATAGGGGCTTGTGCTTTAACAAGCCTTCCATCAATATTTATTTCTGTATGTTTCCATGTTGCCATATCTAATATTTTTTGGCATCTCAACAATTGATGCTCGTATTTATTCTACTTATAAAGCTATCTAAAATGTAGCTATTATCTCAGAGTTTTTGAAATCCTCCTCTGTCGGTATGTAATACAGACTATCATAAGCCCTTAGCTTCTACAAATGCTTTTGCCTTGATGATACGCCCATACGTAACTCGAAGAACGAACCATTGTTTATTTGCGTCAGGCATGTTCTCTACCGACACCCACCTTTGTTTTTTGAGATGGAGGGCGTACAAGAGGTAAGTCTTGCACTTGGACACGATGAACCTGTGTCGATAGGCTGCCCATTATACAATGAAGCGTTTGCCGTTGAAGGCTGTTTGGTATTATCTTCCAATATTATTATTCAGAGGTTAGATTAAACCAACCGATTTTTTGTTAACAGGATTGCCAACAATTGATTACAAAAATAAGGAATCTTATTTAGACAAAAGGGGAAATCATTAAAAATATTTACATGGACTACCGCTTTCCCATTATTTGAGGTGATTTGCAGTGCCGAGCGCTACAAATCACCTCATATAACACCTAAGTCCAAAAGGAGCCTCACAAGTTTTATCCGTACAACATAAAAGTGTCGAAAGCCTTTTTCGGATGATTTTTAAGGAACTGGGAGGAGCAATGTAAAGCGCATTACGGATGCTTGCCAGACGCAAGGCGTGAAATCTCCTACATGTTCCTCCGATGGTGACTTTGTTACGATTACATTCAAGCAACTTATTTTTGCATCCAACGCATTAAAAACAGACAAGGGGGGACATGAAATCGACCAAGAAGAAATGCCGCTCAATCCAAGAAATAAATCTTTCAACGAGTGAAGACCATAATTTAAAAATAGGTCGGGCTATTCATGACATGTTTTTAATCTTTCAAACAAGCAAGCGGTATGACTTTGACTCCGTCTGGGCGTGTGTAAGCCATGCTGCCACCTGTCATGACAATCATCAAGTCTGGTTCGCGCAACGGCACCTGCTTTTCTGTCTCATTATGCACTTGAACGAGTCGTTTTATTTCCAAAAGATGTTTGGCTCCTTCTTCTATCTCATGGCTGCCAAGTTTGCACTCTATCAGAGCATAGCGTCCATCGTCAAGATGAAGCACCAAGTCGGCTTCCAGTCCGTAGCGGTCGCGATAGTATGACAGATGATTGCCAAAACCTGGAGTATAAGCCCGAAGGTCTCGTGCACACATTTGCTCAAAGATGAAACCAAAGGTTTTGAGCTGCGTCATCAATGCTTCTGGGGAAAGTCCTAATGATGCAATTGCAATGGACGGGTCTACGAAAGCCCGTTTTATACCACTTCGAATTGCTGTCTTGCCTCGGACGGCAGGACACCAAGCTTCGATATTATCAATCAAAGTTAGTGATATTCAGTTATATACGCAAGCAAAAAACTGATATTTGTGGGTATTTAATACTATGAATTGCGCTATTTCATTACTAACTTTTGTGGTAATTTAGAACTAACTTTTGTGGCACTTCATTTGTAATTTTTGAGGTGTTTTATTTTAAGTTTTTGAGGTGTTTCATTTGTAGTTTTTGGGGTAATTTAGCGGACAACAATAATAAAAAATAGGTAGTCAAAATTAATTCTGACTACCTATTTTTTATACCATTATATCAACCCCAACTGATTGAGGAAAATCGCCACGATACACACCGGACATACGTAACGGATGAGCAACAGATAAACGCCAAACAAGGTGGAGCGGAGCGTGCCTTCGTTGGTAAATTCGTCTTTCACTACTTTAGTCGGGACAACCCAACCGAGGAAAAGGCAGGTGAGGAATCCGGCCACGGGCAACATGATCTGACCTGTGACGAAATCAAAGAGATCAAACAACGAACGGCCACCGATTATGAGCCAATCGCGATTGCCAACCGACAAGGAACAAAATGCACCCAAAACACAGAGCGATGCCGTGACACATGTGGCGGCTTTCTTACGCGAGATGTTAAACTCTTCATGGAAGAAGGCTGTCGACACTTCATGCAGGGAAATCAGCGATGTCAGGGCGGCGAGCGACAACAAGACGTAGAAGAGTACGGCAATGGCGGTTCCCACTAACGGCATCGTAGCAAAGGCTTCCTTGAAGACGTTGGGAAGGGTGATGAAGATGAGGGAGGGGCCGGAGTCGGGGTCGACGCCGACAGAGAAGGCGGCGGGGAAAATCATCAGTCCGGCAAGGATGGCGATGAGAGAGTCGATGGCGACAATGTTTCCCGCCGACTTGAGAAGATTGGCCTGACGGGAGAAATAGCTGGCAAAGGTGCAGATGCAGCCCATGCCGATGCTGAGCGAATAAAACGACTGGCCCATCGCGGCGAGGAACACGGAGGAATCCATGTGTGAGAAATCAGGACGGAAAAGGAACTCCACGCCCTTGCCTGCCCCAGGCAGCATACACGACCCGACGACCACCACAATGAGCAGGAGGAAGAGCGTCGGCATCATCAGTTTCGAGGCCCGCTCAATGCCGCTGCGCACGCCGTGGATGATCACGTAATGGGTCATGAGCAGAATGGCAATAGTCCACAACATGGGACGGAAGGGCGACGACGAGAAGTCTTGAAAATACTTGCTGATGTATTGCGGGTCGCCGTTGAGCTCGCCGCCGGCCGAAGCGAAAATGTATTGCAGACACCAGCCAGACACCACGGCATAATAACTCGTGATGATAAAACCCGTCAACACGCTCATACATCCGATGAAGCGCCACGAGCCCGCCTTGCCCATCTTGCCATACGCACGCCCAGTGTTGGAAGCGCCATGACGTCCGATGATAAACTCATTCATCATGCACGGTATGCCCAGCAGCAACACACAGCCTATATAAATCAAAATGAAGGAGGCGCCGCCGTTCTGTCCGGCCATATAAGGGAATCGCCACACATTGCCGAGGCCCACTGCCGAGCCTGCCGTGGCGAGCACCATTCCTAACTTACTTCCAAAATTTACTCTCTCTTGCGACATATTATTATACGTTTAAATTTTCTTGTATTCGGTATATCTCTCTGGTGGGCATACAAAAAAACAGTTAAGAGCATGCTCCTAACTGTTTTTCATATTGTGGTGCCACCAGGAATCGCTACGATTTACCAAGTGGGTGAATATCATCACTTTTCAGAAATAAAAAAATGGTAATCTTCTCCTATTTCTCCACCTTGAATTTGCGCTGTTCTGCACATCGTTGCATGGTGGTTTCCTATTGCAAAGGTAGTGAATTACTTGGAACTACCATCATTTCTGTCTTTTAATTTCTTGATTTCCCTATCAAAATCGCTTTCAAGCAGTTCCATTTCACGTTTGCGGTAGATTTCAAACTCCTTTTCGGCCTTCTCAACGGCTTGCTTATGAGAAATGTTCCCCTTGCCTATCAGCACTTTCCGTTTGTGTGCAATAATCTGGTTATCCAGTGCTTCTATCCAGTCTTTCATTGTCATGGGATTCATTTCCAATGCTTGAAACTCTGCAAAGTCCAAGAAGCCGGAGACAAGCAGATTCAAACGCTGGAGTTCAATCTCAGACAGATAGTTCTTGGCAATCTTCACATCATCCTTGGTCACATAGTTACCCTTGAAGTTCGTCATACCCACAAACGGCTTTTCGTTGTCCACACGATTGTAGATAACTTCCGCTGCCGTATTCTCGTGAACGGCATAATGCAACTTGTTCTGCACAGTGGCAAAGAACATCTTTGTCATCTCATCGCGTGGGTCATAATCCGTGGCAGTTGCATAAATATCCGTAACCTGCTGGTAGAAGTTCCGCTCGCTGCTGCGAATATCCCTGATGCGCTGGAGCAACTCACGGAAATACCTATTGCCCCCTTGCTTCAACCGCTCATCATCCATCGCAAATCCCTTCTGGATATACTCATGAAGCCGTTGCGTGGCCCAGCGACGGAAACGAGTAGCCACTTGGGACTGCACACGATAGCCCAAAGCGATAACCATGTCAAGATTGTAGTGCAGAACACTGCGCTGCACTTGACGTTTACCCTCTTGCCGAACTGTCAAGAAATCCTTTACAGTTCGATTTGCGTCTAACTCACTATCATTTAAGATGTTGTCTATGTGCTGGCTTATGTTCTGTTTTGTAGTACCATATATCTCCGCCAGCTGACTTTGTGTCAACCACAAATCTTCGTCAGCAAAGCGCACCGACACACGAGTTATCTCGTCATCGTCCTGGTAGAGTATTATTTTGTTCTCTTCGTTCATTTTAACCTTGAATTTACAGAATAGCCCTAAGTACCCCTCAAGCTAAGCAATCACTCAAAATTCGGGCCTTCTCAACGGCTTGCTTATGCGAAATGTTGTCCCCTTGGGCTCTGCCGCCTTTTGCTTTCCGCCGAAAAACAAAAAAATCCCGATTTCGTTTTGAAATCAGGATTTAATTGCTTTTTAGTGGTGCCACCAGGAATCGAACCGGGGACACAAGGATTTTCAGTCCTTTGCTCTACCAACTGAGCTATGGCACCTTATTGCTTACTGTTTGTTTCTGCGTTAGCGTTGTTTCTTGTTTGCGAGTGCAAAGGTAGCAACTTTTATAATACCAGCCAAGCCTTTTGCAAAAAAAAATTGCGAAATTCTTGAATTTTCTTTGTCTCCTTGGAAAACCACTGGATTTTGCCCCTATTTTAACACACAGCCATACCACTTTGTGCAATAAAAATAAGCAAATAATGACGAGTTATTTTTCTGCTGACGCAAAGAAATTTGCTTCTGCTCTCTCCGCGCACGTCTCTATGTTGTCTTTTACGGTCCGAAAACTATAGAGCATACGCCACGTTGAACATCAACGAGGATGTTGACAAATGATAGCGGGCGTAAGAAACGCCGAGTTTGAAGCGATTCAAGTTCAGGTTTCCCCCGAAGGTCAGTCCGGCGCCATGAGCGCCGTCAGCCGCCTTGAGTTCGGAGGCGCGGCGAAAGTTATATCCGGCACTGAGCGTCAGAGTGCTTGACGGCTGCACATCAACGCCAACCACGAAATGGTTGATAAATTTCTTTCCGAAGCTCATTTTCTCTCCCTCGGCATGATAATAGTCGCTGGATTTCCAACGCGTGAGGTCGGTCATAGTCAGAGAGAAACGCACTGGCGCATGATCCATGCCCTTCGTCAGGCCCACCTGCATGCAGAAAGGCACACGCTCTGTACGGCCGTCAAACGACTTCACCTGCGCGCCGATGTTGCGCATCGTGGCCGACAGGGAAAGGTCGCGCTCCTCGTCATAATAATTCAATCCCAAGTCAACCGCCACCGCAAAGGCCGAATAGCCGGCATACGAAGAGGTGACCATCTTGAGCGAGGCGCCGCCAGCCCAAGCGTCGGAGAGCAGATAACTGTAGCCTGCGCCAACGACGATGTCCTTCGGCGAAAAAGATCCAATCACTTGTCCGTTTGCGTCGGTTTCGTCCATCGAGCCGTAGCCGAGATACTGCGCGGAAAAAGCCGCCGTATGTCGCTCGCCAAAACCTTTGACAAACTGGGCGCCCATCCAGCTGCTGCCGCTGGCGTACGTCATAAAGGAAAGTCCCAAACTGCGGTCGCTCACCGAAGAATAAAGCGCCGGATTCGACCACCCGACCCACGGCGCGTCTTCGATGGCCGAGATGTTCTCTCCGCCGAGCGCACTGGCATGGGCCGACACGGGAAGCTTGAGCACCGTATAGGCCGACGACGATTCCTGGGCATAAGAACCGAGACTATATAGCAAGCCAACTATGGCATATAAACACTTTTTCATTTAGAGAAATAAAAATTGTGTCCAAAGGTACGACAAATTTTAGATTTTGCGTGTACTTTTGCAGGAGAAATACTGGAGACGCGCCGCAAGAACATTTGCGACGCGGCTTCGTGGTTTAAAAAAGAACAGGCCGTGGGCCTGATTTCCTGTTGCCAGAAGAATGCCTCGGCATTCGTAAAGCAACGCTCGCGAAGAGACTGCCGTACACCTTTATATATAGGTGGTAAACGACACATTCCCGCTCGCGAGACATTATAGAAGTATAACGTGAAGAATTCCGAATTATTTTCCAAAGCATGGTGCGACCTTATCTTCAGCGGCCGCAATCAGAACTATGGCGCATACAAGATACGCAAGAACATGGGCCGGCGCTACGCCTATGCGCTGACCCTGGTATTCGTGGGCGCTTTCCTGACCGCCGCCGTCCCCACGGCCTTCACCCTCTATTTCCGATATAAATTCTACCAGAGTTTCAAGGATGCCGCCACGGAAGTGCGCCAACTCAAGAAACTGGAACACGAGAAGGGATACACCGTCAAGCATATATCGGCAGGACGAGGCGCTCCGACGTACACGGTCATCAAGGGCGCCACGGAAAAGGCCCCCGACATCGTTGAATACACGAAGAAGGACATCGTCTTCGGAATCAGCGGGGCAGAAACTTTCATCGTTGACGACACCAAGACGACCTTTGAAGACCTCGACCTACAGCACAACCGCGACCGCGAAGACCTCCCCATTGAAGGTCCGCAAATCGTGGCGACAGAGGTGGTGAAGGAGATGCCGCAATTCCCAGGCGGCCCGACGGCTTTCATGAAATGGCTCGACACGAACATCGGCTATCCGAAACACTGCATCGACGAGAAGACCGAGGGCGACATGGAAGTAGTGTTCTACATTCTCAAGGACGGAACGGCCAGCGACATAAAAATCACCAAGTCCATCGACCCAGAAATCGACCGCCTCGTTCTCAGGGTACTAAAGCGCATGCCGCGATGGACACCAGGGAAGGCCGACGGCAAGAACACCGCCGTTCAGATTACGCTGCCGATACATTTCCAACTGCGATAGCTCCCAGAGGAAACATGATAAAACGCTGAAAACAAGTTATCCACATAAAGACAGTATATTATGATTACCACGCAAGATATCCTGCAACGCATTGAAGACGAATTGGCAACGACCAATTACCCTTCAGAACCCGAAGGTCTTTACGAACCCATCGAGTATGTTCTTGAGGAAGGCGGAAAGCGCCTGCGCCCCACCCTTCTCCTGCTGGCCTACAGCATCTACCGCGAAGACCTCAACCGCGCCATGCCCGCAGCCATCGGCCTGGAGACCTACCACAACCACACGCTGCTACACGACGACCTCATGGACCACGCTGATATGCGACGCGGCCGCCCGACGGTACACCGCAAATGGGACGAAAACACGGCGGTGCTCTCTGGCGACACGATGCTCATCATGGCCTTCCGCCATGTCATGGAATGCCGCTGCGAGAAATCCACGGAGGCCCTGCAGCTCTTCGCGCAAACAGCTCAGGAGATTTGCGAAGGACAACAATATGACGTGAATTTCGAGACGCGCAACAACGTAACGGTTGGCGAATACCTTGAAATGATCCGCCTAAAAACCGCCGTCTTCCTGGCCTGCGCCGCCAAGATGGGCGCACTCATCGCCAATGCCGACGCTGCCGACTGCGAAGCGCTCTACGCCTTTGCCGAACGCATCGGTCTCGCTTTCCAAATTCAAGACGACTATCTCGACGTCTACGGCGACCCAAAGGTATTCGGCAAGAAAATCGGCGGCGACATCCTCTGCGGGAAAAAGACATTCCTGCTCATCAACGCGTTCAACAAGGCCGACGATGCCACGCGCAAACACCTGCAAGCGCTTCTCGACAACCACGAGATGCCTGCCGAAGAGAAGATTCAGGTCGTGACGGAAATCTACAACCAGCTCGGCATCCCGGCTCTCACGCTCGATGCCATCAATCATTTCTACGACGAAGCCAACGAAGCCCTGAAACGCGCAGCCTCAGCCGCCAAAAAGTTTGCCCCACTGGTTGCCTACACGCAATCGCTCTTGGGACGTAAAAACTAAGTCCATGTTTATCGACACGCACAGCCATCCCTATACGGAAGAATTTGACGACGACCGCGAAGCCGTCATCGCCCGTGCCCGTGAGGCAGGGGCGGAAATGATTCTGCTTCCCAACATCAACGAGGCGTCGGTTGGCCCCATGCTGGAGCTTTGTGAGAAGCATCCCGACTTCTGCCGCCCCATGATGGGGCTTCACCCAACGGAACTGCCCGACACGGCGGAAGAGGTGGAAACGGCGCTCAACCACATGGAGCGCCTGCTCGAAGCGCCCAACCATCCCTACATTGCCATCGGCGAGGTGGGCATCGACCTTTATTGGGACGAATCGCGGCGCGAGGAACAAGTGGCCATTCTGCAACGCCAGACTGAATGGGCCGCACGCTTCCATCTGCCATTGGTCATCCACAGCCGCTCGGCCCACCGCCTGCTCGTTGACACGCTCCTGCCGTTTGCCGACAGCCTGCCAGGCGGCGTTTTCCACTGCTTCGGCGGAACAACTGAAGAGGCGCAGGAACTTCTTGACTGCTTCCCGCGCTTCGTCTTGGGCATTGGGGGTGTCGTGACCTTCAAAAAGTCAACGCTCCCCGCCACGCTCCGCGCAGCAGTACCGCTCGACCGCATCGTGGTGGAAACCGACTGCCCCTATCTGGCACCAACGCCCCACCGCGGCAAGCGCAACGAACCGGCCTACGTGCCGCTGGTCATCGAAAAACTGGCCGACATCTATGAAGTCATGCCAGAGAAGGTGGCACAACAAACCACGGAGACGGCCAAGCGCCTCTTTCATCTTTAGGAATGACACCTTTAGTAATGATACTTAGGGACGTTCCAACAGTCCTTCTTTTCACAAGTGGAGATTAAAAATCAAGTCATGCTGAAATACATCACTTTTATCTTCGCGCTCTTTGCCTCCGTTGAGGCCACAGCGCAAAATGTGGAAACTCAGCCGCTCATGCAGCAGCCTGAGCAGATTGCCGACACATTGCATCAGGGCGACATCACACCCCGGGCGGAGATGACGGGCGAAGAAATGCTCGTTCCCGACAGCATGACGCGCTATGCGTTGCCGATGCTTCATTTCTCAGCCCCGGGCTTCAACGGCTTCTCGCCTTGGAACTATGGCGCGATGCCAGTGTGGCAGATGCACGAGGGCTTTAATGCCCAGCTCGGCCTATCGCTGACGGCGGGCTTCGGCAAAGGGGCGCCACACGGCGTCGGTTTTTCCCAGCAAGCGGCCTTCGGATATGCCATGCCGCTGAGCAAGCGTTTTGCCGTGGCCGCAGGCATTTATGCCAACAATATGGACTGGGGGGCTTTCAACGACCGCGAAGTCGGTCTGGCGGCAGCCGTGCAATACCGCGTGAACGATGCCGTAAACGTGTATGCCTACGGTGCCAAATCGTTCTTCCCGAACGGCCGAAACCGACAACTCCGCTATAACTTCCTCACGGGTTATGCCACCCCTGCCCCGCTCCCCGCCTATTTCTGGGGCATTCCTTCCGAACGCTTCGGCGCGATGGCGGAGTTTAAATTGGGGAAGAACGCCATGATACAAGTGAGCGTGGAACACCAAAAATATTGAAAACGGCCGAGAAGCCAGCGACGAGGGCGCACTCATGTCTTATATAAGGGGCGACTTTTGTTTAAGCCCCCGCCTTCCACAAAGGCACCTCGTCCGTCCAAGAACCGTCTTCTTTGAACACCTACTTACCTATTTATGTCAAAAGCAACCCCTCTCTTGCGCCAGCGCGAACTCCTGCGCAAGGAATATGAAACCGAAAAGGCCGCCTTTGAGAAATCGGCGGAACTGATGGGCGTCGGGCGAAAAGTGAAGCGCGGCGACTGCTGGTTTCCAATCACTGCCGGGCGCAGCTATTATAATTCGCTCGACCGCCTGGTGGTGGAAATCACGCGAAGCGAAGACACCGACATTGAGCACAACTTTGAATACGGAAAGCCCGTTGTTTTCTTCTCGCAAGATGCAACGGGCTCTTTGCATTACCTGCCCTTCACGGCCACTGTGAGCTATGCCGAAGCATCGCGCATGGTGGTCTGCCTCAACGACGAGCGCCAGCTCTCGCAGATTCTCTCGCTGGAGCGTCCTGGCGTGCAACTCTATTTCGACGAGACCACCTACCGCCTCATGTTTGAAGCCCTCGACAGGGTGATGAATGCCAAAGAGGGCCGCCTTGCCCATCTGCGCGACATCTTCCACGGCTCCCTCCGTCCGCAGTTTGCCGCCGGAGGAAGCATGCCGCTGAGCCTTCCCTGGCTCAACGCTGCTCAGGAAGCGGCCGTCGGCGAAGCCCTGAAGGCCCGCGATGTGATGGTGGTTCACGGTCCTCCGGGAACGGGCAAAACCACCACACTGATTGAAGCCGTCTGCGAAACACTGCGCCGCGAACCGCAAGTGCTGGTTTGCGCACAAAGCAACACGGCCGTTGATTGGATTTCTGAACAGCTGGCCAATCGCGGACTCGGCGTGCTCCGCATCGGAAATCCAACGCGCGTGACCGACGCCATGCTGCAAAACACTTATGAGCGCCGCTTCGAGGCCCACCCCGATTATCCGGCGCTTTGGCAAACGCGCCGCACCATCCGCCAGCTCTACAGCCAACCGAGGAAAGGACGCCCGGCAAATTTCCACCAGAAGATTGCACGCCTCAAGGAGCGGGCCGACGAACTGGAAATACGCATCCGCCACGCGCTCTTCGACGGCTGCCGCGTGGTGGCGGCCACGCTGGCGGGAACGGCCAACCCTGTGCTCACGGGCCATCATTTCCACACGCTCTTCATCGACGAAGCGGCGCAGGCCCTGGAAGCGGCCTGCTGGATTGCCCTGCAAAAGGCTGACCGCGTCATCCTGGCGGGCGACCACTGCCAACTGCCGCCAACCGTGAAAAGCCAAGCGGCCATGAAGGGCGGACTGGCGGTGACGCTGATGGAGCACGTGGCAGAAACGCGTCCAGAATGTGTTCGACTGCTCACGCTGCAATATCGCATGAACGAAACACTGATGCGCTTTTCCTCCGACTGGTTTTATGGTGGCCAATTGAAAGCAGCGCCGGAGGTGAGCCACCGCAGCATGCTCGACGAGCTCGACTGGCCGCTGGTGTGGGTGGACACCGACGAAATGCCCACCCTAAAAAACGAAGCGAATGAAGGAGAGGGAACGGCGGACTATCACGAAGCCTTCGTGGCCGCCTCCTACGGCCGCATCAATAAGGCCGAAGCCCAACTGACCATCAACACGCTGAAAACCTACGTGGAACGCGTTGGCCGCCACCGCCTCTTGGAAGAACGTGCCGACATCGGCATCATCTCGCCCTACAAAGCGCAGGTGCAATACCTCCGCTCGCTGATTCGCCGCGAGAGTTTTCTGCGCCCGTTGGCATCTCAAATCACGGTCAACACAGTCGACGCCTTCCAAGGACAGGAGCGCGACATCGTGCTGGTATCAATGGTGCGTGCCAACGAGAGCGGACAAATCGGTTTCCTTTCCGACCTCCGCCGCATGAACGTGGCCATCACCAGAGCGAGAATGAAACTAATCATTCTCGGTTCGTCGTCAACCCTCGGCCACCACGCTTTCTATCGCGACCTCTACGAACGTTGCCACAAAGCGGAAATGCCCAACGAAAGGGAAAGCGAACAGGAGAAGGCATAAGACATTATATATAATCCCTTTATAATACACAATTCACGATTAACAAGAACAGGCCATCGCTGTAAACTATTTTTAAACAACCGCCTGCCACAAATATCTTGATAAAAAATTGGATGTCTCAAAAACTTTCTATAATTTTGGGACATCCAATTTTCATTTGGACGGCACCCCATCCGCCCCACAACACGGGAAGGCATGGGCGACCCATTGAAAAACATCTAAACACCAAGCAGAAACGCTGCGTTGGGCGTTTCTCAATACTAACCAAAAACACAATATCTGTATGAAAACCGAACAGATTCTCACCGCGCTCGAAGCCAAACACCAAGGCGAAAAAGAATACTTGCAAGCCGTGCGCGAAGTTTTGCAGTCCATCGAACCCGTCTATAACGAGCATCCTGAATTTGAACGCGTCCGTCTCGTAGAACGCCTCGTAGAGCCCGACCGCATCCTCACTTTCCGCGTGCCTTGGGTGGACGACCACGGTGATGTCAACGTCAACATCGGCTATCGCGTGCAATTCAACAACGCCATCGGCCCATATAAGGGAGGCATCCGTTTCCACCCCTCTGTCAATCTGAGCATTCTGAAGTTCCTTGGCTTTGAACAGACTTTCAAAAATGCCCTAACCACCCTGCCGATGGGCGGCGGAAAAGGCGGTTCAGACTTCGCACCCCGCGGACGCAGCGAAGCGGAAATCATGCGCTTCTGCCAAGCCTTCATGCTCGAGCTTTGGCGCAACCTCGGTCCTGACCAAGACGTGCCGGCTGGCGACATCGGCGTGGGCGGCCGTGAAGTGGGCTATATGTTCGGAATGTATAAGAAACTCACGCGCGAACACACCGGCACTTTCACTGGCAAGGGTCTCGACTTCGGCGGCTCCATCCTGCGTCCGGAAGCCACAGGCTTCGGCGCGCTCTATTTCGTCAAGCAGATGCTTGCCGACCGTGGCGACGACATCGCAGGAAAAACGGTTGCCATCTCCGGTTTCGGCAACGTGGCCTGGGGTGCCGCCAAGAAAGCCACAGAGATGGGCGCGAAGGTCGTCACTTTGAGCGGCCCCGATGGATACATCTACGACCCCAATGGTGTCAGTGGCGAAAAGATCGACTATATGCTTGAACTGCGCCTCTCTGGCGAAGACATCGTGGCGCCCTATGCAGAACGCTATCCGGAAGCCACTTTCCACGCTGGCAAGAAGCCCTGGTGCGAACACGTTGACATTGCCCTGCCTTGCGCCACGCAAAACGAATTGGGCGAAGAAGACGCACGCCAGTTGGTTGAAAACGGCGTGAAGCTCGTGGCTGAAGTGAGCAACATGGGATGTACGGCCGAAGCTGTTGACTATTTCATCCAACACCAAACTAACTTTGCACCGGGCAAGGCTGTAAACGCAGGTGGCGTTGCCACTTCTGGTTTGGAAATGACGCAAAACGCCATGCACATCTCTTGGTCGGCTCAGGAGGTCGACAACCGTCTGCACAGCATCATGAGCGCCATCCACGACCAGTGTCTGCGCTATGGCCGTGAAAACGGATACACCAACTACGTGAAGGGCGCCAACATCGCCGGATTCATGAAGGTGGCACACGCCATGATGGCACAAGGCATTATCTGACATTTATAACCACGGGATAAACAACTTATTTCCCATCAAATAAAAAATCTCATTGCTATCCGGCAAAACGCCAAAGAGCATGAAAACACAATCTGCAATGCCCACAAACAGGCGTTTCGAATGCGTTCTTTTAGAAAGATGCGTTCTTTTAGAAAAAAAATCCCTTAGCCAAGAATATACAAGCCTTATTCCAGTAAGAACAAGCCTAAGGACAGAATTTTCAAACATAGGGACAGATTTTTATGATTTCGGCGCTTACCGATTTACCGTACAGCAATAAAAAATTCAAAGTTCGAAGCACAAGCATTTCTTGCGCTTCGAATTTTTTTACCCTTTTCTAATCATCAATCGCAGCCCTTCTAACCGAAAAACGAGCCGTTGCATTCAAAATTTTTAGATTTAACATTTTTTACCCCCCCCCAATTGGCAGTTCAACCATCATTCGCTAACTTTGCGAACAAAATAGAACAAGATATAGAAAATAAACAAATACACACTTATGAAAGGTTTAAAAACACGTCGATGGCTGCTGGCCACGACATGCGCACTCTGTTGCGCCCCAATTTGGGCAGAAGACTACACAGAAGACGGTGTTATCTATGATGTTAACCAATCTACAAAGACCGCCACTGTTAAAGGTCCTGCAAACGAAACGGTTCTTTTGCTCAACATCAAGAAGGAAGTGAAAGGGTGTACGGTGACGTCTATTGACGAATATGCGTTTTACGGCTACAACTTCACGACGGCAGTCATCCCTTCGTCTGTAACCTCTATCGGAGAATGCGCATTTTCACTGACTTCGCTGAAATATGTCGTTATCCCGTCTTCGGTCACAACGATTGCTGACGGTGCCTTCCTTGATAATGAGAATTTGATGGTGGTGTTGACAAAACATCCTTACGACAATGCCAAGAGTTTTCTGAACTCAGACTATGAAGTGCGCACAAAAAATGACTGGTTTACGGCTTATTCAAAAAAAGATTTATCCACCAGTGCACAGCAACTCATCGAGACTTATAACACGGCCATGAATTTCACCCAAACGGAATATGCCGACAAATATGCTGCACTTAAAAACACGGAACTGAAAAAGTCTCTTGAGCAGAAACTGGATTTACAGGCTTTGGCCGAAGTGTTGTCTGAAAACGATGAGGCTATAAGCAAATACAGCAACAATCTCAAGGTGGCCTATGACAATGTCTACAAAGCCATATTCAACTCCAATTTGGCCAAACTTCAAGAAATCTACAGCAAGATAGTGGCTGAATCTGGAACAGACGTAGACGGCATGCTGACGGCCAACGACGGCCTCATCGCCAGTGCCTCACAATTAAGCACAAACGCTGCATCTGAAATTTCAGACTCTCAACTCGACAATCTCATTGACGGCAAAGCCGATTCCTATTATCAAACCACGACAACCAAAAAGGTTGAAGGCGACAGCTACATTCAGATTGACCTGAACGCAGCCTTCAAACAGGTGACACTGAAATTTTCCAAGCGAAACACAGGTAAGCTCAACCCCGTGAAGGTTCATTTCTATGCGTCAAACTCGCCCGAAGGTTCCAACTGGGTTGACCTCGGCGAACAAGCCTGCAACTATAGTCTCAACGATGGGCAAACGGCCTTCACAACATTGACGTTCAATCAGCCTTATCGGTACGTCCGCTTCGTCTCCGCTCAAGCAGAAATTCCATACGGAGCACACCGCTTCAAGGGTAACAATGCGTTCTCGCTAAGTGAACTCCATGCCTACACACGGGCCAGCAAACTCGATTTGCTCAGCAAATCCGAACGCGAAAATCTCAACGCCCTCTTGAACAAGGCCCAAAATGAGATTGAAAACGACGCAGCCACGCAGGAAACCATCGACGAACTGCAAGATGCTTACGACAAGATAGAAGCCACCGCAGCAGATTATCTTTATCTGGATTTCAACGCAGACTTCAAAACAGCCTACAGAGCCAAAGCCCATCAAGTGCCGGCCGGCCTCAAAGCAGCTATCATGACGCTGAACGGCGAGAATGTACGCTGTGAATATCGCTACGAAGCCGGTAGCATCATTCCGGCCCAAACGGGCGTATTGCTCAAATCTGGACGAGGCAATTCTTTCATTTTGAATACGGCTGAAACGTCTGAAACTTCTCCCGAAGGA
>OQVT01001068.1_pt1 | contig 16892 bp, 20 predicted proteins | sample 1691561 | NCBI WGS metagenome assembly OQVT01 (sample SAMN03418260, study PRJEB22391) | human gut metagenome | biome: human-gut; feature: organic feature; material: feces | host: Homo sapiens | place: Tanzania | collected 2013-01 | reverse complement strand
TAATATCGGCCACGTCCTGTGGAGAGTTCCATAAGATGCCGTCCTGCCGAGTTATGTAGTAAGGTATCTGCAGCTTTTCCAAAACACTTATGGTTTCACTGTGTGGGTGGCCGTACTTATTGTCTTTTCCGGCCGAGATAAACACCCGCAAAGGATGTATTTTTTCATAGAGCATTTCGGAGTTTGAATCCCTTGAACCGTGGTGGGGTGCCATTGCCAAAGTGACATTTTCCGGCAAGCTGTCTATTATGGCCTCCTGTCCGTCGGTTGTTGAAGCGATAACCTTAGTTTTACCAACAGAGTTAGCTGTAATCTTGCCATTTGTATCCACAGAAGCAACACTTTCGTCCAAGCTTTTCCATTTCAAATCTTTGATGTATGCTTCGTTAGGAAGAACAGTTGCCGATAATTGAGCAGTTTGGTTAGGTTCAAGAATTAGAGATTTTGGATTTAACTTGATAGAATTGACGAGACAATCCACTCGAACATTGCATGTTGCTGACAGATTAGACTCGTCAGTAGTTTTTGCGGTAATAATTGCCTCACCTTTTCCTACAGGAATAACGATTCCGTTGGCATCTACAGTAGCAACATTTTCATTGTTACTTGTCCATATAAGATCTTTTTTAAATGCATCCTCTGGAAGAACTTGAGCATGCAATTGTACTTTATCTTTGGGACCTATATTAAGTTCTACTTTATCTAACGAGATACTTGTTACTTTCTTTATAGGTTTCAACTCAAAAAAGTCTTTCCATACATTAGCTTGTTGGTATTCCTCGATACTTCCTTCTGGAACATATACAGGTAGATTCACGTACTGTTGGTTCGAAAACAAATACTTTTCAGTTACCTTTGGAGGTGTTGCGGCATGTGAAATAATTTTATTAAGTGATGACCATGAAGAAAAATCGGTGGTGATACTATCCGCAAAATCAGAAGAAAGATATAGTTCTTTTATTTTTGTTTTTGGATTGTCTTCACTTCCAGATTTTTCATATCCAACAGTCAACGCACTTAAACATACAGAGTTTCCAGCTTGTACAGTTTGAAAATCACAACCAAAGAACGCACCTACCTTCCAACCATATATCCATTGAATTGATGATGGAATAGAAATCTTTGTCATTTGCGGTCAGGTGGGCAATGATTGGAAAGTTCAAAACGGGAAACCTGCTACCCGCAGACTTTCGGGCATCGCTCCCCCTTTATAATTGCGGCGAAGCCGCCACCCGAACCCCGAACCCTGAACCCTGAACCCTGAACCCTGAACCCAATTTCCACCCAACAACCATACAAATCTCACCCATTTAAGAGAGGAATGCAAGAATCATGATCAAAGTAATGACGATTTTCGGGACACGGCCGGAAGCCATCAAGATGGCACCCGTCGTGAAAGAACTTTTGAAACGTCCGGACATTGATACGAAAGTCTGCCTCACCGCGCAGCATCGCGAGATGCTCGATCAGGTGGTCGATCTCTTCCATCTTCCGGTGGACTACGACCTCGACATCATGAAGAGCGGGCAGTCCCTCTACGACATCACTGCCCGTGTGCTCCGCGGGCTCGAAGATGTACTGAAGAAGGAGAAGCCCGACTACGTGCTCGTTCACGGAGACACCACGACCACCTTCACTGCCGCGCTCGCTGCTTTTTATCAGCAGATCAAGATTGGTCATGTCGAAGCAGGTCTGCGTACAGGAAATCTGCTCTCGCCATTCCCTGAAGAAGCGAACCGCCAGCTGACCGGCGTCCTCTCGAATGTGAATTTTGCTCCGACGGAAACGGCCAGAGGGAATCTCCTGCGCGAGAGCAAGGACGATAAGAACATCTACGTCGTCGGCAATACCGTGATCGATGCTCTTCTTGCGACCGTCAAGAAGGACTATCATTTCGAGGATGCGGAGATCGAAGCCATCGAAGAGCACAAGCGTGTGATCCTCGTCACGACGCACCGCCGCGAAAATCTCGGTGCTCCGATGCATCAGGTCTACCGTGCGCTCCGCCGTCTGGTGGAAGCCGTGCCGGATACCGAAGTGGTATTCCCTGTGCATAGAAATCCGCTCGTCCGTGAAGCCGTTTCCGAGGAACTGGAAGGCGTCCCCGGCATCCATCTCGTTGAACCGATGGAATACGAACCATTCACGAACCTGATGGCACGAAGCGCCATCGTCCTCACCGACTCGGGCGGCATTCAGGAAGAAGCCCCGAGCCTCGGCAAACCCGTCCTCGTCCTTCGCGATACCACCGAGCGTCCCGAAGCGGTCGAAGCTGGCACGGTGAAACTCGTCGGCACTGATGAAGAAAAGATTTTCCATACCGCCTACGAACTCCTCACCGATGAGAATGCATACAAAGCCATGGCAGAAGCCGTGAATCCATATGGCGATGGTCACTCGGCAGAGCGTATTGCTGATGCTCTTCTCTACATCGAAGGATTAAGTGATAAAAAACCGACTAAATTTATAGCCAAGTAAAAATTCCTATGCTATAATGTACATGTGCATTTGCATGTTTTACTTTTGACATGCTTTTTTTAGAAACCATAGCGAGAAACCAGATGGACAACAAGGGGAAACTGCCGAAGGACGATGACTGGCATCCACTAAGGAGTGCTGCCGTCGCATCAGGGGCGGGCTTGACCATGCTGAGCTCCATCGCTTTGGGTGTATGGGCCGGGCTCAAGATCGATGAATGGCTGGGCACCGATCCATGGGGACTCATTCTGCTGGCTGTGATAGGAGCCGTCAGCGGGCTGTGGTCTGTAATTACACAGATATTAGGTAAGAAATGATATGAACTTCGACTTGACTTTTCCACACTATGCCAAGCGGATGACCAGGTACATCCTGGTCATTGCTGCCATTGGTGCAGCTATACTGCTTGCTTGGCAAGGCTGGGCATATGCGATTGCCTGGGGGTTGGGCTGCCTGTTTCATATCTTTTTTTTCGAGGTCATACTTTTTCTTTTCAGGAAATGGGAGAGGCTTGGAAAAAGCGTCGAGTACATCGGCCGCCGTCTGGTGGTCTGTACCATGCTGCGCTTCGTCCTGGAGATTCTTCTCTGCGTGGCCGTCATCTTTTCGCCGATTGAGATTTTCGGCTTCTTAGGTGGCTTACTTACACTGCCCGTCGCAACAGTGGTGGAGCGGCTGGTCGGTTTAATTAAGGAATAGTTTTCTTGATATCCTTGTAAGAGAAAGGGGGTGAGAATATGCATCTTCATACGGGTACACATGTTGTAGAGCAGCTCTTTGGTATGTCTGTAAATATGGATACGCTTTTTACCACGTGGCTTACTGCCATCATTGTCTTCATCGCCGTATTTGCAGCGACCAGAGGCAGATCCCTGATCCCGGGGGGCTGGCAGAATGTGATCGAAATGGTGATCGAAGGTCTTTGCTCTCAGTTTGAAAGCAATGTCGGGTCGAAATACCGTCAGGTAGCGACCGTCCTTCTGACACTGTTCCTCTTCATCTTCACCGCGAACCAGATCGGCCTTCTGCCGACAGAACACCTGACTGCGTCCCCGACGAATGACGTGAATACCACGCTGGGTCTGGCGATTGCCGGCTCGCTCATCACGCACTTCTACTTCATCAAGTGCAAGGGATTTGGACACTGGGCTTCCCATTTCTTCAAACCGTTCCCGGTATTCGTCGTCATGAATCTGCTCGAAGAAGTCTCTAAGCCAATTACGCTGGCTATGCGTCTATTCGGCAACATTCTCGCAGGCGAAATTCTGCTGGAAATCCTGTATTTCCTCTGCCCATGGCTCGTACCTATGATCTGGATCGCCGTTTCGTTATTCATCGGTCTGGTTCAGGCATACATTTTCACCACCCTGACATCTGTATACATGAAGGAAAGCGTCGACTGACCGGCATCAGAAAACAGGGAAAGCGCACCGCCGCTTCAAACCGGTACGGCACCGTCCGTCCAAACGGCACTCACATGGCACTGCCTGACCAATCCACAGGGCAGAGAGCCGAAAATCATTTTTATAATTCTCTAGGAGGAATTAACATCATGGATCAGACTATCGTTGCACAGTATTCCCTTATCGCAGCAGCACTCATCGCTTGCGTTGCAGCTCTTGCAGCAGCATTCTCCGACTCCAGAGCCGCTTGCAAAGCTCTCGAAGGCATGACCCGTCAGCCGGAAATCGCTGGTAAACTCTTCACCAACATGCTCGTTGCTATCGGCCTTATCGAATCTATTCCGATTATCGCTATCGTTATCGCTCTCGTACTCGTATTCGCTAACCCATTCCTGAAATAATTATTCCTGCTTATCGATTGATAATTAAGGAATAGCCTTGAAGGAGGGAACGAATTGGTAGAACTGAATGGTACACTGCTGATTCAGATCATCAACTTTATTATTCTCTGTGCTATTCTTGGCCATTTCTGCTACAAGCCGGTACTCAAAGTACTCGACGACCGCAAAGCTCGTATTAAAAACGACCTGGACAGCGCTGCCCAGTCCAAGGCTGCTGCTGAAGAGCTGAAAGTCAGCTACGAAGCCCAGCTGAAAGACGCACAGGCAAAAGCCCAGGAAATTGTGGACAAAGCAGTCAAAGAAGCCAAGGTGCAGGCGCAGGCACAGATTGATGAAGCCCATGCATCTATCGCTAAAGCAAAGGAACAGGCCAGCCAGCAGATCGAAAGAGAACGCAAGGATGCTCTGGAAGATTTGAAGGCTCAGGTGGCAGTCCTTTCCTGCGATATTGCAGCCAAGATCATCAGCAAGAACATGACGCCGGACGCCAACGACCGGCTCATCGCAGAAAGCATCGCAAAGCTGGATGCTAAAAAAGCAGGTAAATAATCATGGATAAGAACGTAATCCTTGCAAAGAAATACGGTCGCGCCATCTATGAAATTGCTGCTGAACAGAACAGCTTGGAAAAAACGGAAGAAGAACTTCACCTGATCGCAGACGCCATCAAGGAACATGCGGATCTGAAGGAACTTCTTTTCCATCCTCTGCTTGCAAAGGATGTCAAGAAAGATACGATTAAGAAATTATTTGCAGATAAGGTTCAGCCTGTCGTTCTGCAGTTCTGCTATGTCGTAATCGACAGAGACCGCATTACCGACTTCCCCGCTATGGTAGACGTATATACGACTCTCGCGCATCATGGCATGGGCATCGAAGAAGCTGTGGTAACCTCCGCACTCCCGATGACCAAGTCCCAGGTGGAAGCATTGAAAGCGAAACTCTCCGAAATTACAGGGAAGAAGATTCTCATGAAGCAGAAAGTGGACACGGCGCTGATTGGCGGTTTCACCGTTCAAGTGGGCGACCGCCTGATCGATGGGTCCGTAGCCAGACAGCTGCAGACACTGAAAGCTATTATGATGCAAAGAGATTGAGGTGACTTCTAGGAAATGAAAATCAGTTCAGATGAAATTACATCTGTCATTAAAAAACAGATTGAAAACTACAAAGTAGACCTCAATGTCGATGAAGTTGGTACGGTTCTTGAAGTCGGCGACGGTATCGCTCATATCTATGGGCTCGAAAACTGCATGGCCGGCGAACTGCTTGAACTGCCTAACGGCGTATATGGCATGGCTCTTAACCTGGAAGAAAGCAACGTAGGTGCCGTTCTTCTGGGCCGCGCTGAAACCATTAAAGAAGGCGACACAGTCAAGAGAACAGGCCGTCTGATGCAGGTCCCGGTAGGGGACGCTGTTATCGGCCGCGTTGTCAATGCACTGGGCCAGCCGATCGATGGCAAAGGCGAAATCAAGACCGCCGAATTCCGCGACATTGAAATTAAAGCACCGGGCATTGCTGACAGACAGCCAGTCAATGTACCGCTGCAGACTGGTCTGAAATGTATCGACTCCATGGTTCCGATCGGCCGTGGTCAGCGTGAACTTATCATCGGTGACCGTGGTACCGGTAAAACCGCTATCGGTATCGATACCATTCTGAACCAGAAGGGTCAGAACGTTATTTGTATTTATGTATCCATCGGCCAGAAAAACTCCAACGTCGTTCGTGTATACGAAAGACTGAAGCAGGCTGGCGCTATGGACTACTCCATCATCGTCCACGCAGGCGCATCCGAAGGCTCCCCGATGCAGTACCTGGCACCATACTCCGGTGTCTCCATCGCGGAATACTTCATGCATCAGGGCAAAGACGTCCTCATCATTTATGATGACCTCTCCAAGCACGCTGTCGCATACCGTGCTATGTCCCTGCTGCTCCGTCGTCCACCAGGACGTGAAGCTTACCCAGGCGACGTATTCTACCTGCACTCCAGACTGCTGGAACGTGCTGCCCGTCTTTCCAAAGAACTCGGCGGCGGCTCTATCACCGCTCTTCCGATCATCGAAACTCTGGCAGGCGACGTAGGTGCATACATCCCGACCAACGTTATTTCCATCACCGACGGTCAGATCTACCTCGAAACCGCACTCTTCTACTCCGGTATCCGTCCGGCTATCAATGTCGGCCTCTCCGTATCCCGTGTAGGCGGTTCCGCACAGATCAAAGCGATGAAACAGGTCGCAGGTACCCTGCGTCTGGACCTCGCTCAGTATCGCGAACTCGCAGCATTTGCTCAGTTCGGCTCCGACCTCGACGCTGCCACCAAGGCACAGATCGACCGCGGCCAGAGAACCACAGAAATCCTGAAACAGCCACAGTACTCCCCATACCCGGTCGAAGATCAGGTACAGGCGATCTATGTAGCCGTTAACGGATACCTGGACGATGTAGAAGTCAATGAAGTCGTTGATTTCGAACATCAGATTCTCGCATTCCTCCACAGCAGCCATCCGGAAATCGGCGAAGACATCATCAAGAATAAGAAACTGACTGATGAAAACGAAGAAAGACTGAAAGCTGCTATTGTTGAATTCAAAGAACGCTACAACGCAAAAAAGTCTGAAACGGTAGAGGGGTGATCTGATTGGAAAGTACGCGTGATATAAAAGGGCGCATTAAATCTGTCACCAACATCCAGCAGATCACAAAAGCAATGAAGATGGTCGCCGCAGCCCGTCTGCGTAAAGCAGAAGAAAAAGCAAACGGCTCCCGTCCCTATGCTGAAAAAATCGGAGAGCTTCTGCGCCGTGCTTCTTCGGTAACACCCGGTTTCACCAGCCCGCTCTTTAGAACAGGCAAAGTGAAGAAGGTCGGCTATCTTGTCATCAGTGCAGATAAAGGCCTCGCCGGTGCTTATAACTCCAATGTTATGAAGCAGACCTTAAGTGAAATCTCCGGTAAGGATCGGTCAGAGTATGCACTCTACGTGTGCGGCAAGCAGGGAAGAAACTACCTGAAATTCCGCGGCTATGATCTGGATTCCTATCATTTCGGCTTTTCTGACAAACCGTCGGCACAGGACTCCATCGCTCTTGCAAAAGAAATGGTGGACTACTTCACCAAAGAAGAAGTCGACGAAGTCTACATTATTTACACAAAATTCATCACTGCTCTCCGCCAGCAGGTGAAGGTACAGAAATTACTTCCTGTCGAATCACCGAAGGCAGAAGCAGGCGAAGCAGATAAAGAACCATCCGTGGATGATGAATACATCTTCCTGCCGGATGCAGGCACAGTCCTTTCCAAGCTGCTTCCTGAATATGTACAGGTGCAGGTTTACAACGCCATGCTCCAGTCCGCTGCCTCCGAACTTGGTAGCCGAATGGCAGCTATGTCCGCTGCAACCGACAACGCGACCGAAAGAATCGCCGACCTCAACCTTACGTACAACAAAGCACGTCAGGCACAGGTCACCAACGAAATTTCCGAAATCGTCGGCGGTGCAGCTGCGCTTGAATAAACCCGCATAAAGAATTTAAGGAGGAATGCTTCTTCATGGCAAATGAAAAGGAGATGCAGGTAGGTAAAGTAGTCCAGATCATCGGCGCAGTCGTAGATATTGCATTCGATGACGACAAAGAACTCCCTGCTATCTATAACGCAATCCATGTAAAAGATGATAAATCCGGCGTTCCTGTTGATGTTATCTGTGAAACCATGCAGCACCTCGGCGACGGCGTCGTCCGTGCCGTAGCTATGAGCTCCACAGATGGCATGGTACGTGGAATGAAAGCAGTCGACACCGGCCGTGCTATTGCAGCACCGGTAGGCGACGGCTGCCTTGGACGTATTTTCAACGTTCTCGGACAGACAGTAGATAACGATCCGGCGAAAGTACCGGCATCCGACTACTGGCCGATTCATCGCCCGGCACCGGCCTTCAAAGACCAGTCCCCGGCAGCTGAAATTTTCGAAACCGGCATCAAAGTCGTCGACCTGATCTGCCCATACGCAAAAGGCGGTAAGATCGGTCTGTTCGGCGGTGCAGGCGTAGGTAAGACAGTCCTGATTCAGGAACTGATCCACAACGTAGCGACCGAACATGATGGCTGCTCCGTATTCTGCGGCGTAGGCGAACGTACCCGTGAAGGCAACGACCTCTGGGGCGAAATGAAAGACTCCGGCGTCCTGAACAAAGTAGCACTGGTATACGGCCAGATGAACGAACCTCCGGGAGCTCGTATGAGAGTTGCCCTGACAGGTCTGACCATGGCTGAATACTTCCGTGATAAACAGGGCCAGGACGTACTGCTCTTCGTCGACAACATTTTCCGTTTCGTACAGGCAGGCTCCGAAGTATCCGCACTGCTCGGCCGTATGCCGTCTGCCGTAGGTTACCAGCCAACGCTCGCAACCGATATCGGCGAACTGCAGGAACGAATCACTTCCACCAAGACCGGTTCCATCACCTCCATTCAGGCGGTATATGTACCGGCCGATGACCTCACCGACCCGGCTCCGGCTGGCGTATTCACCCATCTGGATGCTACCACGGTACTGAACCGTTCCATCGCCGAACTGGGTATTTACCCGGCAGTCGATCCGCTGGACTCCACTTCCCGTATCCTTGATCCGAACGTACTCGGACAGGAACACTACGAAGTAGCCCGCGGCGTACAGGCTATTCTGCAGCGCTACAAAGAACTGCAGGATATCATCGCCATCCTCGGTATGGAAGAACTTTCTGATGACGACAAGGTCATCGTTGCCCGCGCAAGAAAGATCCAGAGATTCCTGTCTCAGCCGTTCTTCGTAGCTGAACAGTTCACAGGCTCCCCAGGTAGATATGTACCGCTGAAGGAAACCATCAGAGGCTTCAAAGAAATCCTTGCAGGCCAGCACGATGATATGCCTGAAGGCGCATTCTACATGGTCGGCACAATTGATGAAGCAATCGAAAAGGCTGAAAAGATGAAGAAAGGGGAATAAGCCATGGCTGATACCCTTACTCACTCCATGCACGTGGAAGTCATCAGTCCGGATGGTCCGATCTTTAGTGAAGACAATGTGGACATGGTGGTCGCCCGCGCAGAAGACGGCGAATTCGCTGTTTTGAAAAACCATCTGCCTCTGGCAGCTGCTTTGGAAATGTGCGTTGTACGCATTAAAAAGGCAGCCGAGGAACAGAAGGTCGCTGTATTCGGCGGTTTCCTGGAAAACTCCAAGAACAACGTAAACATCGTGGCTCCGCTGGCTGAGCTGGCTGAAACCATCGATGTAGCGCGCGCCCAGGCAGCGAAAAAGCGTGCAGAAGACAGACTGGCTTCTCACAGCGCAGACATCGATATGGATCGCGCAAGACTCGCTCTCATGCGTGCACTGACACGCCTCAAAGCGACTGGAACGATCTGATATGGATACTATAAAAACCGCAGCTTCGGCTGCGGTTTTTTGTTGCCCTTTTTCAGTCAATGTTTCTACACGATATGGGTAGGCCCTTGGAGAAGGGCCGCGCCAAAGGCGCAGGATAGACCTGCTCCGAAGGAGCAGCCATCTAACGTAGCGGTAAGCACGCTAGTCGCGCTAAGGGTATTCCCATATCGTCATCTAGAGCGAAGTCGAGAGATCTCTACAGTAGAACGATAAACGACGAGTACGAGAAAGCGGAAAAACGGAGGAACAAAACATCGGTTTTCTTTGGCGCACTCCTGCGGATGACCGCAGTGCAATGGAGATTTCTCGACTGCGCTCGAAATGACGATACGGGAAAACCGCTATCAAAACACGCGGGAATCTTCGTCATCGGTATTAGTCTCCTGGTCTCTTGGTCTCCTCATCCCACTTTTCCTTCCCCGAGAATCGGTTGCATATGTTATAATAAAGGTAACAAATGCAGTCACACTGCCACGTACTAACAATAACACGCCGGGACCACCGGACATTTTGCAAGGAGGAGAGACCATGGACGAAATTTTCAATCGCGGTACCTGCCGGTACTTCAAAGAACTGACCCCTGTGCCGGACGAACAGCTGCTGACACTCGTCAAAGCGGGCATGCAGGCGAGAGCCGTCGGGAATCAGAAGTCTCGCGACTTCATCATCGTCACTCGTGAAGATCTGGTGAAAGCCATTTCTCACAACAGCATCATCGCCGGCCCTGCGCGCAAGGCGTCCGCTGCGATCGTCATCGTCGGCAAGAAGGATGGCATCAGTTTCCCGGAAGAATGGACCTTCGACTGCGCGGCGGCTGCGCAGAACATCTTGATCGAAGCTGAGCATCTTGGCCTCTCTACCCTGTGGATGCAGGTGTATCCGTATCAGGACAGAAAGATCCATCTCTGCCATATCTTGGACATCTCGACGGATGAGGACCCCTTCTGCATCATCGCCGTCGGCTATGCAGACCGTCGTCCGGTGAAACTGAACCGCTACGATGAGAATGCCGTCTCCTATGATCTGTATGGAAATCATAAGAAGAAATAAAAACGGAAGCCATGCGCGAAAGCGCATGGCTTTTTGCATGCCTTGGGGGCTGTGATATAATGAGGGAAGGAGAGGGGTTAGTGACTAGGGACTAGGGATTAGGATTCTGCATTTTCTGTATCATTACCTCCTTCCCCTCGGGAAGGGGGCTGGGGGATAGGGCTGCGAGTACGCAGGTAGTTGGTCAGTATATAGGAGGCTGACTACGGCATGCGTAAAATGACATTACGATCAGTGTTTCCCTGGACGGTATAGCCCGCGTAAATTCGGAGTGTTTCCTTAGACCCTGATCAATTTCTCGGAGGTAATCTAATGAACTACAAATATATGGCGGCAGCGGTGCTGTGCGCTGCTGTTTTTACGGCAATGCCGGCCAGTGCAGACTATACGAGCTGGCAGGATCCGAACTATGATTTTTCAAAAATCCAGCGCATTTATGTGGGGCGCGTGGATACGAGTGATGTCGCCTTGAGCCGTGCGAGACAGAAGAGCTTGGAAGCGACATTTGGCAGCCGCATGAATAAAGTGAAATATCCGAAGGATGTCCTTGTGACGATCGAAGCACCGACCGCAACGAAGACACTGCCTGCGTCTCGTCTTCCGAAAGCGTCGGCTGAAAGTGGGATGGAGGAAGCGGATGATTTCCTCGAAGCGGCCAAAGCGGCGAATGCCCAAGTGTACATCCTCCCGCGCCTTACCCGCTGGCAGGTGAAGAGCTATATCGAGCCGGCGCATGTGGAGTGGAAGTCCGTCCAGGTGCGAGATTCCTATCGGGACAAGGATGGGAACTGGCATGATTTCTATCGCACTGAGACCTATCCTGACTACATCCCGGATCGCGAAATCCCCTATGCGACAGTGACGATGACCTTCGAATGGTATGACGCACAAAGTGGAAATCTGATCGCTTCGAGCGAGGATGACCGCACGCGCAATGCGGAGGATAATCCGAAGGGGATGTATGAGCGCATCGTCGATCGCTTTGCGAAGGATTTGAAGAAGAAAGTGACTAGTGACTAGTGGCTAGGGATTAGGAATCGGGTTCAAGGTTAGCCCCTGGGGCGGCTCGCCCCTTGATTACGTTTGAAAGCTTCGATTGAATGAGAAATTAGAAATGAGAAATGCGAAATGGTGGTGCGGCGCATAAAAGTATGGAGGCGCCGCGGAGGTTTGAAACTAGCGGTTTTCTCGTATCGCAAACCTCATCCCTAGCTACTCATCCTTAGCTACTAGTCACCAGTCTCCAGTCACCAACAATAGAAAAGGGTCATTCATGAAACAATTTCACTATAAAGTCTATGACGAAGAGGGCGGGATCCATGAAGGAAGCCTTGCGGCGGAGACGAAGCGGGAAGCGGCGGCAGCACTCTTCTCTGAAGGGCTGTCGGTCATCCGCCTCTCGGAGAAGAAAGAGCCGCGCCATTTCTTTCGCGGGCGGCCTTTTGGAAGCCGGCGCTCGCTATCTCTTCTGGCATCATCGTGGGCGGCGCTCCTTTCCGCAGGGCTGACGGTGACGGAGGCGCTCTCGCTTCTGGCGTCGAAAGAAAGACCGCAGGAGAGGAAGATCCTTCTGACGGTGAGAGAGCGGATCGCGAGTGGGCATTCTCTGTCGGAGAGTTTTGCGGCGGGCGGCTGGTGTCCGTCTTTTTTTATTTCTCTGCTGGAAGTGGGAGAAATGACGGGGACACTGCCGTCAGCCCTGACACACATCGCGCTGTACTATGAGAAAGAGGATCTGTTCCGGCGGCGGCTCTCGCGTGCGCTGGCGTATCCGCTCTTTGTGCTTGCCTTCGCGCTGGTGCTCCTTCTGGTGATCCTGCTCTTCATCCTGCCGTCCTTTGCGATGCTTTTCGAGACGCTGGGGATCACGCTGCCACTTGCGGCGCGGGCGGGACTGGCGCTGGGGCTTTTCCTTCGGCACTGGGGTCTGCTGCTTGGCCTTGGGCTGTCTGCTGTCCTGATCGCCGGAGCGCTGCACTTTCGGACGCGCGCGGGCCGGCGACGAAAAGAGGCGTGGCTCTACCGCTCTGCCTTTTATCGCCGTCTGCTGCTCATCCGCTTTACTCTTTCACTGGCTTCTTTCCTCGAAAGCGGAAAGCCGCTCTCGGAAGCACTCGCCGCCAGTACGAAAGTGCTGGGAAATCACGTGGCAGAAGAAAAGGTGCATGGCATGGAGAGGAAGCTGAGGCAGGGAGAGAATTTTGCGAGCGTGTGGGAGGCGAGCGGGTTCTGTTTCCCGCTCCTCTTTGAGCTTTGTCAGGTGGGGCTCTCGAGCGGGGAGCTGCCGCGATTTCTGAATCAGGCAGCACGGCTCATGACGGCGGAAACGGAGGAGAAGCTCCGTCATTTCCGCCATATCGCAGAGCCTGCCATGCTGCTCTTCGTGGGTGGCCTCACTGCACTGGTTCTTTTTTCGGTGATGCTGCCCGTTTTCCAGATGGCGGGAAGTCATCTGGGTGGATAAGGGGAGCAGAGTGAGAAGTTAGAAGTGAGAAGTGAGAAGTGAAGGTGCGGCGCATAAAATTTGGAAGCGCCGCGGAGTATATATAGTAGGGATGACCACTTGAGACTTATAGACTTATAGACTTGGAGACTTGGAGACTTTAGATGTCAGAAGTCAGAAGTCAGAAGTCTGATGTCTGACGTCTCCCAGTCTCCTGGTCTCCTGGTCTCTTGGTCTCCAAGTCTCCTAGTCTCTCAGTCTCGTAGTCCTCAATCGAATCCCCGGTTATTATCCCAGCAAAGGAGAATCAACATGTCCACAGCGGTCATTTTTGACATGGACGGCACGCTTTTTGATACAGAGGCTGTCTTTCAGAAGTACTGGAATGCCATCGCGAAAGAGCGGGGTATTTCACTTGCAGATACGTTCAAGTATGAAATCTGCGGCACCTCGGGCGCGGTGATGAACCGCATCATCGAGAAGCATTACCATGTGAAGGATGGCACGGAGATCCAGCAGGAGTGCAAGCGGCGTGTGGCGGAAGAGCTCGCGCGCGGCGTGCCGCTGAAGCCCGGGTGCCGGGAAATCCTTGCATCGCTTCACGCGCGCGGCATCCCTATGGCGATCGGGAGCAGCGGACGGCGGGCGCAGATTGAGAGCAATCTGTCGGTCAGTGGGTTTGCGTCTTATTTCTCTGCCATTGCGAGCGGAGATGAAGTTCTTCACGGGAAGCCGGCGCCGGATATTTTTCTGCTGGCCGCGAAAAAGCTGGGGGCCCGTCCGGCGGATTGTTACGTCTTCGAGGACAGTCCGAATGGCATCCGCGCGGCGCACGCAGCCGGCATGAAGCCGATTCTCATCCCCGACCTCATGCCCGTCACAGAGGAAATCGCATCGCTCACGGTCGGCGTGTATGAGACGCTGACAGATGCTTTGGGGGATTGGTGGCTGGTGACTAGTGGCTGGTGACTAGTGACTAGGGACTAAAAGAGAGTACCGCTCATCTAAAATTCACGGCGCTTCTGATTTTTATGCGCCGTCCCTCCTTGGAACCTATAGAACCTATGAAACCTCTTTCTCGCCATTGACAGTATTTTTATGTTATGATTAGAAACAACAAAGATTTCTATCATAGGAGGACGCATGAAAATATATCAAACGATGGGACTGGGATTGGCGCTCCTGCTTTCCGTTTCTACGGCGGGCTGCGGGGTGAAGCAGGTGGCGATGAGCGGTCAGGGGGAGAGCTATACCGTGGTCGATGCGACGGGGCAGGAAGTGAAGATCCCCGGCAAGCCGAAGCGCATTTTAGGAAATTCGGCATCGATCGATACGATGCTTCTGGGGGTCGTGACTGCGGATCATCTGGTGGGAGCGACGGAGGCGGATCGTGATCCGGCGATTTCTTATATCGCAGAGGATACGAAGGATATCCCGATGACCATTCCTCTCTCGAGGCTGTCGATGGAGCTGGTGACGCAGGCGCGGCCGGATCTGGTGGTGGCTTCGACGTACACGAAGGGCGAGGAGCTCACGATGTATCGCAATCTGGGCATCCCTGTCGTGGTGATCGATGGGCCGCGCTCGATCCAGCAGGTGAAGGATGACGTGCGGATCATCGCGGCAGCCGTCGGGGAGAAGGAGCGCGGAGAAAATGTGATCCGCGAGATGGACCGTCAGCTGAAAGAGGTGGATGATGCGCTCGGGGCGCGCACGGACAAGAAGCCGGTGGTGTACCTGGTCTCGCAGATGACACGCTACGGGGGACCCGGCTCGATGTTCCACGAGCTTTTGACGCGGGCGCGCTTGGAGAATGCGATCGAAAAGGCGGGCGGCGCGAATGGGCAGGCCATTTCACCCGAGCTCATCATCAAGGCGGATCCGGATATGCTCTTCGTCTCGACCGACCGTTCTTCGGATACGACGGGGGCGGGGAAATATCGGGACGATTTCCTGGCAAATCCGGCGATCGCTCAGATGCGCGCGGCCCGTCACATCGTCCCTGTCGATGACCGCTATATTTACGCCGCATCGCAGAACTGCGTCTACGCGGTGAAGGCGCTGGCAAATGCGGGCTATGGAAATCTCTTTGACCTGTCGGATGAAAAGCAGATACGAGGGTATTAAGGAAACGCTGATTAAATCGCAGAGTCAGCTTTTACAAGAATTTTTATGCATAGCTTCGTCATAGCCTTCCTTAAATAGCTCGCTATTCGCGTCAGGTTATTCCTCGCTATGCATAAAATTTCAAGAGTAAAATCTGACAACGATTGAATCAGTGTTTCCTTAAGAAAAATTCATTGCAAAGGAGAACCATCATGGACACCCATCTCGATCCGGAATCCATCGCCCTCTTGAATCTGCTCACGGAGAAGCAGAAAGACTATGCCCTGACCCTGTATGCGAACCGCGAGAAGAAAGTATCGACCGCTTACATCCTCTGGGTGGTCTTCGGCGTGTACTATTTCTACCTCGGACATCCGGTGAAGAATATCCTTCTCTGGATCCTCTGCGGCTGCTTCGTCGGCGTCATCTGGTGGATCATCGATCTCTTCCGCATCTCTGGCATGGTGAAGCGGAAGAATCAGGAAATCCTGAAGACCTGCATCGTGGAAGCCCAGCAGCTCTACCCGAGCCCCGTACCGCCCGTGCATTTTGAAAAGTAAATCGCATCGCAAAAGGCCGCCCCGTAAGCAGGGCGGCCTTTTTAGAAAGCACTGATTAAGGAAACGCTGATTAAATAGAATGGGATCGGATACGCTGCGAGAGGAGATAGACGCAATACTGATTCAGGCTTGTGCCTTCCTCTTTCGCACGTTCTGTTAAATCTCGATGCAGGGATTTCGGGAGACGAAGTTTGAACTGGCCGGAAAATTTTTCTGTGCTGGCAGGCTCAGGGATGGGATAGCCATCTTCCAAAGCGGCAGACAGCCATGCTTTTTTCGCATCTTTCAGATTTGCCAATGCTTCATCCATGGTTTCACCGCAGGTCAGGCAGCCGGGGAGTTCGGGAAGAGCAGCGGTATAGCCGCCCTCTTCGGTATCTTCTACCAGTTCGATCTTATAGGGACGTTTCATGAAATAGGACAGACCTTTCATTTCGCATGCATCTCCTTTTCGATGATATCTTTTACCATACGGACATAGATTTTCTTGATGGGTATATGTGCAGGAATCGTGAGCGGAGCGCAGCCGGGTTTTCGAAATGTATGGTGGCTGCTTCCTCCACGCGGGCTATCATCCGTGTAGCCATAGTGGATAAGAATTTTCTTGAGCTCTTCGAAACGCATATCACCGGGGATGGTGTACAAGCGTTTGATCAGTTTATCCCATTGAGACATGGCATCACCTCGCCTATATTATAGAGTGGTGTCATATGTGGTGTCAATCGTTTTCTCACGCAAAAGGCCGCCCCGTAAGCAGGGCGGCCTTTTGCGGTCAATCACGATGTCAACTGTAGTATAGCACGTTCTTTGGCTGGGGGCTAGTGGCTAGTGACTAGTGGCTAGTGACTAGTGGCTAGTGACTGGTGACTAGTGGCTGGTGACTAGTGGCTAGTGACTGGTGACTGGTGACTAGGAGACTAAGAGACTAGGAGACGGGGAGACATTCTTCCTCATTTGTCTTTCATGCCGCCTGTGCCCTATCCGCCCCTTCGGGGCACCTTCCCCTCGAGGG
>OQVT01001066.1_pt1 | contig 16904 bp, 17 predicted proteins | sample 1691561 | NCBI WGS metagenome assembly OQVT01 (sample SAMN03418260, study PRJEB22391) | human gut metagenome | biome: human-gut; feature: organic feature; material: feces | host: Homo sapiens | place: Tanzania | collected 2013-01 | reverse complement strand
CTTTGATTTTACCATAAACCTTAATGGTATCACCAACGTTGAATTCTGTTACTTCTTTTAATGCTTCGTTTTCGATTTTCTTAATAATTTCGTTCATTTTTATTTCCTCTCTATTTGCTTATTTGGAAAATAGACGTTCTTAATATCTTCTATACCAGCGGACCATCACAATTCCACAACATATGTTAATTTAACACATTTGTATCTGAAATGCAAGCAGAATTTCGCTTTAAACGTGCTTTTTCTTCTTTTTTACGTTGCCGCTCTTCCTTTTTCTTTAATTTAATAAAATAATCCTCATGCTCTGCCGCCCATTTCTCATATAAATCCGGTCTGAGCTGTCTGGTACGCTCCAAAGATTGCTGTAATCTCCATTCCTCTACTTTCGCATGGTCACCGGACAAAAGAACCTCCGGAACGCTTTTTCCATTCCATACTTCCGGTCTGGAGTATTGTGGATATTCCAGCAAATAATCCGAAAAGCTCTCGGTTTCTCCGGAATCCTGATTTCCCAGCACACCGGGAACCATCCGGGAAATCGCATCAATCAGTACCATTGCAGGGAGTTCCCCGCCGGTTAATACATAATCTCCAATGGAAATATAATCGGTCACAATCGTATCAAGAACACGCTGGTCGATTCCCTCATAATGACCGCACAAAATAATCAGATCCTCTTCGCAGGCAAGTTCCCATGCCATTTGCTGATGAAAAGTTTTTCCCTGCGGTGCCAGGTAAATAACTCTCGGACGCATTCTGGTTTTCAGATTTTTTGTGACACTGAGAAACGCATCATAAACCGGCTGTGCCTGCATCAGCATGCCGGCGCCGCCACCGTAAGGATAATCATCCACTTTTTTATGTTTATTTGTGGTATAATCCCGGATATTTACCAGATCAAGAGAAATGGTTCCTTTTTCCAATGCTCTGCCGGTAATGCTCGTATGAAGACCATTGGCAATCATTTCGGGAAATAAAGTTAATACATGAAAATTCATCTTTTCATTCCTGTCTGCTATGAAAGCAGTCCTTCTAACAAATGAAATGTTAATGTCTGTTTGTCAAGATTTACCTGCAGGATGCATTGCTTGATTGCAGGAAGCAGTAATTCCCTTCCATCTTCAAGACGAATTGCATAAACATCATTAGCACCTGTTTCAATCACATCTTCGATAGTTCCTTTTAATGTACCATCCTCTGAAACTGCCTGCATACCGATTAAATCCGCAATAAAATATTCATCCTTTTGCAGTTTCACGGCATTTTTTCTTGTCACATAAAGGCTTTTTCCTTTATAAATCTCAATATCATTTATATTGTCAAACTCCTTAAATTTCAAAATGACCATATTTTTGAAAAACTTGACACTTTGAATATTCAGGGTTTTATATTCTTTTCCGGTATCCAGAATAACTTCTTTTAATTTTTTAAACCGCTGTATATCATCGGTTGTCGGAAATACTTTCACTTCTCCGCGTACTCCATGTGTCGATGATATTACTCCCACCTGTAACATTTGTTCCATAAACTGTTTTTCCTCATTATGATTCTTTCGCATCCACAAATACAGCAAAGAGGGAGTTCCAAAGAACACCCTCTTTCTTTTTAGACAATTTCTACGTCTACTTTCTTGTTTTCCTTTGATGATGCAGCTTTTACAACCGCACGGATTGCTTTGGCAATTCTGCCCTGCTTTCCTATCACCTTTCCCATATCAGATGCTGCTACATGAAGTTCCACAACAATATGCTTTCCTTCTTCTTTTTCTGTAACAACAACTTCTTCCGGGTGCTCCACAAGATTTTTAGCAATAACTTCAACTAATTCTTTCATTGTTCACCTCCAAAAGGGTCAGACAACATGCTGCTATTTTTCAATACCTGCCTGCTTGAAAATCTTGCTGACAACCTCTGTAGGCTGAGCGCCATTTGCTAACCATTTCTTAGCCAGCTCTTCGTTTACTTTGAATGTGCTGGGATCTGTGTTCGGGTCATAGGTTCCGATTTCTTCGATACATCTTCCATCTCTTGGGGAGCGGGAATCTGCAACAACGATTCTATAGAAAGGAGCTTTCTTCTGACCCATTCTTCTTAATCTGATTTTAACTGCCATGTTTTTTCACCTCCATAGTGTAATTAATAAATTCATTCTATATGGAACTTTCCTAAAAAGGAAATTTCATACCACCAAACATTCCTCTGCCACGTTTGCCACCAAGCATTCCGGGCATCTGCTTCATCATTTTCTGTGACTGTTCAAACTGTTTTACAAAACGATTTACTACGGCAATATCCACTCCGGCACCCTTGGCAATTCTGCCTTTACGGCTAAGGCTCATAATCTTCGGATTACTTCTTTCCTCCGGTGTCATACTTAAAATAATTGCCTCCGTCTTTGCAAGCTGTTTTTCATCCACCATGGATTCCAAATCTCCAAGCTTGCTTCCCATACCTGGCATCATGGAAAGTAAACTTCCAAGTCCGCCCATATTCCGCATCTGTTTCATGCTTTCCAGATAATCGTTATAGTCAAACTTGCCCTTTTTCATCCGGGCAGCCATTTCTTTTTCTTTCTCTTCATCCAGGGTAATGTTTTCCTGTGCTTTTTCAATTAAGGTAAGCACATCTCCCATTCCCAGAATACGGTTTGCCATACGGTCGGGATAAAACTGCTCCAGATCACTCAGCTTTTCACCCATTCCGACAAAGAGAATCGGTTTACCGGTCACTGCCTTTACAGAAAGTGCCGCACCACCTCTTGTATCACCATCCATTTTGGAAAGTACCACGCCGTCAATGCCAATCCGCTCATCAAACTGACTTGCTACGGTAACGGCATCCTGTCCGGTCATTGCGTCCACAACGAGTAACGTCTGATGGACTTCCACATTACGCTTGATATCTTCCAATTCGGTCATCATATCCTCATCCACATGCAGACGACCTGCCGTATCCAGGATAACTACATTATGACCATTCTTTTTAGCATGCTCGATTGCTGCCTTGGCAATATCTACAGGTTTCTGGTTATCTCCCATGGAAAATACATCCACCTGCTGTTTCTCACCATTTATCTGTAACTGCTTGATTGCTCCCGGACGATAAATATCGCAGGCAACCAGCAACGGTTTCTTTCCTTTTAATTTGAGCTTTCCGGCTATCTTTGCGGTAGCAGTTGTCTTACCTGCACCCTGAAGACCACACATCATAATTGTGGTAATTGCCTTTCCCGGCTGGAACTGAAGTTCTGTTGTTTCGGAACCCATTAAAGCAATCATTTCTTCATTAACAATTTTAATAACCATCTGTCCCGGATTTAATCCGTTCATGACATCCGCGCCAACCGCACGTTCTTCCACAGCTTTAATAAACTGTTTTACTACCTTAAAGTTTACGTCCGCCTCCAGGAGTACCATTTTTACTTCTTTTAAAGCAACCTTTACATCTTCTTCGGTCAGACGTCCTTTGCTTCTCAGCTTTTTAAAAACATTTTGTAATTTATCTGTCAAGCTTTCAAAAGCCATTCCATAACCTCACAACAATATTGTTCTATCCTACAACTCTTCCATAATCCGGTGCGAGATTTCACGCACTCCATGAATCAGTTCTTCTCTGGAAACCTTGTCATCTTCCGTCATCTGTTGCATTCCTTCTACCTCTTCCCGGATTCTCAGGAAGCGGTCAACCAGATGCAGTTTATCTTCATATTCCTGAAGCATGCGGTTACAACGCTTCATTAAATCATGTACACCCTGCCGGCTGATTCCATTTTCTTCTGCAATCTCCGTCAAAGACAAATCGTTGTTGACTACATCTTCATATATTTTTCTTTGATGCTCTGTCAGCAGCTCTCCATAAAAATCATAGAGCATTGCCTGTTCCACTATTCGCTCCATTTCATCAACTCCTGACAAACCTGCAAATTACGCTTACTTTGACTAATATACAGGAACAAAAGATGTTTGTCAAGCACTTTTACTTGACAAACATCTTTTTATTTTAAAACATATATTGAATCTTGGCGGGACTCATGGTGTCATTCATGGCGCACGCACTGTCATATATCATGCACACACTGCCATTCATAGACATTTTCTATATGCAGAAATATGCCCTCTTTACATCCTATTTTCAGGACTTTTTTGGACATTTGAGTGCATCTCTTTTCCTATATAGAAACGTTTGGGATGTTAGGACTGACTTTTTCCTTATATAGAAAATTTTCAGCACTACTTTGGACATTTTCTATCCGAATTTTTCTATATAGAAATTGGAGCTGAATTTTTGGGCATATAAGCATATCAATTTTTCCATATAGAAAATTTGCACTCCCAATTTTAGTTCGTTGGGATATTTCTGACGCCTATTTTTCCATATAGAAAATCGCACCATAAAATCCCCATAAATATTACAAAATTGCTTACGTTGCCCTAAAATCTCTTGCAATAACATATGGTTTCACAAACCTACTTATAATCCTTCATGCAAACATTCAAATCTACATTTCCCTTAATGCCATCCACAGTGCCGCTGCTTGTATACTGCCATACCGAAAATTCATATGGGAAATATACCGGTGCCTGATAGTACGCAAACCACTTGTCATATTCCTCTATCTGGTCCAAATCCAACATAATAAAGAATGTTTTCAGATTTCCATAAATCATCGGCGTATATCCTGCGCCTTTTACGGTTTCGAGGAAAGCGAGTGCCGCATCGGTGAAATCCTGCTGTGTCATTCCGTCCGTTCTGCTTTTTCCTTCTACTTCTTCCAAATCCAGAACGACCGGATAAGTGATTTTATAGGGTTCTATCAAATCAAGAAGGAACTTTGCCTCTTCTTTTGCTTCTTCAACGGAAGTTGCCTGGGTATAAAAATAAACACCGACATCAATTCCGTTGTCTAATGCACCTTTGATGTTATTTATAAACTGTTCATCCTCAACCATCTTGCCTTCGGAACTGCCACGGAAGCCCACACGGATAAATGCGTATTCCACACCATCATTGGCAACTTTTTTCCAATCAATCTTTCCCTGATGTCTTGAAACATCAATTCCCATTTTGGAATGGACTTCTCCAACATCATCCACGTAAGAAATACGTGCAGAATCTTCATCCAGTACAAAATTATCCAAAACATAATTGTTTCTTTTCAGAGAATCGGAATATGGGAAAAAATTATACTTACTATCTGCATATACGACAATGTTTTCCGGATACAGGTCGCGCAAAACTGCCGACGTACTGTCGCCGTTTTCCATTCTGCCCTTAATATTCTGAAGCATATTTTTAACTTCTGTGTTCTGTGCATTTGTTACTGCTTCTTCCACATATGCATTTAAATCTGACTGCGTATAAATATAATCCTGCTTTTCTTCTATCTGTTCACTTAATTCCGCAACGGTCTGTGCAGAATCCGTACTTATCTGATAATTTTTCAAAAGAAGGAAGATGCATGCTGTTAAGGACAGTAATGCAACAATACACAAAACAATGTTCATTACGAGATCAAACTGCTGTCTGCGTTTTCGGTTCATTTTGTTTTCCTCTTATACTTTCGTGTTTTTGTTTACTTTTTCAAGTATAGTATGAATTGTTGTTTTTTTCAACCGGATTGCTTTACAGTTTTTCACCATAATAGCTTTTATAACCTTCTCCATAAATCTCCGATGCACTGGAAACAATCATAAACGCGTTTTTATCTTCCTGCTTGACAATTTCTTCCATCCGGTGCATATTCTGCTTCCGGATGACACACATAATGATTTCTTTTTCCCGGTTCTGATAGGCGCCTCTTCCATTGAGATATGTGACACCTGACTCAACCTCCATCAGAATTCTTTCTGTGATTGCTTTTGCATCATTACTGATTACAAAAATCAACTTCGCACCATCCGTTCCGTAAAGTATCATATCAAGAACCTTTGAAGTGGTTGCCGTTGATATAATACTGAAGAATACCGCATTCAGATTACCGAATACAAATCCCCCGATTCCGATTACTACAATATCCATAAGCAGAAAAAGCATGCCCGTTTTTACATGTGGCATTTTCTTTTTTAAAACCTTTACAATAATATCAAGTCCACCTGTCGTTGCACCAGCACGGAGCGATACCCCCATACCCGTTGCAACAAGAATCCCTCCAAACAATGCACCAAGTATCGGTTCATCCGTTGCAGGCGGAAATACTTCCAGCAAATTGGAAAACAAGGAAATTAGGAAGATTTCATAAATGGTAGATAAAATAAATCTGCCGCCAAATTTTACCCAGCCCAAAATCAGGATTGGTATATTCAGCAAAAAGAAAAATGTTCCAACTTCCAGCGGAAAAACTCTGCTTAATATAATTGACAGTCCGGATACCCCTCCCGGTGCCAGATTGTTGGCATCAATAAACAACGTAATTCCGCAGCTGAACAGGAATGCCGTTGCGGTAAGTACCAGATACTTTTTAATATAACCCCATAACTTTGACTTCATATTTTCTCTTCCATTTCATCGATACAATTATAAAAAAGAACCACATACCTATTGTATGTGGTTCTTAAAATATTATTTATATGGAATTCTTAAATATTGGTACGCACAAGCTTTGGCTGATAGCCATTTTTCTCCAATGCATTTATAATCTGTGTTTTATGCTCCGTTCCAAATGCTTCCAGTGTAATACGAAGTTCTACAGCAGCACTACGGTTAATCGAAACAAACTGGTTATGCTCCAGTTTAATAACGTTACCGCTTTCCTTTGCAATTACATCAGCAACGCGGCTAAGTTCTCCCGGCTTATCCGGAAGAAGAACAGAAACTGTAAAAATACGATCTCTGATAATCAATCCCTGCTGTACCACGGAAGACATCGTAATAACGTCCATATTACCACCGCTTAAAATGGATACAACCTTCTTTCCTTTCACATCAAGGTGCTTCAACGCAGCAACCGTAAGAAGTCCGGAATTTTCTACAACCATTTTATGATTTTCTACCATATCAAGGAATGCAACAACGAGTTCCTCGTCAGGTACTGTAATAATATCATCCAGATTTTTAACAAGGTAAGGGAAAATTTCCGTTCCAGGTGTTTTTACCGCAGTACCATCCGCAATCGTGCTGACATGATCCAAAGTAAGAACCTTTCCTGCCTTCATAGACTCCTGCAGACAGTTCGCGCCCTCGGGTTCTACACCGATTACTTTAATTTTCGGATTCAAAAGCTTTGCAAGTGTTGATACACCGGTTGCAAGTCCGCCACCGCCTACCGGTACAAGAATATAATCAACAACCGGAAGCTCTTTAAAGATTTCCATTGCAATAGTTCCCTGCCCGGTTGCAACCGCAGGGTCATCAAATGGATGAATGAATGTATATCCATGCTCTTTTGCAAGCTCATATGCCTTTTCGCATGCCTCATCATATACATCGCCATACAAAACAACCTCTGCACCATATCCCTTGGTGCGGTTTACTTTAATCAATGGTGTTGTAGTTGGCATTACAATTACAGCCTTTACGCCAAAGCATTTTGCCGCATAGGCAACACCCTGTGCGTGATTCCCTGCCGATGCGGTAATCAGTCCCTTGGAACGCTCTTCTTCGGTAAGTGTGCTAATCTTATAATAAGCACCTCTCAGCTTATATGCTCCGGTAAACTGCATGTTTTCCGGTTTAAAATAGACTTTATTTCCAGTCTGTGCACTGTAAAAATCACTGTAAACAAGTTTTGTTTCCTGAGATACTTTCTTTACGATTTCAGAAGCTTCTTCAAACCGCTCCAACGTCAACATTTTCTCACTCATTTTCCTCACCTTTCATCTCCAGAAGTCCATCCACATATTCTTTTGCATCAAACTTCTTTAAGTCTTCCATTTTCTCGCCAACACCAATATATTTTACTGGAATCCCAAGCTCTGCCTGAATTGCAACTGCAATTCCACCCTTGGCGGTTCCATCCATCTTGGTCAAAATGATTCCGGTAAGATCTGCCGTTTCCCCAAATTCCTTTGCCTGAACCAAAGCATTCTGTCCTGTGGTTCCATCAAGAACCACAAGGTTTTCCCGATGAGCATCCGGAAATTCCCGCTCAATAATACGGTTCATTTTTTTCAGTTCTTCCATCAGGTTTTTCTTATTATGAAGTCTTCCTGCAGTATCACAAAGAAGAACATCTACATTTCTTGCCTTTGCAGCACTGACCGCATCAAACAAAACGCTCGAAGGGTCAGCTCCCTGTGTGCCACCAATCATTTCTACACCGGCACGGTTTGCCCACTCCTCAAGCTGCTCTCCGGCAGCAGCACGGAAAGTATCTGCAGCAGCAATCAGAACACGTTTCCCCTGTTTCTTAAAAATGCCTGCAAGTTTACCAACGGATGTGGTTTTTCCAACACCATTTACTCCAATTACCATAATGATGGATTTCTGCTGTTCAAACGCATAGGCATCCTCAGGAACAAGCATCTGTTCCATAATACTGTTTTTCAACAGTTCCCGGCACTCATCCGGTTCTTTGATATGCTGTTCTTTTACCTGCTTTTTAAGATGGTCAATGATGTCTTCGGTCGCTTTGACACCCATATCGCCCATAATCAAAGTTTCTTCCAATTCTTCATAAAAATCATCATCAATTGCAGAAGAACCACTGAATATGGATTTTAATCTGCTAAAAATACCTGCCATTAATCATCTAACTCCTTATCAATCAAATTGACGCTGACCAAAGTAGAAACACCCTTCTCCTGCATCGTAATACCGTAAAGCCGGTCTGCCTTTTCCATGGTTCCACGACGATGTGTAATTACGATGAACTGGGTATTCTTAGTAAGTTTATGTAAATATTTTGCAAATCTGGTAACGTTATTTTCATCCAGTGCAGCTTCAATTTCGTCCAACAGACAGAATGGAGATGGCTTCAGATTCTGAATTGCAAACAACAATGCAATTGCTGTCAGTGCCTTTTCACCACCGGATAGCTGCATCATATTCTGCAGCTTCTTGCCTGGTGGCTGGGCAATAATCCGAATTCCGGCTTCAAGGATATCTTCATCCTCCATAAGCTCCAAGGTACCTTTACCACCGCCAAACAATTCTTTAAATACTTTATCAAATTCCCGGCTGATTTCTGCAAATTTTTCATGGAATTGTTTTCTCATTGCCGAATCCAGTTCCACTATAATTCCTTCCAGTGTCTTTTCTGCTTCTACGAGGTCGTCATGCTGTCCTTTCAGGAATGTATATCGTTCCATCAGGTTTTTGTAATCCTCGATTGCATTGACATTAACATCTCCGAGCTTCTTAATCTGATCCTTCAAAGAACTGCTTTCTTTCTTCATGGAAGGAAGGTCATTCATCTCCGGATTCCGCATGGATGCAGCATCCGACAATGTGATTTCGTATTCATCCCACATATAATTAATCTGGGATTCCAGATTCTCCTGAATCCGCTCCCTCTGGGAATTCAAACGGTATACTTCCTTATCGAGTCCTGTCATTTTCTCTGCCAGGGATTCTCTGTCTGCAAAGAAATTCTTCTGCTTCGCGGATAATTCCTCGCGATGGGCAATATCATCCTTCAGCTTTAATTCCGTATCGCCCTGTGTTGTATGGGAAGCTGCAATCGTCTTTTCAAGTTCATCAATGTTTGCTCTCTTACGAACCACATCTTCTTCATTTGTTTTCAAGCCATCTACGACTTCATCCAGTTCTTCTTTCAGACGGCCGATTTCTCCATCAATACGCTCCACATTCTGCTGATGGAAGTTTTGCTGCTGGAGCATTTTTTCTACTTCCACATCCCATTCTGCAACGAGTGCAGACTGTGCAGATTCTTCCTCACGGCGTTCTTCCAGCTCGTTTGTAAACTCTTTAATCTGCGAATCCACATTCTTTTCAAGTTCTTCAGATTCACTGAGTTCCTTCTGGATTTCCTGCTTCTGAATCTGAATATCCTGAATCTGATTTTCGATATCACGCTCTTCATTTTTAAGCTCCATAGAGCCTTCCGAAGCTTCGTTTCTTCGTTCCTCAGCCTTAATCACATTTAAACGTGCCGTATTCTGCTCAATAAATTTACGCTGTAATGCTGCTTTATCCTCTTCAATGCTTAATCGAATCTGATTTCTCTTCTGTTTTGTTTCTTCAATTTCAGATAAAAGAGCATCAATTTCCTTCAGGTATTTCTTAACCTTTTCTTCGAGCTCTTCCATCTCTCTTCTTCGACCAAGAAGATTGCTGTTATTTTTGAATGCACCACCACTGATGGCACCGCCCGGAACAAGAAGTTCTCCTTCCAGCGTTACCATACGGATTCCATAATCATATTTTTTCGCAATTTTTACGGCATGGTCTACATTGTCTACGACCACAATTCTGCCAAGCATTGCTTTTGCCACGTTCTGATACTTCTTATCAATATGCACCAGTTCATCAGCCATACCAAGAACGCCTTCTTCTGAAAGAGATTCCGGATTTTTAAATTCCTGCGGATGTGTAATGCTTGTCAGTGGTAAAAAGGTTGCACGCCCCGCCTTTGTTTCTTTAAGGTATCGAATCATCTTCTTGGCAGTATCTTCGTTGTCGGTAACAATATTCTGGATGTTTCCGCCAAGTGCTGTTTCAATCGCAGTTTCATATTTTTTGTCTACTTTAATAATATCCGCAACAACACCAATAATACCTTTTTCCTGTTCCTTGCGCTCCATGACTTTTTTGACGCTTCCGCCATATCCTTCATAGCGTTCGGTCAGGTTCGTCAAGGTATCGAGCTTGGATTTTTCCTGATGATAATTTACCTGTGTATCACGCAGTTTCTGGTCTTTTCCTGCTAATTCTTCACGAATCAGTGCCAGCTGTTCTTCTTTACTTTCCTGTGATTCATTTAACTTCCGGATTTCTGCATTAATCTGCTCAAATTCTTCTTCCAAAGCCTTAATAGCAGCTTCTTGTTGTGCCTCATCCGACTTGATTCTCAGAATACGTGAAGTAAGCTCTGCTTTCCGTATATTAATCTGCTCCGTCATCGTATCATAACGGCCGAGCTTTGATTTAATCGTTGCTCTGGAATTCAGTGCCTCTATAATGGTATTTTTACCAGCTTCTATCTGGTTATTTAATTCTTCAATCTGTTTTTGAACAGATAACAGTTTTTCTTTCGCTGCATTACGGCTTTCTTCGATTTCTGCAACCTGTTTATCAATCACATCTTTATCTTTCAGAATTTCCTCTTTATCCAGAAGCTTCCGGTCCATTTCTTTCTGAATGGAATTCTGTCTTTTAATAAAATGCTCTTCATTGTTCTTTGCAGACTTAATCTGCTCTTTCAGAACGTTGATTTCTCCTTCCAGCTTTCCACGCATCACACTGGTATCGGTCAATGTTGCACGTTCTGATTCTATTGTCTGGTCAAGAACCTCCATCTCTTCCTGAATCCGTTCATATTCTTCACGGATTTCCTCGTATTTTTTGGAGGTTTCCTCTAAATCATCACTGGCAATCTGATATTTCTCCTGGGAAGACTTTAACTGTTCCTGCAGGCGAATATTTTCAAGAAGAAACATATTCACATCAACCATTTTCAGTTCTTCGCGCTTTTTGAGGTAAATCTTTGCCTTTTCAGACTGCTTTTCCAACGGTCCAATCTGTTTTTCTAATTCTGATAAAATATCATTTACACGCACAAGATTCTGCTTTTCATCTTCCAGTTTCTTCTGCGCAGCCATTTTTCTCTTTTTAAATTTTACAATCCCTGCCGCTTCATCAAAAAGTTCACGACGTTCTTCCGGTTTTCCACTCAGAATCTTATCAATCTGTCCCTGTCCGATGATGGAATAACCCTCTTTTCCAATACCGGTATCATAAAATAACTCATTTACATCCTTTAAACGACATGGTGTTCCGTTCAGTAAATACTCACTTTCACCGGAACGGTAAATTCTTCTTGCAACCGTTACTTCATCATAATCGATAGCAAGCTGATGGTCGGAATTATCCAGCGTAATTGCAACATACGCATAGCCTAACGGTTTGCGCATTTCTGTTCCGGAAAAAATAACATCCTGCATAGACGCCCCACGAAGCTGCTTGATTCTCTGTTCTCCAAGCACCCAGCGTACCGCATCTGCAACATTACTCTTTCCACTTCCGTTTGGTCCTACAATTCCGGTAATTCCATTATGAAATTTAAATACGATTTTGTTGGCAAAAGACTTAAAGCCATGAATTTCAATATTTTTTAAGTACATTCTATTTATTTCCCTTTATCACCTGATATGCTGCCTGCTGTTCTGCAGACTTTTTGCTTCTTCCTGTTCCGCTTCCGACAACCTTACCATCAATAAGTGCCTCAATCACGAAAACCTTATCATGGTCCGGTCCCGTTTCGGAAACAAGCTGATAGGAAAGTTCCTTTCCTTCTTTTTGAACACGCTCCTGCAAAATCGATTTACTGTCATAAAACAACTGTTTATTCTCTAAATCAGATAAAATAAAGGTGTGTACAAATGTTTCTGCATAAGATAAGCCACCATCGAGATAAATTGCTCCCAATAAGGCTTCCATGACATCTGATATAATGGAATCACGGTTTCTTCCACCGGTCGTTTCTTCACCCTTGCCAAGCCGGATATATTTCTGTAATTCAATTTCTCTGGCGCAATATGCAAGTGCCGGTTCACAAACCATCGAAGAACGGACTCTTGTCAACTGTCCTTCTTTCCAGTCCGGATATTGTTTAAAAAAGAACTGGCTTGAGATTAACTCAAGAACCGCATCTCCCAAGAATTCAAGCCGCTCATAATTTTCTGATTTATTTATTTTTTGTTCATTGGAAAAAGAGCTATGGGTCAAGGCCTGGCACAACAATGCTTTGTCCTGGAACTCATAGCCAATCTTTTTCTCTAAAACTGCATAATCTTCTTGTAACATAAAAACCCCACATCTGTTTTCCAGTCCAAGCTGGAAAAAAAGCCCCAAAGGGCTTTTTTAATTGATTGCATTCTTAATCATGTTTACAGCTTCTTCCACTGTTGTAATCTTCTCTGCTTCCTCTGCCGGAACTTCAATATCAAATTCTTCTTCGATTCCCATAATAATCTGGAATACATCAAGAGAATCAGCTCCCAAATCATCCAAGAATGTGGTTTCCATTGTAATTTCTTCCGGGTCGACGTTTAATACGTCTGCAATTATTTTTTTTATTTTTTCAAATTCCATACTCTTATTCCTTTCTAGTTCTCTTCCATTGTAATTTTTTCTTTTATTTTTTGATTTATATTCTGTTCTGAGAAAGTAATACATTGCAGAATAGAATTTTTGATTTCAATTGCCTTTGAACTTCCGTGTGTCTTTACCACAAGTCCGTTCAATCCCAAAAGCGGTGCTCCGCCATATTGCTCTAAATCAAACGCTTTCAATGTTTTCTTCAAAGCAGGCTTTACTAACAATGCACCAATTTTACTGCGAAGGTTTGTCATCATTCCCTGCTTTACTTTTTTAATCAGGGAAAGACCTACGCCCTCATACATTTTCAAAATCACATTTCCAACAAATGCCTCACAGACAATTACATCTGCCACACCAGCCGGAATATCTCTTGCCTCCACACTTCCAATAAAGTGAATGTCCGGACAATTCTTTAACAAAGGATAGGTTTCCTTTACAAGTGCATTTCCTTTTTCTTCTTCTGCACCGATATTAACAATTCCAACACGGGGACTCTTAATTCCCATAACGTTTTCCATATATACGGAACCCATTTTTGCAAACTGTACCAGATGGGACGGTCTTGCATCTACATTGGCACCACAGTCAATCAACAATGCACAGCCCGTTTCCGTAGGAATCAGAGGTGCTAACGGCGGTCTTTCCACGCCTTTAATTCTACCAACAATCACCTGTCCGCCAACAAGAGTAGCTCCGGTGCTTCCGGCAGAAACAAAGCCATCACAGGTGCCTTCCTTCACAAGGTAAAGTGCCTTTACTAATGAGGAATCCTTCTTCCTGCGTATTGCCATAACCGGTGGTTCTGCAGTTTCGATAATTTCTGTTGCATTAACGATTACCACCTGTTCTTCACGATAAGTATATTGTGCAAGTTCTTTTTTAATAATATCTTCCTGTCCTGTTAAATATACCCTGACATGGCTGTTTTCATTCACTGCTTCAACAGCACCTTTTATGATTTCCACCGGTGCATTATCACCGCCCATGGCATCTACTGCCACATTGATAAAATCAGCCATTTTACGAACCTCCGTTTATGTCTTTCTTTAATATACTAAACCACTCTGTAAAAATCAAGACCATTCTTATAAAACAATCTGACCTACATTTTCATTACAATGTTGATAATACGTCCCGGAACATAAATTTCTTTTACAATGGTTCCCGTCAGTTTATCTGCAATTGCTTCTTTTCCTTTTGCGATTGCGGTATCCTTATCAACATCTGCAGGAAGTGTTACCGTTGCCTTGATTTTTCCGTTAATCTGAACACCAATTTCTACGGTATCTTCCTTTACGGCAGCCTCATCAAATTCCGGCCACTTTTCATAAGCAATCGTATTGTCATGGTCAAGCTTTGACCATAATTCTTCGCCAACATGAGGACAGATGCAGGAGAACATTTTCAAAAAGCCCTCTGCATATTCCTTTGGACATTTTCCTTTTGTTGCCGCATTCATAAAAATCATCATCTGCGCAATGGCTGTATTAAATCCAAGCTCTTCAAAATCAGATGTTACTTTCTTTACGGTCTGATGATAAATCTTCTTTAAGGATTCATCATTTTCCTCGATGATATTTTCCGGTTCACTAAAGTAATTCCATACTCTTCCGATGAATCGCTTTGCACCTTCAACGCCCTGCTGACTCCATGGCTTGGAAACCTCCAAAGGTCCCATAAACATTTCATATAATCTTAATGTATCTGCACCGTAATCACGGACAATATCACTCGGATTAACTACAAATTCCGGGAACCGTTTTCCCATCTTAATTCCGTTTTCTCCAAGAATCATTCCCTGATGAACAAGCTTCTGGAATGGCTCTTTTACCGGTGACAATCCTTTATCATATAAAAAGCGGTTCCAAATTCTGGAATACATCAGATGACCTACGGCATGCTCCGGTCCTCCAACATAAAGGTCTACCGGCATCCAATGCTTCAGAAGCTCCTGATTTGCAAATTTTTCCTCATTATCCGGGTCAATATAACGGAAATAATACCAGGAAGAACCGGCAGAACCCGGCATCGTAGACGTTTCTCTTTTTCCCTTAAGTCCATTGTGGTTATAATTTTTCCATTCAGTTGCATTTTCAAGCGGTGCCTGACCGTTTTTACCCTTGTAATCCTCAAGCTCCGGTAAAACAAGTGGAAGCTCGTCATCTGCAAGTGCATGAATGTTTCCATCTTCGCCATATACAATCGGAACCGGCTCGCCCCAATAACGTTGACGGGCGAAAATCCACTCGCGGAAATGATAATTTACGGTCTTTTTAGCAACACCCATCTTTACTAATTTATCGGTAATTGCCTCTTTTGCTTCTTCCACGGTAAGACCTGTAAACTCCTCAGAATTGATGAGCTTACATCCTTTTCCAAGATAATCCTGCTTTTCAAAAGCATGTTCGGAAACATCTGCCCCATCAATAACCTGTATTCTTGGAATATGATGTGCTTCCGAATATTCAAAGTCTCTCTGGTCATGAGAAGGAACTGCCATAACAGCACCTGTTCCATAATTTGCAAGTACAAAATCACCAATATACAAAGGTACTTCTTTTCCGTTTACCGGATTGATACAGGTTACTCCCTTCAGTTCGCAGCCTGATTTTGTTTTATTCAGTTCCGTACGGTCCATATCATTTTTCTTAATGGTTTCGTCAATATAAGCCTGAACCTCTTCCTTGTTCTGCACACGGTCCATCAGGTTCTGTACCGTCTGTCCGTCCGGAGCAAGTACCATAAAGGTAATACCATAAATAGTTTCAATACACGTTGTGTAGATAGAGAATTCTCCACCACCTACAATCTGAAATTTTACTTCCACACCTTCGGAACGTCCAATCCAATGGCGCTGAATGTCTTTGGTTGACTCCGGCCAGTCAATTTCGTTCAATCCTTCTAACAGTTTTTCTGCAAAAGCCACCTGATCGATTACCCACTGTTTCATATTTTTACGAACAACCGGATATCCACCACGCTCAGATTTTCCGTCAATGACTTCATCATTGGATAAAACCGTACCCAATTCTTCACACCAGTTCACCGGCATATCCACTAATTTTGCATATCCATCCAGATATAACTGTTTGAAAATCCACTGGGTCCATTTATAAAACTTCGGGTCAGATGTGGCAATCATTTTTGACCAGTCATAATCAAAGCCAAGTTCTTTTAACTGCGCTGTAAATGTCTGAATATTCTTTTCTGTAAATCCTGCAGGATGATTTCCGGTAGTTACCGCATACTGCTCTGCCGGAAGTCCAAAGGAATCATATCCCATTGGATGCAGAACATTGTATCCCTGCATTCTTTTCATTCTGGACATAATATCTGTTGCCGTATAGCCTTCGGGATGTCCTGCATGCAGACCGACTCCTGATGGATACGGGAACATATCAAGTGCATAATACTTTGGTTTGGAAAAATCCCATACGTCTGTTTTAAACGTCTGGTTTTCTTCCCAGTATTTCTGCCATTTGCTTTCAATTTCTCTGTGATTATATGGTGTTGCCATTTCCTCTTCCCATGCCTTTCTTCTTATACATCTTTTACAAGGTATAAAACCTATTAAATTGTAACTACTATGGAAACAATTGTCAAGAAAAGAGGCTGTACTTTTAGTACAGCCCCAGACTGTAGACAAGGTGCTCCGAGAAACTTACGTTTCTCGGAGTCTTTTTCTTA
>OQVT01001064.1_pt1 | contig 16907 bp, 14 predicted proteins | sample 1691561 | NCBI WGS metagenome assembly OQVT01 (sample SAMN03418260, study PRJEB22391) | human gut metagenome | biome: human-gut; feature: organic feature; material: feces | host: Homo sapiens | place: Tanzania | collected 2013-01 | reverse complement strand
ATAACCAGTAAACTTTCCTCATTCTTCTCTCAAACACTTTTTATATGTACTTTCACTATCTAAAACCAACAAAAATACAGGTCAAAATGGATCAACTTATACTTCCACCATTACTAAAATGGATTCTGTCGGAAATTTCAGAACATCTGCAAAAACAAATGCTGATGTAATTTTTTTGGGTCAGACTATGCCTAAATCCAAAACTTGTTTATATCTTTGTTTAGCATTTGAGTCATGACATGTGGAATGGTCCGTTTGGAATGTTCACACATGGAATGGTTCGTCGTGCGATTACTAACCTGATATTTTATGAGCGTGAAAAAGAATCTACATGAAGCATTAAAGAAATACTTTGGTTTTGATAGCTTTAAGTCTAATCAAGAGGCTATCATAACCCATCTTTTGGCGGGCAAGGATGTTTTCGTCTTGATGCCGACGGGTGGCGGAAAGTCACTCTGCTACCAACTTCCAGCTTTGATGATGGAGGGAACGGCCGTTGTCATTTCACCACTCATCGCCTTAATGAAAAATCAGGTTGATGCCATCAGACACACCAGCGAAAACGACGGAGTGGCGCATTTCATCAATTCGTCGCTCAGCAAGTCTGCCATCGACAAGGTGAAGGAAGACATTCTCTCGGGGAAAACGAAACTGCTCTATGTGGCTCCCGAATCCCTTACCAAGGACGACAACGTTTCTTTTTTGCAACATATAACGATTTCTTTTTATGCCGTAGATGAGGCACATTGCATATCGGAATGGGGCCATGATTTCCGGCCAGAATACAGGAAAATCCGCCCAATCATAGACAAAATTGGCAATGCGCCAGTAATTGCACTGACAGCAACAGCAACCGACAAAGTGCGTATCGACATCAAGAAGAGCCTGGGCATCCTGGATGCAACGGAATTCAAAAGTTCCTTCAATAGGCCCAACCTTTATTATGAGATTCGCCCAAAGACAGAAAATATAGACAAGGACATAATAAAATTTATAAGGCAAAATCCGGGTAAAAGCGGCATTATCTATTGTCTCAGCCGAAAACGCGTGGAAGAGCTGGCAGAGGTGTTGCGTTCCAACAATATAAAGGCGGAAGCCTATCATGCAGGAATGGACCCAGCCACAAGGTCAGCGACGCAAGACGATTTCCTGATGGAAAAAATTGATGTCATAGTCGCGACAATAGCCTTCGGGATGGGCATCGACAAGCCCGATGTCCGGTTTGTAATTCACTATGACATGCCCAAAAGTCTCGAGGGATATTATCAAGAGACGGGGCGCGCCGGACGTGACGGTGGAGAAGGAAAATGCATTGCCTTTTATTCGCGCAAAGACCTTCAGAAATTAGAGAAATTCATGGAGGGGAAATCGGTCTCCGAACAGGAAATTGGCCGACAGCTACTCAAGGAGACAGCCGCTTATGCAGAGAGTTCTCTGTGTCGTCGCAAACTCCTCCTCCATTATTTCGGTGAAAATTTTCAGAAGGAAAACTGCGGAAATTGTGACAATTGCCTAAACCCTCAAAAGAAAGTGGAAGCAAAAGAAAATTTATGCAAAGTTCTCAACACGGTTTTAGCAACTAAGGAGAATTTCAAGGAAGATTATCTAAAAGACGTATTGATCGGGCGTGCAACAGATGAGGTCTGTGCACACAAACATAATAAGATAGAAGAATTTGGATGTGGCGACGATGTGAGTGATAAGGTATGGTACGCTGTTATCAGACAAGCCGTTGTTGCTGGATACCTCGAAAAAGACGTAGACAACTATGGCGTTTTGAAGGTCACAGACAAAGGTATGGATTTTTTGGAAAATCCATGTTCGTTCAAGATTGTCGAAGACCGGGATTATGAGAATGCTGAGCCCAACATCCCCTTGCAGGGTGGGGAGGCATGCACAGTTGACCCTCTGCTCTATCAGATGCTGAAAGACCTGAGAAAGCGCATGAGCAAAGACTTGGATGTGCCGCCTTACGTCATTTTCCAAGATGCTTCTCTGGAAGCGATGGCAACCATTTATCCCCATACGCTTGACGAATTGCAAAACATTCCAGGTGTCGGCGCAGGAAAAGCAAAAAGATATGGTGCGGAGTTCTGCCAGCTTATCAAGCAACACTGTGAAGAAAATGATATCGAACGCCCGGAGGACCTGCGCATCAGAACCGTTGCCAATAAGTCGAAAATCAAGGTAAGCATCATTCAGAGTATAGACCGCAAGGTTGCGCTTGATGATATAGCCGTTGCCAAAGGAATCGAATTCGACGAACTCCTTGATGAGATAGAAGCCATCGTTTATTCGGGAACGAAGCTAAACATCGATTATTTTATTAACGACGTGATGGACGATGACCATATCGCGGAGATATACCAGTATTTCAGAGATTCGGAAACAGACGACCTGGAGACGGCCATTGAGGAATTGGGCGACGACTACACCGACGAGGAAATCCGCCTTGTCCGCATAAAGTTTATCTCGGAAATGGCCAATTAACAAGGGGCTAGGCGGCAGACAGCGGCTGCCGTTTGCTTCGTGACATCTGTTTAGCCGCTAAGTTGAAAGCGATCTTCAATAGAAAAAATATAGAATATGACAGTTAATAAAGAACCAGAGAATAACGAAAGAAAGGGTCTGAACTTCATTGAGCAGATTGTTTCTTCAGATTTGAAAGAAGGAAAAAATGACGGACGGCTGCAAACGCGTTTTCCGCCAGAACCCAACGGGTATCTACACATCGGACATGCGAAAGCTATCTGTATGGACTTTGGCATCGCAGAGAAATTTGGCGGTGTGTGCAACCTGCGTTTGGACGACACCAATCCGCAAAAGGAAGACACCGAATACGTTGAAGCCATCAAGGAAGACATCCAGTGGCTTGGATTCAAGTGGGGCAATATTTATCATGCCTCTGACTATTTCCAGCAATTGTGGGATTTCGCCGTACGCCTTATAAAGGAAGGAAAGGCCTACGTTGACGAGCAGACAAGCGAAGAGATTGCCGCTCAGAAGGGCACGCCGACACAAGCAGGCACCGACAGCCCCTACAGAAACAGACCAATAGAAGAAAATCTCCGTCTGTTTGAAGAGATGAATAGCGGCAAGGTGGCTGAGGGCGCGATGGTGCTCCGCGCCAAGATAGATATGGCCAACCCCAACATGCACTTTCGCGACCCGGTGATCTACCGCATCATCAACAAGGAACATCACATCACAGGCAACAAATGGAAAGCCTATCCGATGTATGATTTTGCACACGGACAGAGCGATTATTTCGAAGGCGTCACACACTCCATCTGCACCCTCGAATTTGTGCCCCACCGTCCTCTCTACGATTATTTCGTTGACGAACTAAAAGAAGGCAAGGACCTTCAAGACCATCGCCCCCGCCAGTATGAGTTCAATCGTTTGAATCTGACATACACAGTTATGAGCAAGCGCAAACTCCTGGCATTGGTCAAGGAGAACCTTGTGGCTGGATGGGACGACCCTCGCATGCCGACCATCTGCGGTTTGCGCCGTCGTGGTTATTCTCCACAAGCTGTGCGCAAATTTATTGACATGATTGGCTATACGAAGTTCGACGCACTCAACGATTACGAAATGCTGGAAGCGGCGGCACGCGAAGACCTCAACCGTCGTGCGCTCAGAGTGTCGGCCGTGATTAACCCCGTAAAACTGATAGTTACAAACTATCCAGACAACCAGGTGGAGGAACTCACTACCGTCAACAATCCCGAAAATCCGGAAGAGGGCACACACACCATCACCTTCAGCAAGCACCTCTGGATTGAGCGTGACGATTTCATGGAAGAAGCTCCCAAGAAATTTTTCCGCATGGTGCCAGGAAAAGAAGTACGACTCAAGAACGCTTATATCGTGAAATGTACGGGATGTAAGAAAAATGCCGACGGAAAAATCGAGGAAATCTATTGTGAATACGACCCCCTCAGCAAAAGCGGCTTGGAAGGTGCCAACCGAAAAGTCAAGGGAACGCTACACTGGTTGAGTGTCGACCACTGCCTCCCAGCAGAGGTGAGAATCTACGACCGACTCTTTGCCGTTGAGAATCCGTCAGCCAGCGACAAAGATTTCAGAGAATTGCTGAATCCAGATTCTCTTAAGGTGTTGAAAAACTGCTTCGTCGAGCAGTATGCCGCCGAACAGCAGGAGAATCGTTATCTGCAATTCCAGAGAATTGGTTATTTTACCTATGACAAAGATTCTTCGATGCAGCATTTGGTGTTCAACAAGACTGTCGGACTGAAAGACAACTGGAAGAAAGGGAACTAGTTTCCCGATTACTAAAAAATATATGTAAAGGAATGGGCATTCTGAATTTTGTTCAGAATGCCCATTCCTTTATTTCCCCTCTTACTTCTCTAAAAGGTCTGGTCGCAACCGTTTCGTTCGCTCAAGGCTCTGAGTGAGTTCCCACTCCTTGATTTTTGCGTCATGTCCTGAAAGCAGGATTTCTGGCACCTTCCATCCTTTGTAGTCAGCAGGGCGCGTATAGACAGGTGCTGCCAGCAAGTTGTCCTGAAAAGAATCCGACAACGCACTCTGTTCGTCGCTGAGTACGCCAGGAACGAGTCTTACGACAGCATCGGCCATTACGCCGGCAGCGAGTTCCCCTCCTGTTAGCACATAATCGCCGATGGAAACCTCCTTCGTGATGAGGTGTTCTCTTATCCTGTAGTCAATGCCTTTATAGTGTCCGCAGAGGATGATGATATTTTCCTTCATCGAGAGTTGGTTGGCCATGGGCTGGTCAAACTGCTCTCCATCGGGTGTCGTAAAAATAATCTCGTCGTAATCGCGTTGCGCCTTGAGCGCTGAGATGCAGGCATCAATGGGCTGGCACTGCATCACCATACCCGCAAACCCGCCAAACGGATAGTCGTCCACTCTCCGGTGTTTGTCGGTTGTATAGTCTCTCAGATTATGCACGTGGATTTCAACCAGCCCTTTTTTTTGTGCACGGGCCAGGATTGAGGTGTTCACAAAGCCTTCAAGCATTTCGGGCAATACTGTGATGATGTCTATTCTCATAAAAAAAGCTTTACGTTATTCTGGTGCAAAAATACGATTTTAACTATGTGCCGGGAAATATTTTCATGGTTATTTTCTGTGGCAACGAATGCCAACAGGCGGGTCATTGCGCACTTAGGCTGGGGAAAAACTATCAGGTATCTTGCCTGACGGCCGCCTCAACTTTTTTCAGGCTTTGCTCCTCTCCAACGATCCAAAGCGTGTCGTTGCAGTTGATAACGCGAGAAGAATCTGCTGTGTCTATCGTGCCGTCATCGGCTTCAAAGCCAACAGCCATACAATGGTATTTTTCTTTCAGCTGACTGTTTTTTAGCGTACCTCCAATCATAGGACTGTTTCTTGCGATGTTGAGTCGGTGTAGCATTAGTTGGTACTTGCTGGTGTTTTCAGTTAGCGGTGTGATTTCGGAACCTATACGTTCGGAAAAATGCTGCAAGCTGTCGTCGTCGCCTATCGCTTCGATGCGGTCACCTGGATAAAGTGTTGCCCCACCGTCGGGAATGTTGATTCGATATGGTCCGCGTATGATGGCAGCAATGAGGACTCCGCAGTTTTCTCCAAATTGAAGTTCACGCAGGTTTTTGCCGCACCAGTTGGAGTTGGCAGGGATTTGAAGTTGGGAGAGGTGGATATCATGGCTCAGCAGTCGGCCGGCATAGGCAGGCCGTTTTCCGTTGGCCTCGAGCTGTTTTTTTGTGTCGCGCGAACGGAGGTTTTTGACAAAATTCCGCTCCATCAATATACTCAGATATTTGATTCTTCGCGATGCAACCATCGCTCCTACGAGAAAGGCAGAAATGGAAATATGGACGGGCAGGCGCCACGGAGAGGGTAGAGGTGAGAGGAAATTGATGACGTATGCAACGACAAATGTGGCCAAGGCATATCTGATGCCGATGGTCAGCAACAGGCCGCACCGGTTGCCCCTGCCTTTCTGTCTTAAAATTTTCCATGATTCGGAATGGTTTTTGCGAATGACGATGGCACGCAAAAAGGGCGAGACGAGCGATATGGTGAGCACAGCGCAAATGGTGTTTCCTGGCCAATGTCCAAAGATTGTTCTACAGAAGGGGAGCAGAAAACCGAAAGCAATCAGAACGACAGCCACACTGAGCGCCAAATAAATGCTGACACCGCTGAGAAGTGAGCCTATCAGCGTGCGCCAAGGGCGAGGGGGCTGCGCGTCCTGTAAGGGATTTTTGTTGCTGTTTGTTTTCCCGTGTATGCGTTCTGGTATAAGACGACAGATGGCATTGTAGGAAGGAACTGCCGCCTTGATCATGTAAGGCGTTAAGAAGGTGGTGACAATGGAAACGGCAACCACAACGGGATAGAGAAATTGGCTTGTCACGTTTAGGGCTGTTCCGAGAGAGGCAATGATGAAAGCAAATTCTCCAATCTGTGTTAACGAAAAGCCGCATTGCATAGACACACGTAGCGACTGGCCAGAAAGCAGAAAACTGATGGAACCGAAAATGGTCTGTCCTACGATGATGGCCAGTGTGAGCGCCAGGATGGGCCACCAGTATTGCATCAGTATCTGCGGATTGACCAACATGCCGACAGATACGAAAAAAATGGCACCGAAGAGGTTCTTCAATGGTTTTACAACACGCTCAACGTTTTCAGCCTCTGTGGTTTCCGCCAGAATACTACCCATCATGAACGCGCCGAAGGCTGAGCTATATCCAGCTTTTGAGGCCATGACTACGAGCATGAAGCAGAGGCCGATTGCCACAATCAGCAAGGTTTCATCGTTTATCCATTTACCGCTTTTCCGAAGGAAGGTAGGCACGACGTATACGCCGACGATAAACCATATTATAAGGAAAAAACTCAGTTGGAGTAAATTGCCTAAAAGCTGAGCGCCTTCGAAGGTGCGCGAAACAGCCATGGCGGAAAGCACAACCATCAGAAGAATACCCAAGATGTCTTCAAGGACTAACACGCTGAGCACTTCGCTTGAGAATTTCTGGCTACGGAGGGCCAAATCGTCAAATGCTTTGTAAATAATGGTGGTTGAAGACATTGCAAGCATGCCGCCGAGGAAAAGTCGGTCCATACTGTTCCAACCGAATAAAAAACCTGCAACATTGCCGACGCTCATCATGCAAAATACAATCATGCAGGCAGCGAAAATCGGCTTTGGGCCCATTTTCAGAATCTTTTTGAAGGAGAAGTCGAGTCCGAGGGTGAACATGAGAAAAATCACACCGATGTCGGCCCATGATTGGATACTGCTTGTGTCAGTGACGGAGGGAGTGTAGGGCATGTGTGGGCCGGCCATGAAACCGGCCACGATATAACCCAAAACAAGTGGTTGTCCGAGACGTTTGAATATCAGAGTGACAAGCCCGGCTGAAATGAGAATCAACGCGAGGTCTGAAATGATTTCCGGAAGATACGACATAAAGCCTTTTGGAAAATACGTTTTTTAAAGTAGTAGGCAGGTGAAAGCATTTTTTTCATGCCCAGAGGCGTTATGCCCCTTTAAATCATCTCACCATTCTTTCATTATCACTGTAATTGTGAAATAAGAACTTGACCAATTTTGAGGAGTAAGGCGTTTTTTTTCTTATGTTATTTCTTTTGGCCGCTTGGGGTATTTGTCGTCGGTCATGTAGTCCGCTATGCTCCCTCTTCCAAATTCCTAAAGAGGTAAAATACTGGTCAAAATGGTTCAACTTATTCTTTCATCATTACTAAATGAAAACGCACTCCGCCAAAGAGTGCGTTTCCAAATAATGATCAACTTGTTCTTTCGCCATTAATAAACGACTTCAAAGTTTGCGCTTGGCAGTCAGTTCGCAAATCTTTACGACGACCTCGCTTGCCTTCTTCAGCGATGGAATTGGCAGAAATTCGTGCGGGCCGTGGAAGTTAAGTCCGCCGGCGAAAATATTGGGACAAGGCAACCCCATGAAAGAAAGTTGCGCACCATCGGTTCCTCCGCGTATGGCACGAACTTTTGGAGTGACTCCCGCTTCCTTCATGGCATCCATTGCAATATCAATGACGTGCATAACTGGTTCGATTTTTTCGCGCATGTTATAGTATTGGTCATTGATTTCCACTTCAACAATTTGGCTGTCGTATTTTTCATTCAACCATTCAGCCGCTTTTATCATGGTTTGTTTGCGGGCTTCAAATTTTTGCCGGTTGTGGTCGCGAATAATGTATGATAGTGTTGCGTGTTCCACGTTTCCTTCCATTCCGAGCAGGTGGTAAAAGCCCTCAAATTCAACAGTGGCTTCTGGCGTTTCTGTCATGGGAAGCAGAGAAGCAAATTCTGTTGCAACGCGGGCGGCATTGATCATTTTTCCTTTGGCATAGCCAGGATGGACGCTGACGCCGGAAACACAGATTTTTGCAGAGGCAGCGTTGAAATTCTCATATTCCAATTCTCCGATTTCACCACCGTCCATGGTATAGCCCCAGTCGCATCCAAATTTTTTGACATCGAAATGATGTGCTCCCAAACCGATTTCTTCATCGGGATTGAAGGCCACACGAATTTTGCCGTGTTTAATCTCTGGATGTTCCAGCAGGTAAACCATGGCTTGAACTATTTCCGCAATGCCAGCCTTGTCGTCTGCTCCCAGCAGGGTGTGTCCGTCGGTGACGATGATGTCTTCTCCAACGTGGTCCAGAAGTTCTGGGAATTTCTGTGGCGACGTGACAATGTTGTTTTCTCCATCGAGAACGATGTCTCTGCCATCGTATTTTTCAACAATCCGTGGTTTGACTTCATTGCCGGAGCAATCAGGACTGGTGTCCATGTGTGAGATGAATCCGATGGTCGGTATTTTTTTCTCCGTATTGGCAGGCAGCGTTGCATAGAGATAACCCAGTTCGTCAAGCTCAACATCTTTAAGTCCGATGCTTTCCAGTTCGTCTTTCAAATAATGTGCCAAGTCCCATTGCTTGTTGGTGCTTGGCGTTTTCCCTGTGTCTTCAGCCGACTGTGTGTCTATGCTGACGTACTTCAAGAATCTTTCAATTATATCCATTGTTCCAAATGAGTTAATAGTTCGTTTATCGCAAAGTTATTCATTTTTCCTGGAAAGTCCAGCCTCAGACATAAAAAAAAGCGAGGCAGACAAGGAGTATTGGTGTCAAAAATACCTCTACAGGCAGAACCGGCCGTAAACAATGAAAAGGCCAAAAGCAAAGGCATGCCATATAGTCTTTTGATTTTTTTGCATGCTGTCGTTGGTAAATCCGAAACTCTTGAGTAAATTTGTTCCGATATGGAAAATCCTGCTGCAATTGATCACTGATACAATGGTGGTTTCAAAACAATAAAACTATGGACAAACAAGAATTGATGGCGATGGCCATTCGCCTGGCAAATGAGAATGTGGAAAATGGCGGTGGCCCGTTTGGTGCTGTCATTGCAAAGAACGGGAAGGTTCTTGCAACAGGTGTCAACCGCGTGACCGTCAATCACGACCCGACTGCACATGCCGAAGTATCGGCCATACGCACAGCCTGCGATAAACTTGGCACGTTTTCTTTGGAAGGCTGTGAAATTTACTCTTCGTGCGAACCCTGCCCCATGTGTTTGGGAGCTATATATTGGGCACATTTAGACCGTCTTTACTTTGCTTGTACTAAAAAAGATGCCGCAGATGCCGGCTTCGACGATGACTTCATCTACAAAGAACTCGACTTGAAGCCTGCCGACAGGCGTTTGAACACAACAGAGATGATGCGCGATGAAGCGATGGGCATTTTTGACAGTTGGCGGAAGAAAACGGACAAGGTGGAGTATTAAGTTGATTGAGATTGTGCGGAAAAAGCCTTGTCTGCGGCCCTACGCGAGGCCCAGCAGCCCACAGGGTAACACCCAGGGTACAAATGTCCCCATTTCCTACCTGTAAGGGATACATATTGTGAGTGGGTTTCACTGATTGAAAAAAATAATTGCCATTTTGTGCTCAGGTATTCGCTTTGAATATTAGCTGCAAAATGGCAATTAGTCTTTTATCGTCACGAGTCAGTTATCGTTGTTTCCCTTTTTGTTTCTTTCGGCAAACGCGTGCGCATGAAGGAGGCTGCAAGAAACGAAAGAGGGGCAAGGAGGCTGGTGAGCAGGATGAAGGCGTTTAAATATCCAAGTGGCAGCAGGTATGCGGAAATGAGGCCTGAGAGAATCATTCCAGCTGCGGCTGTCGTTGTGTCAGCATGGCAGGTATAGTTTTGTGTATTATTGTTGGAAACCATGATTTGCCATTTCAGAAGACTGATGGACGATGCTCCCACGCCACAGCAGGCGACAAACAGGCAGATGCCAACAAGCGGAAGTGAACTGAACTGCTGGTAGGCAAGGAGGATGCTCACGGCATTGACAAGTGAGAGCAGCAGAGACATGGGGGCCAAGGTGTTTTTTTGGCCATAACGCTGAATGACTTTTCTCCCGATGGCAGCGCCAACCAAAAGGCCGGCAACAGCAATGCAGCCTTGTAGCAGCCCTGTGTCGGATGTGGAAAAACCAAGTCCGCCAGCGCTTTCACGGTCTAAGAGGAAAAGAGGGAGAAGACGGAGCGAGAAGAAGAGGGGGAGAAAACATACGATGATGCATGTCGTGTGCCATAGGTGTTTCAGTTTGTCGGCAATAGGTGCAGAAGGAGGTTCTGCGGAGAGAAATGAGCACCTGTTGCATGCTTCGGCGCTCCCGTGGCGTATGGTGCTGAAGTGACGGTACAGGGAAAGAGAAAGCAGGAAAATGGCCATGACGACGCACGATACGGCCCATGATGTTCTGGGTTGTCGAGTGTAGACCTCCAGAACGCCCGCGAACATAACAAGGCCGCCCATAAGGGCGAGTATAGCAATTTCGTAGGAGATAGCGCATTTTCGCCATGGAGCTTCAGTTGCGGTAGCTGGGGCGTTGAAGGCGCAGGGGGGTCTTGTGTTGCTGATGAAACAGAAGGAAATTGCCAATGAAAAAAGCGAGAAATATTGGATATTTGAAGCGGCATTTTTGATGCCGTGGGCCATTGTGAGCAGGAAGACAAAGGCCAGGAAGAAGCCAAGACGAGTTGCTGTGTGGCTGATATGCAGACGGCCGGCCATTGATACCGCAAAAGGCTTAAAAAGCAGTGGCATGAGAGCGGCTGACGTGGTATGCAGAATCGATTCGTTGCTCATGCCTATGCGTTTGTACATGACGACCACAACAAATAGCAGAAAGACGCCAAGAATACTCTCTGGAAACAAAACGCGCAGGGATGCCTGCGAAGAAAGCGGTTTGTCGCAGGGAGCATAACTGAGCTTTGGTGTTTGCCCAAGTGTATTTTTTCTCGTTGGTCTCATTCTTGTTGCGGTTTAAAATGTGCTCTTCGCGTGGTAAGTAGGTGTTCAAAATTATTTTATATTATCCATACAGGGGAAAAACAGTTCGATATTGCCTTGCCGTATTCTTTTGCCCCTACAACTGCCTTTCATCAGTCACGTAGCCCGCTACGCTCCTTCTTCAAGACAGCTGTAGGAACAAAATAATACAACAATTCAATATAAACTAATTCTGAACACCTACTTATGCGTTTATTCTTCTTTCGGACTTGAAGCCTTGACGATGTCTTTGAGAGCGGTGGCTGTGGCGAGAATGCCGTCATAGATTTTCCTTGCGACATATCTGACAGTTTTTGCCGCGAAGACTGCAAGCGTGATGGTCAGGGTCAATAGCATGCGCAGGACGTTGCCGAAGGACATATCCACTCTTTTGTCGATGCGGCGATAAGTATATGTCACGACAATGGGGAGGCAGATGCTTGCTATAAAGGCGAAGGGCCAAAGGATGACGCCTGCGGACGGAATTGGGAGGGAAACTCCGCCGACGGTGCTCCAGGGAAGACCGCAGCACGCTGCCCCTATGGCTGCGACAAACTTGAAGGAGAGAGGAGTGAAGGCGATGATGCTGAGTGCATGTTTGCCGATGACTGTCAAACCTGAGGCAAGCAAGTTGGGCTTGCGACAGAGCGCATTTGAAATCGCACGTATGAGCACAAAAGCGCAGAGCCAAGAAGGAAGGAGGATAAACAGATGCGTTGCATTAACGCCGTTTGTCATGTTCCAGGGGCAACAAATGGCTCCCAGCATGGACACAACAAAACAGGCGGCCAAAACTGGGATCTTGAGAGGCAGGCGGTGTGAAGTCAATCCGAAGGAAAAACCGATACAGATGAGAACAGCAGAGAGCATTTCGCGCCACCCGCCATCGGGAAGAATCGCGATGTTGAGTCCTGAAAGTTGCTGCCAAATTGTCAATACGAAAGCACCTGCGGCAACAATATAGGCGGTTTTTTCTATGGAATCTGCCGGACGGATGTGCCTGAATAGTTTGAAGCAGAAGTATTGGAACACGCTTGCAACGAGGAGGGCCCTGAAAATCCAAAACAACATGGCGAGTTCCCCGTCGAAGTCCGACATGCAAAACGTGATGTTCCAAAGTCTCTGGAAGAAATCATGGCCGCTATATGCGGGAGTATTGACAATGTGCAGCCATGAAAACAAATTGTGTGTCACGAGGAAAAATAGACTCCAACACCAAAACGGCCAATAGAGCGTTCTCACGCTTGCACCGAGGAACGTATCTGCGTTTTCATGTTTGCTATTGCTTAAGGAATACCCTGCACAAAGCATCAGAAGGGGCAGGGATAATTGAGAGAGGGAATCGCGAAGAAACACGGGAGCCCCCGACAGGGACAGAACGATGAAAACGGCTGCAACCCCTTTTGTTATTGTTAATGACTGTTCGCCCATTTGTTGTTGAACTAATTTTTAAGCAGGATGTATTATATAGAATGTTCCCCCTTCTGAAGATGGTCAGTAAGTAATGGTGAAAACATAATTTGACCAATTTTTGGAGTAAGGAGCTGTTTTACCATTACTTATAAATATATACAGAAAATCAAGACAAGAAAGTCTATGCGTAGTAGGTGTCTTGATTTTTCTCTATGGAGAGACCCCAAAAGCGTCCTTGTCGGAGAAGGCGCATCTCATCTTCAAGGGTGACATCTGAAACAAAAGCAGAATCAATTGTTGTCTACGACTGGCGCAAGCACGCGGAATAGGTGTCCTTGCAGACGGTGCCAACGGGAAAAGGATTTCCAGCGTTGCGGCGTCAGAAGGAAACAACGTTGCTCCTTATCTGTCTCGAAAATCTTCTGTAATTCCGCCGTTGTCGCCTTGTCGGCTATAAAAAGGTTACACTCATAGTCGAACGACAAACTGCGGCTGTTGAGATTGGCCGAACCGATAAAGCTGCATGCGCTGTCGGCCATCATGATTTTGCTGTGATGGAAACCGCCCTGAAAAAAATAGACCTTCGCCCCAGCTTTCATCAGTTGGCGTACGTTGTGTTCAACGATGCGTGGCGTTATGGGGATGTCGCTTTTTTCAGACACCATTATCTGCACGTCAACACCTCTTTTGCAAGCCCGCTTCAAAGCTCTTTTGATATGTCCGCAGAGGGTGAAGTAAGGGTTGATAATCTGAATCTGTTTTTTTGAATTGTTGATGATTTTCAGGAAGGTGTCGTGTATGATACGCGGTGTTTCTTTAACGTCGCGATTGACAACGCCAATGACTTTCCCTCCTGAGGAAACCGACGTGTCGGCTTTCAGATTCGCGAAAAAGCGGCGTGCATCACGTTCACCTGGATAGTATTCGGTTCCATGAATATTCTGCTTCGTCACCTTGTTCCAAAAGTCCAAAAAAACGCTCTGCAAATCAGCGACAGCGTCGCCTTCTATGCGTGCATGTATGTCACGCCATTCTCCGAATTCGGCCTTTCCGTTGATGTAATAATCAGCCACATTCATGCCGCCGGTATAGGCAACGAGACCATCTATCACAACGATTTTGCGGTGGTCGCGGTGGAGTGCATGGTTAATCCAGGGAAAGCGGACGCGGTCGAACTCATAAATTTCGATGCCGTGTTCACGCAGCATTTCAAGGTGCTTCTGTTTTAAAGGACGGTTATTCGAACTGTTGCCAAATCCATCGAAAAGCGCCCGTACCTTCACGCCCCTCGATGCGCATTCAGCCAATAGCGTGAACAATTGCTGAGATATGGAATCGTTTCGAAAATTGAAGTATTCTAAATGTATGCTACTCCGTGCCTGCCTGATGGCCTCAAAGAGGTCGTCGAATTTTTCTTGGCCGCGTTTGAAAATCGTTATGCGGTTGTTTGATGAAAAATTAACATGCCATTCTTTTGAGAGATAGAGGGCAACCATTGAGTCAACCTGTTGTTCCCTCTCACATGTGGAGTCCAGCCATTCTGGATGCGGAACGGAGACAGAAGGCAGTTCGTCTTCTATCGGCGAGGCATGCAGCAAGGAGGGGAGGAACATAGCTGCGGATACTAATACCACGAGAAGTGTATGCCGCAAAAAGTTTTCGCTTATATTCGCAGGGCACCCAACGGGAAGAGATTTGTTATGATGTGCTCTGTTGGGATTTTTTTTTCTGCCATTCGTCATGGGTAAATGATCTGAATTACGTTTAGGGGTGTTTCAAAGTAGAGCACGTTCGGGGACACACTGGTTGCAAATCCTGCCATCCCATTGGCACCGAAATCAGATCATTGCCCGGAACGAGTCGACAATGCCGAGCAGATGGTTGTCGGCGTCAACCACTAATACAGAATGGATTTTAAACTGTTGGAAAATGCGTTCGATTTCTGTGATTTTCGTTTCCGGCCCGACGCATTTTGGGTGTACCGACATGATGTCGGCCACGGTTCGTTTGAAGAACACATCTTGCGATTTCTCCATGGCGCGACGAATGTCGCCGTCTGTTACAAGACCGCAGATTTTTTCGTTGTTCATAGCCACACATAAGCCCAGACGTCCGCGGCTCACATGAATCACAGCTTCGCCCAATGTCATGTCGGGAGATATGACAGGAAGGTCATCTGTGCGCATCACGTCTTTTGCCTTAGTCAGCAAACGGCGTCCGAGGGTTCCTCCTGGATGGAATTGTGCAAAATCAGATGCTTTGAATCCTCTGGCCACAATCAAGGCGCAAGCTAAGGCATCGCCCATTGCAAGAGCCGCAGTGGTTGAGGAGGTTGGAGCCAGACCGAGGGGACATGCCTCGTGCGTCACGGCGGTATTCAAATGTGTCGTGGAATATTTTGCCAACAAAGATTCCGGATTGCCGCTCATCCCGATTACAGGAATTTCCCGTTCAAGAAGATAGGGCAGGAAGCGGAGCAACTCGTCTGTCTGTCCTGAATTTGAAATGGCCAAAACCACGTCGTCTTTCATGATGACGCCCAAGTCACCATGAAATGCGTCCAAGGGGTTGATGAAAAAACTCGGAGTGCCCGTGCTCGACAATGTAGCGGCAATTTTGGCACCGATGTGTCCGCTTTTCCCGACGCCAGTGACAATAAGCTTGCCCTTGCATTTCAGTATCAGTTCAATGGTCTTGTCAAAACTTTCATCAATGTAAGGTATCAGTTCCAACAATGCTTCGCTTTCATCGCGCAAGCATTTGATGGCTGTTTCAGTCCATTTACTCATAATTCAAAATTAAGCATGTGTGGTCATATATATATATGTTTGAAACGATTTTATGTGGGTCTTGCTGTTGTGGAGCGTAGCTATTCGTGCAGAAGCAAGCTGCTGGCGAAGCAACCCCACATTGCCCCTATTCGTCTTCGCGTGGGGGAAACTCTTAAAAACGGTTTTATGGACAATTCAGTTGGGGGCGTTCAAAAGCAACGTCTTTCAATTCGCCTTTTCTGCATGAGCCGCCCGCGTTTCCCTTATGGTGATAAACGTGGTCGTTTCAGAGATTATTTCAGCAAGTCGTTCACCAAGGCGGGGAGAGACTCAAGCGGCAGCATGTTAGGGCCGTCGCTCAAAGCCCTGTCTGGGTCGGGATGCGTTTCCAAAAAATAGCCTTCTGCACCAAAAGCCTTGGCAGCCATGGCCATGGCTGGCACAAATTGGCGATCACCACTTGTGCTTCCGTTCCCGCCGCCGGGACGTTGCACGCTATGCGTGCAGTCCATGATGACGCGGTCGGCCAAAGGCTTCATTATTGGAATATTGCGGAAGTCAACAACAAGATTGTTGTAGCCATAGACGTTGCCGCGTTCCGTCAGCCAAACTTCATTCGCTCCTGCCTCACGGCATTTTTCAACGGGATATTTCATGTCTTCACCCGAGAGAAACTGCGCCTTTTTGATGTTTACAATGCGCCCCGTCTTGGCGGCTTCTACGAGAAGATCAGTCTGCCGACAGAGGAAAGCGGGGATTTGCAACACATCGACAACCTCGCCAGCTGCGGCGGCCTGACAGCTTTCATGGATATCTGTCAGCAGGGGGAGAGCGTAGCGTTCTTTGATGTCGGCCAGCATTTGCAGTCCTTTTTCAAGGCCAGGTCCGCGGAACGAATGGATGGATGTGCGGTTGGCCTTGTCAAACGACGCCTTAAAATACACCTCAACATTGAACTTGTTTTTGATGCAGACGAGTTGTTTCGCCACCTCATCCAATAGGCTTGCTGATTCAATCACACACGGACCGGCTATAAATATTGGATTCATTTCTTGATAATTTTCTTTATAGGTTTTTGAGTATTCCGATTTCCGGTATCTGGTAGCACCGTCTGAAACAACAAAATAGAATCTTGAAATATCATAGACGAGTCTATCTTTAGACCGTGTCGGAACTGATTCCACTAAAAACACGCAAATATAAGAATTTTTATTGGATTCTCCGAATTTTAAATCTCTAAATATAGACGACTCTTTTAATAACGCGAGTTCGAGATAATATTCTAAAAAGTAAAGAGCAGAAAAACATCCAACCTACAAAGGGTGGCCATAAAATGGTCAC
>OQVT01001061.1_pt1 | contig 16930 bp, 19 predicted proteins | sample 1691561 | NCBI WGS metagenome assembly OQVT01 (sample SAMN03418260, study PRJEB22391) | human gut metagenome | biome: human-gut; feature: organic feature; material: feces | host: Homo sapiens | place: Tanzania | collected 2013-01 | reverse complement strand
CGCACTCATAACAACGCTTATGTTCGTTGCGATCGATTTTAAAAACGAAACTTTGAAGTATGCTTATATAACAATAACAACTGTTCTTTGGAATGTTGTTATGAGCTTTGCGGACATTCCGAGCCAAGGTATGCTCGCTGTTCTCAGCCCTTCAAGCGATTTCTTCTTCATGCGCCGCAATTCCGAGGAAGATCTGACGAAGCTCATCCGGGATCTGTGCACCACCCGGCTGCCCAAGAATATGGGCATTCCCCCGGAGCAGATTCAGGTGCTTTCCCCTACCCGCAAGGGGGGCGTTGGCACGGTGGCCCTGAATAAGATGCTGCAAAGCGCCCTGAACCCCGCGTCTTCTGACAAGCGGGAGCACCAGTACGGCAATACCTGCTTCCGGGAAGGGGATCGGGTCATGCAGGTAAGAAACAACTACGATATTGTATGGAAGAAGACCGACGGCAGCGCCGCGGGCACCGGCATCTTCAACGGAAAGCTGATGGAGTATTAAGCCGGCCCCTTTGAGTCGCCTGAACCCCCTCGTTTTTCGAGACAAATCGTATATTTTTATATTTATATTACTAGGAAATACTTTGTCTGACTAGTAGCACGCGCACGCAAAGCGCACGGTGGTTCATTAATTATACTGTAGATATATTATAATTTGACAAATAAAGGAAATAGTGTTATAATAACTTATAGAGCTTAAAGAAAGGGGATTAGTAAGAGTAAAGCTTAATGAAATGGTTAGAGATGTCTTATAGTAAATATAAGCATAAGGGGTATAGAGTTAGATTGCAAGAAGAAAAGGAGTTGAGGGTGTTGGAGGATACGAGTGACGATCAGCAAGTATGGTGTGAAGATAAAGAAATTCAGCTCAGGGAAGTTATACGAATACAACTTAGGGGTTAGGGGTTATAGTTGCAACAAAGCCATGATGGTAAATTCCTTGCTACTGGACTTTTTACAACAGAATGGACTTAGAACTTCAAAAGACGGAAATACTAGAGATATAATTTCAATCAGCTTTGACATGGAGAGTAAATCTTACGAGTCGTCAAGAAGAAATTTGCAAAACGCACTAGAACGAGAATTGGCTAAGAACATACCGGACGAGAGTTATGTTGATGCGTTAAGCGAAAAAATTGAGCAAGTAGATGCGAACAAGGATAAATTCATCAAGAAAAGCAAAGAGGACATCAGAGACGAATGGTATCGAGACGGTGTGAGTATAAAATATTTATCTGGACGCAAAGATAAAGAGGTTAGTGAGACAGTTCATTATCGAATGCTTTATAGATCGCCCGGAGCTGCAAAAGTTGGTGATTGCATATTCATCTGCGACAGATTGTACGAGAAGACAAAAGACTTTTTGCGTATGGGAATTGATTTACCAGAGCATAATGCGCCGATAGTGGAGATTAGTGCTTATACCTCACTAGTTGCTAGTTCAATAGTTGGTGCGGTGCAAATAGACCCGAATGATATCTTAATTCTTAGGGATGTTGATAGGGTTTTTAATACTGAAATCGTGAGTATTGAGACTGATAGTAATAAACATTGTTTCGCAAAGAAGATTGATAATTATGCTCTTAAAAACACTTTATTCGACGGTCAAGCTTTAATTGATTCAAGTATTTTTCCAGAATGGGGTAATGGATATATATTGCTCAGACACCATATGACTAAAATGGCTGCATTTGAATCTAATATTCAGTTATTCTTTAAAGATTATTTTGGTGCTGATTATGAGAATGCACTTGTTCAAGATATGTTTGGGAATTGGCATAAAGCTAAAGATATAAAACTTATAACAACAGATAATGCGATCAAATGGTCAAGGTTCGACGTTAGTTATGAATACTGGAATCAGAAAGTTAGAGAGAATGATTGCAAGTTTGGTATAGTCAAGACAGCACATCAAAGTAAGCTTGGCAAAGTTCAACGCATGTCATACCAGATGATTAATGCATTGAGTCTTGATACAATAGGCGAAGTCACCAAACTTAGTAGAGATTATATTGATAAACTCAAGTCAGACAATGATATATTCTTAGATTATTTAGACCACAACAAGAACTTTGTAAATGATTACGAAGCGTTGATAGCATTGTGCAAACAAGACAAAGATTTTGTCCGGTGTGATTACTTTAGAACTCGTAAAGCTGAAATCATTCGAGGATATGTTAATAAGTTTCGTACAGGAAAAGTGATTAACGAGGGTGACAATCTAGTAATTGTTGGTAGTCCGTATGCGATGTTATTACATTCGGTCGGTGAGAGTGTTGACAAAGATACGACGCTACTAAGAGAACCAGTAGGAATACAGTGCTTTACTGAGAGGTTTGATAATGGTGAATATTTGGCGGAGTTTAGAAGTCCGTTTAACTCGAAAAACAATATGGGGTATTTACATAATGTTTACGACGAACGGTTAAAGAGATATTTTAATATTGGCAGACAATGTATTGCGATAAACATGATTGGAACTGATTTTCAAGATAGAAACAATGGCAGCGATCAGGATTCTGATTCGATTTATGTTACTAATCAACCAGCTGTCGTAGAATATGCAAAGCATTGTGTACAAAATTATCCAACGATTGTAAATAATATCCCAAAAGATAAAAATCATTATGATAATACTCCAGAAGATTTTTCGTATATGGACAATAATTTAGCCAAATCACAACTTGCAATAGGTGAGTCAAGTAATTTGGCACAACTAGCATTGACGTATACTTATAATTTTGAGGATGAGAAATTCGATGATTATGTGTGTATATTATCGACGATCGCTCAAATTGCTATCGACAATGCCAAGAGGTCTTACGATATAGATATTGCTAACGAGATAAAGAGAATCAAAAGTAATATGGATATTAAGGTCAACGGGTATCCTAAATTCTGGAAAGACATTCGGTATGATTTTAGAAAAAAGAATCATCATAAAGTCAATTACGAGCTTGAATGTCCAATGAATTATCTTAGTGAGATAAAGCATATTAAGTACACCCCAGAAGAAAGTACGTTGCCACTAAATCATTTCTTTCAGAGATTTGAGCTAGAACAAACAAGACGAAAATCCAAACGTGTAGAAAGAATGATTGAAGATTTTTCGCTTGATGTTTATAAAACACAAAGTGGATGCAACGAAGATTATATTTTGCTTAGGAATGATTTTGAAGAATTGATCGAGAGAATTAGGCAAACATATATTTCAAGGGAGTATAAAGGATTAATGTCATGGTTAATTGACAGAGCGTTTAACATCACACCAAAAGTTCAAAGTCAAGAAGCAATGACAAATCTTAGGCATAACAGAACGATTTTATTCAAGACTTTGTATGAGATAAATCCACGAAATTTCTTAGAAATCTTTGCAAAAAACGTACAAAAAGCGGACACCAAAAATTTTTCGTAGCTTACAAACGTTGAAATTTCAACATTCTTTCTTTTAATCTGTTATGGGTACATGGTAGGAATGGCTAGAAATGACAATAAGTCAGAGTAGGTCTACCGCTATTTTTCCCAAGAGCGGTAAAAAAGTATGGGAGACATGTCAATAAATTTTGGGTGAGGTGTTATGCTTCACCCAAAAGGATTAAAGGAATTAAAGGAGAATAACATGGGTTATGTGAATAGAGAAGAGCTAGTAAAGCTTCTTGCGCAATATACAGGATTTACAATATCGGATACACGAGAATTGGTCGAAGGATATACAGTGATTGTAGAAAGGCTGCTGAGAGCAGGACATGAGGTAAGATTTGGTGATCTTGGAAGATTCAAATTAAAAGATATGGCTGCTCAATCTGAAAGAAAGGGTTATAGTCCAAAAACAAAAGAAAAAATAACCATAGCAGCCAAGCCAGCATATAAGAAGCCAGAGTTTGCTTTTACAAAATCGTTTAGAAAAGAGATTAGAGCGGTAACTGAAAAGGATGGTCGTTGATGGGTAAAGGGCATCCAGAATACAGAAAAAAATCTATAAATACTGAAAAGTTTTATGATATATTTAGCAGAAGAACCAAACTTAAACCTGATACGCTCAAAAGAGTGATGGCAGAATTAGCAGTAATCATTGGCGAAGAAGTTAGATTCAATGAATGCTTAGACATAAAGAATTTTGGATTGTTCTACGGATCACCAAGAGGTGGTAGGGATGTGAGAAGACCAGATGGGCGATGGGTATTCTTACCACCATATGTGCAATTAATATTTTCTCCTGCTAATGATTTAAAAAATTATGCAAATGGAGATATTATCGCAAAAGATAGTAAAAAGAATATAAAGAGGGGAATAGTCCCAAAGAGCAGAAGATACTTAGACAAGTATGCGAAAGAAAATCAGATGCGAGAATTTGATGCAGCTTTTAAGGACATATTGGAGAAAAAGGAAAAAGAAGATGGCAAAAGACAAGTACAAACAGACGACGACGATTGATATTGTTGGAACGTTAGATTTAGACGCAGAGGATAATTTAAAGATAACGATTTGGAAAGAAGACGAATTTGAGAAGATTGACGTAAGAGAGATTTTTGAAAGAAACCTTGGTAAACAAATTGCTCTTAAAATTTCAAACGAGGAAGACTTAATTGATGGATAAGAAACCTGATGAACTCTGGGTGTCATATATCAAGCGTATTACTGGACATCTCGATAGAGGTGAAATTGGATATAAAGAGTGGGGCGATTACATTCTCGGCTCAGATAATACTTATTCCTCAGAGAATCTTCGTAAAGCGTATTATGTAATAAATAAGCTCTTGCCAAAACTTGACGGGGCAAAAGATATTGCAGAAAAAGATATTATCAACCAGATTCAACTTGAAAAAGATGAGCTTTATAAGGCAAAGGTGAAATATCAAGATGCACGCAGAGAATATAATAAGCACCAGAGAGCCGAAGCTCGTTTTGAAAACCTTAAAGATTTACTTGAGAAAAATCTGCAATATTTTGACTATATTGACAAGTATGAATTTGGTGAATATCAGAGACCGTCAGTGGATAGCAGACATGCGATCTTATGTTTAAGTGATTGGCATTGTGGTTCTATATGCGATTCTCAATGGAATTATTATTCGGTTGATGAAATGATTAGGCGAGCTGAAAATCTTAACAACAAAGTTAAGCAATACATACTTGATTTTCGGATTTCTAAGTTAGCGATTGAGATTAATGGCGATATGATTGAGGGATTAATAAACCTTGGTGGCAAAGTTGAATCTGAGGAGTTTGCATCAGAACAAATTGTCACAGTATCCAAGACGCTTATTCCGTTTATCAATTCTTTAAAGCCATATGTGCAAGAGATTATGGTTGTAACGACACTAGGGAATCATGGTAGATTAACAGCAAATAAAAAAGATCAGGCAGCAGAACGAGAAAACTTTGAAATGCTGATTCCAGAAATGCTTAGAATGGGTCTTGATAAAGACATTCCGGTTATAACATCACATGGCAGAGACATTTTAAAATATGAGTTTTGCGGCAAGACGATTTGTTTAGCACACGGGCATCATGATAAGCCAAGTAGTGTTATAGAGAACTTTGTCAAATTATACAAGGTAGTACCGTCAGAAATTCATCTTGGACATTATCATGCAATGGCAGATAAAAACGAGTCTGGCATCTATATAAACGTAAATGGTACTTTAAAAGGGGCAGACGAATATGCTATTGGACAGTGCAGAGAAGTAACACCGCCAAGTCAAAATTTGATTGTATATGGACAAGACAGAATGAATATAGAAATTCAAGTAAATTAATTTTCACAAAGTAGTTGACATATACAGAATCCAGCTGTATAATGAATACTGTAATTAAGAGATATAGGGGGAGCTAACATAAAGAGTTCTCGCCAGTGGCGAGGGTTAGCGCATTGAATATCGGTGGGGATACTCAATAAAAAATAATTTTAAAAACTACTTGACAGAATGCATAAATAGTGATATACTGTAAGAGTAGCAAGGAAAGAACATTGAAAACTGAATAGGTTTATTAATCGCTTATGAACTCAGTGCAGAGGGGTTGATAGCCTGCTGAGAGGTATCGGACGACACGATATTGAGGATTACGGATACGTTGACTTGGTATCGTATGGTGACTGGTGACAGTGAACACTATGGAGAAACAAAGTTTCAAGGGCAAGATATAGTGCTGATTATTTGTAAGAGTAAAATCATTGGTCTTATCGGCGACGCAATAGACGCTCAGATGAGAAGAATCTTTGTATTGCACGGAAGTAACGAGCCGTGTTTACGCAAAGAAATGTTAATAAGTCGTTTAGCAGAGAAGCGCAGAAATGCGTGTTTGAGATAAGTGTCAAGTTAGAGTAGGGTAACGTTGCTATTTTTAGAAAATTTTATCATTGATTTTGAAGATCATAAATAAAAATAATTGTATGTGATGAAATTACCTGAAATTTGCGAGTATTAGTCTCGTATAGCCTAAGGTCAAGTTATTGATGGCAGAAAAAAGTTAGAGGTAGCTCCTCAAAGCTCATCGTTCTGTTGCTATTGGATGAATATATTCTGAAAATAATTGGTAAGGCGAAGGTCTGATAAGCGATTAATAAAACTATTCAAGATTTTCATTGGTAATCATTTTTTCCTCAATCAAGAAAACCTCGCAGCCAGGATTGGGTTGCACCATATTGGTTTTACCTCACCGATAAAGAGGGTTTTAGGATATGGTTATATAGCTGGGTGGTGGAATTGATAGACACGCAGGACTTTGACTCCTGTGCTGTAAAGCGTGAGAGTTTGAACCTCTCCCCAGCTGCCAAGAAATATGCAAGAGTAAATGGATAGTGTTCTTGCACTGTAAGCGAGAACTGTGAGTTCGAATCTCACCTCTTGCCCAATATGACTTTCTTCTCTCGTTGGGAGTCGATAAATAAGTAATGGAACGAGACGGTAAACATACGAGTAAGGCGAGTGTTTATAACCGTGCTACCTTACGTTTAAAAAGCTATGTGTACGGATAAACTCACATAGACATCCTAATTGATGGGACGAAGGCGATTATCCTTAGTGTTTTGGCATTCACTAAAAAGTTAAAAATGCCATTATGCAACATTAGCTCCAAATGGTTAGAGCGTCGCTCTGTTAAAGCGAGGGTTTTCTGTTCGAGTCAGAAATGTTGCGCCAAATTAATTAAAATCTCCACACGACGGGAGTAGTTAATCGCTGTGGGTTAGCGATACAGAAAATAATGCCTTTGACTGTATTAAACAGCCAACATCCCAGTAAAATCTGACGTAGTATCAAGCGATACGAAAGTTGAAAAAAACAGGGAGACTCTTACAGCAATGATAAGCAGTTCATAAGAGAACGGCATGAGATTAGCGAACTCATGTGAATATTAATTAAACAGGAAGACGTAACGTCAACCGCCCTCTTGACGAGGTATTAAAAAAACACGATATCGAAAGGTATTGTGTTTTTTTATTGTATAAAATTTTAAGGAGGTTTTACATATGAATAAAGAATCGAGTAAAGCAATAATTAGGCTCATTGTAGCAGCAATACTGCTGATTAATAGCATTCTTACAGCAAAAGGAATTAATCCGATTCCATTTGATGAAAACGCATTTACTGATATTGCGACACAAGTGCTCGCAGGACTTGGCTGTATTTGGGTATGGTGGAAGAATAACAACGTAACTAAATCTGCTCAGTATGCACAAGAATCACTGAAAGAATTAAAGAAAACGCACATTGATGATGGCGAAGTAGAAACAGATATCGAGTAAGGTGGTGACGACATGTTAACAGTTACACAATATCAAAGAAATCTTAAACACTATTATGCTTATTATACCGGAGCGATAGATGGCATTAAGGGAACTGGTACAAGGAATGCTATCATCAGATTCCAGAGAGATTACGGACTTGCTGTTGATGGTATTTATGGAACAAACACAAACGCTAAACTTGTATCATGTATTGCATCACTGCAAGCAAAACTTGGAGTTACACAAGATGGCATAGTTGGTACAAATACAATTAATGCAATTAAAGCTGTTCAGCGTCAGTATGGACTTGTAGTTGATGGTATTGCTGGAACAGCAACTTTTAAGGCACTTAATAATAACATTGGCAATGGTTCAAGTACGCATTTCAAGAAAGCTGAATTTGCTTGCGAGTGTGGTGGTCGTTATTGTAATGGCTATCCAGGTGGAACAACTTCATCAAAACTGCTCTCCATTCTCGAAGCAATAAGATCGTATTATGGAAAGCCAATTACAATTACGTCAGGACAAAGGTGCGCAACGTTCAATGCTCAAGTTGGTGGAATATCAAATTCAGCTCATAGATTTGGCAGAGCGGCAGATATTTATATTCCAGGTGTTACTAATACCGTAGCTGGCAGAAATGCGGTTGTAAATCTTGCATACAGATATGGTGCTGCTTATTCGTATGCAAATACTGCTCAGATGGGCAACGCAGTACATATCAACGTATAAAAGAGATGGTGGATACAATGATACAGACAGGAGCTGTTATTGCAACGGTCTTACCATCAGTCTTGTCTGGGGTAATATTAGCTATAATTGGTAAACAGCAAAAGAAAGCGGACGAACGAGCAAAAGATAGGGTAGAGAGAGAAGAACTAACTCTTGAAGCTATCAATGCAATGTTCTGTGTCACAAAAGAACTTGTTGATTGTGTGCTCTATGGAAAACCACCAAACGGTGAACTTAAAGAAGCATTCGAGTATAAACAGCAAGTAAAACACAAATTAGAGGAATATCAGCGAAAGAAGATTTCAAAGCTGTAATAGAATGACATCCTTGCACGTCGGGGATGTCATTGTTCTTATTATGTATATTTAGCATAATACAATAAGTATGTATAATAAGAATATGGAAAGGAGATAAAAGGAATTAAATGGCAGCAAGAAAACTAGAGGATAGTTTTTGTGTTAAATGTGGGAGACCGTACCCTATAGATTATTTTTATAAGTCTCCTAATCCAAATCACGCAAGAGGTGTACTGCCTTATTGCAAGGATTGTTGTAATGAGATGATACACAAAAATTTAAAAATTCATGGAAGCCTTGAAAGTGCCTTGTGGTTTACATGTGCAGAAGTAGGTGTTCCATTTTTAATTAAAATTTATGAAAAAGTAGAGACAAAGATATCAAATCAAAAGAAAAAACCCGGTATCAAGTATAATTATATGGGCAACTATATGTCTCTCATGTATGCGAATAAACAGAATGTAGACGTATGGGAGACATTTGCAGATACCGATGTTGCGTTGGGCGAGGTAAAAAAGGTCAAGAAACAAGAGGAATCTATTAAAGAGAGTATGGCAGAACTTGAACTTGACTGGGGTCGATACGAAGTTGAAGAACTTCAATTACTTGAATATATGTTCAGCGAATACACAAGAGGACTTGAAACCATGACGGTGGCGCAAGAACGGCTTTATAGAGATTTATGTCTTGTCGAACTTAGGAAAAGAAAAAAAGACGAAGACAAAGAAAATACAAAAGAAGAACAAAAGCAAATCATAGAACTTATGAAAACCTTAAAGATTGATGATTTTAAAGTTGAGAAAGAAAAGTCTATGATTGACAGAATGCTTGAATCCCAAATTGCATATATGGAACAAGAGGAACCAGCAGAACATTATAGAGACTTAGAAAAGTATTGTGATTTTATGAGTATTGGTAAATACATGTATAATCATGTAATACGACCATTTAAGAATGTTTTGTTAGGTTCAAAGGAATATTCTCTTAAATATGAACATGATGAAATTGCAGAAAAGGCTGAAGAACCGGATATTAATACAGATGAGTTGGTAAAGAATGGCTAAGTTAGAGCAATTAATCATCAATCGAAAACAGCGAAAACGTAAGAACAGAGGATTGACCGAGAAGCAACGTAGGCAACAAGTACGAGATTGGACAACGTTCTATCGGAGAAACTGGAATATATATGCAAAATATGAATTAGGTATGAAAAGCTTGAGGTTTTTCCAAGAGGTAATTCTTTATCTTGCAGGGGTAAGTGATGTATTTTACATGATGTGCGGCAGAGGTAATTCAAAAAGCTTCTTGGCTGCAATCATGGCATTCATTACCTGTATGCTAAAGCCTCGAAGTGAAATTGTACTAACTGCAACTACTATCAAAACTGCAAAAAAGATGGTAGAAGAAAAGATGGAGAGAGAACTTTGTGGTGCCTTTTCTCCAAAACTAAAATGGCTCAAGGATAATAAATACATTACGTTCAAATACGACCAAGAAGAGATACGTGTTGATTTCCATTTTAATGAATCGGTTATCAAGGTATTGCCAGAGCAAGATTCAAGTAGAGGTAATAGAGCGTCGGTATTATTATTTGAGGAGTGTAGATTATTAAAGAAAAGTATGGTAGACTCGGTATTTGTTCCAATGCGACATGCGAGGGTGCCAAAGTATAGATTATTAGATGAATATAAAGATGATCCGAGATTAGTTGAAAAGGCTAAAATTATTTATTTAACTTCAACACGATACAAACACGAATGGTTCTTTAGACAATGGAAGATATCAGTTAATAATGCATTCAGTGGTGCGATTGGTAAAGGAATCATTTATAATGTTATGTGTGGTGATATTGAGACCGCAATACATCATAACTTCTTAACCAGAGAAGACTTTGAAATTGCAAAACAAGGCTCAAGCGAACCAGATGTGCTTATGGAATACTATAATATTCCGCAAGGTGAAGTTGAAGGGTCTTTTTATTCATTAGAAATGTTTCAGTCGAATCGAGTTATTGAGGACGGATTTGTGCCACCAACATATGAGGAATATGTGTGCGATTATTTGCGTGGTGAAGTTCCTTATTTTAGAGATAAACTTGAGGATGAACTGAGGACAATATATGTCGACTTTGCATTTACTGACACTGTAAAGAAAAATCAAGTAAGCGACAACACGGTTATTGGTTGTATGAGTGGGTATCCAAATGAAGATAGAGATCAGATACTTCGTAATATGGAGTATATGGAAACTTATAGTGGTGGTAAAAAAGATGAGTCTATTTTAAGAATAAGAGAATTGTTTTATTTGTATGAAGCAGATGTGTTGATAGTGGATAGGCGAATGTTCACTTTAAATTTATTTAATTGCTGGGAACTCCTAAGAGTCTTGCAAATATGTAAGAATTGGACAATCAGCAGCCAAGGGTATATTTAATATATCAAGGTTCAACGACCAGCTCATTTGAGCGTAGGGGTATAAGCGATGATACTTCGAAACGGTAAACACAATATGTGAAGATATGGTCTAATCCTTGCGGAGACGTAAGGGCGAAAGCGGTAAAGTGTAGCGACTTTAAGAAAGGGGATATTTATGAAATTATTTGACATTAAGAGTAAAGGAAACCAGTTTAGTTGTATATACATGTGGGAAAATCTTGTTAATGGAAAGAAGTATATAGGGCAAGCACAAAATTTTAGAAAAAGAATGTATGCCTATCAGAAAGGGCAGTTTAATCTGTACATGAAATCTGAAATTGAAGAATACGGATTAGAAAACTTTGAAATACATATTCTTGAGAAGGATATTCCTTTTGAAAAATTGACTGAAAGAGAACAATATTGGATTAATTATCATTGTTCTTATGATGAAGGAAAGGGGTATAATCGTTCTGCTATAGCTGGAAAGACGACTTTGCCCGGAGAAAGAAATGGCATGTATGGCAAAACACAAACAAAAGAATGGTGTAAAAATCATTCTGAGTGGTTAAAAGAGAAATGGGCGACAGATGAGGATTATCGAAAATTCTGGAGCGAAAAGATGTCAGGTGAAAACAATTATTTTTATGGTGTTCATATGTGTGGTGGTGAAAATCCCCATGCAAAAGCGATTAGATGTATTGAAACTCAAAAGGTTTATGAGACAATACGAGAAGCTGCTAAAGATGTAGGTATTAGCAGACAAAATATACAGAACGCTTTAAAGGGCAGACAAAAGACTGCCGGTGGATATCATTGGGAATATGTTTAAATTGTCAGAATATTCAGAATTCGCAACGGAGGAGAAGACCGGCTAATCGAATTAACAAAGTCTTATTATCACGATCAATTTGGAATTCAAATGAACGGGTTTGGTATTTACAATAACGATAATATACTAAACTTTTTCTGCGATAGAACAAAGACTGAAAATTTGAGAGGTCGAGTAGTTGACTCCAATGCAATACCAGTTATTATTCCAGTAGTTGGTACAGACGAAAGAAATAATAATTATCATATTGCAATGAAAAACGCATTATTAAATCATACAATGAGACTGCTTATAGATGAAAGCACAAAGAAGCAAGCAATGGAAGAAGAAGGAATATACGCTCAACTTACATCAAGACAAAAGATGAGAGAGTTATTAGGGCATGTTCAAACTGATATAACCATTCTTGACGAAGCAATAAAATTACAACAGGTTATAAAAAAGGGTTTTATAGCTTTAGTTGTAACAGGAAAAAATAAACGAGATAGAATTGTTGCGACAGAGTACGCAAACTATTTCTTCCATCTCAAAGAACTAGAGATGATAAAACAGCAATCCTCACCCGATTGGGATGAATCCGACTGGCAGTTGTGGGGAGCATAAACCATAAGAAAGGAGGGTAACTCATTTGAGTGAAGATAATGAAAAATTACTAGATAGAGAACAAGTTTGGGATGTGTTGCAATTTGCCGATAGTTTCTATCGAGGGATTAAAGGCATGGGGTTGTACACACCAGAAATCTTACACCAGAACTTGTTGAATTTAGAAAATATAGCAGAAACACCGACTTATGACAAGATTACAAAAGCCTTATCGGACGCTACAAATAATATAGACGATCTTAGAGGATTTTGTAATTATATGGAGTATTTTGATAGTCTATATAACAAGGTGCTTGAATACAAGGCTGGTATGCTAAGCTTTGATTTAGCAATGGTATGTAGTAATGCTAGTACAGAAAGAGACTATAAATCCGAAGCCTATAAAGACGATAAAGAGCGAATAAATAAATTTCTTTTTAACTTCGACTACAAAGCTGCATTTAATTCTGTAGTCAAGAATTTGCTTAGAAGTGGTGTTCATTACAGTTGGTTTAGAGAAACCACAAAAAATGATGGTGGTAATCAGAAATATGCTTTACAAACACTTCCGCAGATGTATTGCGAAACGACAGGCTATAGTAATTTAGGTATGTTGTTTGATGTAAACCTTACATTCTTACTTTCCGGAACAGTTGATATAGATTTATACGATCCGATATTTGGTAAATATTACAAAGAGTTATTTAATGAGACTAGCGGAAATAATTATATTCCATCCAATGCATTAAATAAGAGAACAGGGTCATGGGCATACTGGGTGCAGACATCGCCTTACGATGGCGCATGGTGTTTTACATATGATGCAAGTTCATTTAAGAATGTGCCACCTTTAGCAAATCTTATGAGAAATACTGTTCTTGACGCAGAGGTACAAAAGCTTCAGTACGACAAGGATTTTGCGACGGCATATGGCATTCTTGTTGGTGAGATTAGAATGAAGAAAGATTCTAAACAACCAAATGATTTTGCAATAGACCCAAAATTGCTTGGTACACTACTTAATGTTGCACAGCAAGGATTGAAGAAAAATATTAAGATTGGTGCATTACCAACTGAAAATAATAAGTTCTTTCAGTATGAAGATCAAAACCCAGACATGTATGATACGCAGAATCAGACAACGTCGAGTACGGGGGTTAGTGCATCAAGAATTATTTACAGCACAGATAGAGTTAGTGAAGCTGAGCTTATCGCTCAGATTACAGCAGACGCAGCACCATTAAAGAAACTTTATTCGCAGTTTGCACAGTTTTTAACTTTCTTTGCAAATCGCAAGACCAAGAAGTATAAATTTACTTTCTGGTTTGATGGTATTGATTATTGGTTCGATAAGGAAGACCGTAGGGAAACTATAATGGATGCATCGGATAGAGGTTTGGTATTAAACGAAAGTGCATTTGCACAAGCGTTTGGATATCCACCACACATCTTCTCAAGAATGTTATCTGAAGCTAAGTTTGGTGATTTGCAAGATAAATTATCACAGCTTATTTCAATTCATACGGCAAGCAGTACGGTAGATGATAAAGGTGGCAGACCAAGAAAGAAACGTGTTAAAACATCAAGTCGTGATTATGATAAATGGAAAACAGGAAAGAGGACGTAAATATGCAGAATTATGAAAAAATAAATGAAGCTTATTCCTCTTTGTCTGATATTTTACTTGATATTTGCGCAGAAGCAAATGAGCTAAATGACTATGACCAAATTGATGCGGCATTAGAGACGGCAGATAAGGTCAGTGTAATTTTAAAGAGATTAGGCGAGACTGCTATATTAGAAGTTGGCGAACCACCAGAGCAACCAGCAGAAAAGGTTGAAGAAGATATAGTAGTTGAAAAAGAAGAGGGTAACAAAGATGAACGTGAGCAACGAGACGATAACAGCGGTCAAAGAGCTTAATGGTGAATTTTTCGCTATGAATCGTTGGTGGGATGCTACAGTGGGTGTGCTTGGTGTTACGTTTGTTTGTGAGCAATCAAGCAGACTGATTCACGAACATATAGCTCACTGGTATGCATCTGAAGCCGACGTATTAAATGAAAAGTGTCTTGAGAATTTTAATATAGTTCCATATTATCCGGCAACACCAGCCGGAGATGTTCAATATGATAGTGTTCTTGATATGATGGAACAGATGCTTGATAGAACTATTGACTTTCAAAATAAATTTATGGCAGTTAGAAAGATTGCCGATAACAATGACGATATTTTGATTGTTGTAGAACTTGATAAGATATTAAGAGCGGTTAATGAACAGGTTGCTCAAATGATACTTATTAGGGACAAAGCAGAATTATACAAGGATGATATTAAGGCATTTGATCACGATTTTCCAACATTTTTTACATTAGATAGTAAAGATGGCACTAGAGGTGTATAGATATGTTGATGAGGGGAAAACCAAGAGATAAATCGAATTTTTATATCGCTTCAGATATTATAAGTCGCTGGTTACAAAAACAGGGATTTAATCCAAAATATTTTGATGGCGAAAACTATTATTATAAAAAAAGTGTAAAATTAATTGAAATATTGAAAGGGGTGGGAATGTATGGATAAATCAAAAATAAAGCAATTCAGCATTAAAAATATCACCCTCTTTCAAGGCGACGACGATGTTGATTTTGCATTTGGGGAAGTATACTTGCTTGCAGAGGGAAATAATTCGCATAGAAACCCAATAGATTTAGACATTCTTAAAAGAGATGCTCATACCATGCTTGGTAAATTTCTTACGGCAGAGTATTCACAATGGACTAGAGATGTTACAAGTCATACAAACGATCAGGTAATTATAGGTTATTTTCCAAAAGATGGAAAAATAGAATTCAAAGAAAAAGACGGTAAAGTATTTGCTGTTTATGAAGTTCTTGTTTCTAAGCTGTATGCAACACAAGTATACGAATTATTCAAACAACATAATTTTAGAAGTGTAAGTGCTGAATTTTCGGCTGTCGAGGGAGATGAAGACGAAGATGGCAATGTGCCTATTCTCGGAATCAACTTTCATGGGTGCACTATTCTAGGATTAGATTATAAACCGTCTTGTGAGGGTGCTGAAATGAGCATTAAAAAGTTTTCGGCAAACGAAGCAGACGAATACTATCAGACACATAAACAGTCTGATTTAAAGAAATTCTCGGAGGAAAGGAGGAAGAAAATGGCTACTACTTATAAAGTAAATAAAACAGAACTCAAAGATACACCATGGGGCGATGTAGACAAAACTGCTTTAAGAAATAAAGTAATGGACGCATCAAACAGGGATTCATTGGTAAAAGATGTTTACGCATTAGTTGAAGCTGATTGGGAGAACTCACCTTCCGAGCATTTAAAGTATCCAATAATGCAATTAGTAGGAGACACATTTTATTATAATAGAGGAGCATTAGCTTCGGCATTGGGTTATGCAAAGAAAGAAAATGAGACCGAAGTTATAAAGAAAGTGGAGTCGTTATACAGGAAATTTAATTTAGAGGATGGTGAAGAAATGGCTGAAAAGAAATTTGGCGAGCTTGAAGGCAGACCATTATATGCCGAAGTTATAAAGAGGATTCATTCAAAGCTGGGAAACCATTTCTTTGTGGATAGTATCGAAGATAAGAAAGTTGTTGTTACTAATGAACAGACAAAAGAAAAGTTTGATATCCCTGCAAAGATTACTCTTGGCAAAGATGATGAGGATATGAGTATCGACATTAATTATGACGGTATGAGAAAGTCCGAAGTACAGAAAGCTTTTGAAGACGAAAAGAAAGATGAAGGTGCGGAGGACAAAAAAGAGCTTGAAGACAAAGAGCAGAAAGAAATGAAAGAGGTCAGTTATGGCAACAAAAAGAGATTATTATGAAGTACTAGGAGTCAGTAAGGATGCGACTCCCGAAGAAATAAAAAAAGCATATCGTACACTAGCTAAGAAGTACCATCCTGATGTTTGTACCGACCCTGATGCGACGGAAAAATTCGCTGAAATACAAGTTGCGTATGACTGTCTAAGTGATTGTGTTTTATAACCGATATAAGAAATCTGCAACTCTGCCTTTTCTGAATTCAGTGTCAAAGTAAAATTACCATCATAATCTGTAACAGTACCATTAGTTGTACCTTTTTCCAAAATAGCTGCACCAATTACCGGCTCACCCTTTGAATCTACTACTTTTCCTTTTACCAACAAATCGCTACTTTGCTTAGCTGCACTTTCCTTTACTGAAAAAATAATCTTATCATCAACAATTGAGTAGGTTACATTTGTTCCTTCAATAACTTGATTCAAAACTTCATCTACAGAACCATTGCTTAATGATACAGAAACCTTACGATT
>OQVT01001059.1_pt1 | contig 16945 bp, 16 predicted proteins | sample 1691561 | NCBI WGS metagenome assembly OQVT01 (sample SAMN03418260, study PRJEB22391) | human gut metagenome | biome: human-gut; feature: organic feature; material: feces | host: Homo sapiens | place: Tanzania | collected 2013-01 | reverse complement strand
ACGGGAATTTTACCGCTTGTATGGGAAGCGTTTCAAAAAGGAATGCGTTACTGCATGGTTCCATCAGAAAATTTCAAAGAAGCTGCTCTTGTAGAAGGGATTTATGTAGCGGGTGTCCATTCTTTGCAGGAAGCGGTAGGGCTTTTCCAGTTGGAAGAGGATATGCTGCAAAAAAGGATACAGGTGGATACAAAACAGCAGCAGGGCAGAGGTGTTTTCAAATGTTCAGATGATGGCATGGACTTTTCGGATATCTGTGGACAGGAAGTGCTGAAGCGTGGGGCAATGATTTCAGCTGCCGGATTTCATCATATGGTGATTGCCGGACCACCGGGGGCAGGAAAGACCATGGTGGCACGGAGAATGGAAACAATTTTACCGGAAATGTCTTATGAAGAGAGTATGGAGGTGACATCCATTTATAGTATTGCCGGAAAACTTTCCAGGGGAAACCCACTTATGCAAAAGCGTCCCTTTTTAAGTCCACACCATACAGTGACGGAGCGGGCACTTAGCGGTGGAGGACGTTTCCCGGTTCCGGGGCTTATAAGCCTTGCACATCATGGAGTCTTGTTTCTGGATGAAATGCCGGAATTTCAACGCCATATCATAGATTTACTGCGTCAGCCGCTCGAAGAGAAAAAAATATCCATTGCGAGAAGTAGCGGAACGTTTACATATCCGGCGGATTTTATATTGATTGGCGCGATGAACCTGTGTCCATGTGGATATTATCCGGATCAGAATAAGTGTACCTGTACGCCGTATGAAAGACATCAGTATTTAAGTCATCTGTCAGGTCCCATTCTGGACCGCATAGACTTATGCCTTGAAGCGAGAAAAATTGAAATTTCACAACTGCAACAGACCAGGAAAGGAATATCCAGTAAAGAAATGCGGGAAAGGGTCCTTGTTGCAAGGAAAAGGCAGGAAAGGCGGTATCAGGGTCGTAAAATCAATTTTAATGCGGAGCTGAACGGGAAAGAGTTTGAGCAGTTTTGCCGATTGGAAAACGCGGAAAAAGAACTGGCGGCGCACATTTATGAGCAGATGCAGCTCAGTGCGAGAGCATACCATCGGATGCTCAGAGTGGCAAGAACAATAGCAGATTTGGAAGATAGTGAAAAAATAAAAACAGAGCATCTGACAGAAGCAATGTGTTACCGGACAACCGGAATTTGGGGAAAGGAGAGTAAAATTGAAAAATTGTGAGCTGAGTGGATATTATCGATATTGGCTGTACCGTCTCCCGGGTGCCGGTTCCAAAACAGCGAGAAAACTTCTGGAACAGTTTGGAAATGCGAAGAACATTTATGAAGAATTCCATCAGAATAAAAGTACGGCAATGCGTTCTTTTGCAGAAGCAAAACGGCAGGAAATTTTGGCATGGATGCAGACGGATGCAGTACGACAGGAGTATGAAAAGCTGAAAGAAAGTGGAATATCCTTTGTGACAATAGAAGAACAGAAATATCCGGCACGTCTTAGAGAAATACCGGATGCACCGTATGGGATTTTTTATAAAGGAGAGCTTCCGCCCGAAGAAAAACCAAGTATTGCAATCATCGGAGCCCGTGATTGTTCCGAATATGGACGCGTGGTTGCAAAGAAATTTGCGTATTGTCTGGCGAAAAGCGGAGTCAGTATTATAAGCGGAATGGCAAGAGGTATCGACAGCATTTCCCAGGAGGAAGCAATACAGGCAGGCGGAAAGACCTATGCCATATTGGGAAGCGGAGTGGATGTGTGTTATCCAAAGACTTCTTCATCCCTATATCAGAAGATTTGGAATGGTGAAGGCGGTATTATTTCTCTTTTACCACCGGGGACGCTTCCTGAGAAGTATTACTTTCCGGAACGTAACCGGATTGTAGCCGGATTGGCAGATGTGATTCTCGTGATAGAAGCGCGTCAAAGGAGCGGCACATGGATTACCGTTGATATGGCGTTGCAGCAGGGAAAGGATGTATATGCCGTTCCGGGAAGGATTACAGACCGTTTGAGCGACGGATGCAATGAACTGATACGACAGGGGGCAGGTATTGCACTTACTCCGCAGGATTTGGTAAAGGAGATAAGTCTTGGCTGTCAGACAGCAGCCATATCGCAAATGCAAAAAGAAAGAACGGGTGTTATGAAATTTTTGGACTATGAACCGCTACATGTGGATGTCATTTTTGAAAAGGCAAAATCAGAAAACAAATTCGTTACATTGGCGGAGGTTATGCAGCAATTGATGGAATTGTGCCTGCAGGGAAGGGTCTGTCAGAAGGGTGGCTGTTATTTTTCGCTTGCAGAATAGCTTGCAATATCGTTGGGGGAATAGTACAATCATTTACATCATGAAAATTGAGGATACCACACATGAAGAGAAATAAAGGATTTACACTGCCGGAGTTTTTGCTGGTGTTTATGATTTCCGCAGTGTTAATTATCGCAATTGTACATCAGATTCTGCTTTATGCAGAAAAATCAAAGATATATGCAGATAAACAACTGGCAGAGAGTATAAAAACATCACTGGATGCGGCATTACAGAATCCCTATCTGGAAGAGGATGATTCTCCGGAGCCGATGGAACGGCCGGAGCTACTGACTTCGATTTCGTTAACTGATAAATTTGGAATGAAATGGAAAGAGCTTTTAGGAAGTACACCGGAAGAGGTCGAACAGCAGCTGACTTCAAAAGCATACCGGGGACAGAAAATATATTATCAGATTACGACGGAAAATCATGTGATTATTACAATTCCATCGGCAAAAGATTCGAAGGAAGAAGAGATTCGGCTGGAGTAGACAAGGGGGATAAAAATGGGAAGTTTTATTGTGGTATTGATTGCCGGAATTTTGATGGGGTATCTGGTTTATGCATATGTAAACCGTAAAATTTCAAAAAAGATGAAAATACTGATTCTTGCAAATGTATTATTGTATGTGATGATCTATATAATAGAAGGAATACAAATCGAAAGTGTTCTTCATGCAATGATGTCTTCTGTTTTACTCGCACTTGGTCTGATTGATGCGTTCACGTTTGAAATCCCACTGGAATGTAATATTATAATTGGAGTCCTTGGCATCTGCCAGATTCTTCTGGACCGGAAAAACTGGCTGGAATATCTGATTGGAGCTGTGACAGTCAGTGGTATCTTTTTGATCGTTTACCTGCTGACCAAAGGAAAAGGAATTGGCGGAGGCGATATTAAGCTGATGGCGGCAGCAGGTTTACTGCTTGGATGGGAAAAAATTCTGCTTTCTTTATTCATTGCTTCTATTATGGGTTCCATAATTCATCCGACGCTGATGAAGTTAAAAAATAAAGAGAAAGTACTTGCGTTTGGACCATATCTCGCAGCAGGAATTTATATATCTGCATTATTGGGAGATGCAATGATTCACAAGTATCTGTCATTTTTTGCTTGAAACTTGCGTGCAAGTATTGTATAGTGGGTAATCGAATGATGGAATTTAAAGGAATAGGGGTATAAGATGGCAAAATATCTTGTGATTGTGGAATCACCCGCCAAGGTGAAGACCATTAAAAAATTTCTTGGAACAAATTATGAAGTTGTGGCAAGCAACGGTCATGTCCGTGATTTTCCAAAGAGTCAGCTTGGAATTGATGTGGAACATGATTACGAGCCAAAATATATTACGATAAGGGGAAAAGGGGATATTCTCGCAAATCTTCGGAAAGAAGTGAAGAAGGCAGAGAAAATTTATCTTGCAACTGACCCGGACCGTGAGGGAGAAGCAATATCATGGCATTTGTATATTGCACTGAAACTGGAAAATAAAAAGGTATATCGTATTACCTTTAATGAAATTACAAAAAATGCAGTAAAAGAATCTTTGAAGAATGCCAGAGAAATTGATATGAATCTGGTAGATGCCCAACAGGCAAGACGTATGCTGGACCGAATGGTGGGATATCGGATTTCACCGGTTCTCTGGGCAAAGGTAAAAAGAGGGCTCAGTGCCGGAAGAGTACAATCTGTAGCACTTCGTATTATTTGTGACCGTGAGGATGAAATCAACAGCTTTATTCCGGAAGAGTATTGGACCCTGGATGCATCCTTTCAGGTGAATTCCGAGAAAAAGCCATTAATTGCGAAATATTATGGTACAAAAGAGAAGAAGGTTCCGATTACAAGTAAGGAACAGCTTGATAAGATTGTAAAAGAATGCAAAAATGCACAATATAAAATCAGTGAGATTAAAAAGGGAGAGCGTGTAAAAAAGGCTCCGCTTCCATTTACGACATCTACGTTACAGCAGGAGGCAAGTAAGGTGCTGAATTTTTCGACACAGAAAACCATGCGTCTGGCACAGCAGCTGTATGAAGGTGTAGAAATAAAAGGAAATGGTACGGTTGGTATTATCACCTATCTGCGTACAGACTCTACCAGAATTTCAGAAGAAGCACAGCAAAACGCAGAAAGCTATATCAAAGAGCATTACGGAGAAAATTATGTAGGCGAGGCAGTCAACGTGGCAAAGAAGGGCAGTACCAAAATTCAGGATGCCCATGAAGCGATTCGTCCAACAAACTTGGATTTTAATCCGGTAGTAATAAAGGAATCCCTGTCCCGTGACCAGTTCCGCCTTTATCAGCTGATTTACAAACGTTTTCTGGCAAGCAGAATGAAACCTGCTGTTTATGAAACAACATCTGTAAAAATTGATGCAGGTGAGCATCGCTTTACGGTTTCAGCATCGAAATTGCTGTTTGATGGATTCATGAGCGTATATACCCAGGAAGAAGAGGTGGAGGAAACCAATACCCTGACAAAAGGATTGGAAACCACCAGTGCATTGTCACTTCTTTCCTTTGATGAAAAGCAGCATTTTACACAGCCGGCTCCACATTATACGGAGGCGTCACTTGTACGTGCATTGGAAGAACTTGGAATTGGACGTCCAAGTACCTATGCACCAACGATTACAACAATTCTGGCAAGACGTTATATTGTAAAAGAGAACCGGAATCTGTATGTTACCGAACTTGGCGAAGTTGTAAACAATATTATGAAGGAAGCATTCCCAAGTATTGTGGATGTTAATTTTACAGCAAATCTTGAAATCCTTTTGGATAGTGTCGAAGAAGGAAAGGCTAATTGGAAAACAATTATTTCCAATTTCTATCCGGACCTGGACGAAGCAGTCCGGATAGCAGAAAAGGAACTGGCAGAAGTAGAAATCAAGGATGAAGTTTCGGAAGAAGTCTGTGAGCTTTGTGGTCGTCATATGGTAATTAAGTATGGCCCTCACGGAAGATTCCTGGCATGTCCCGGATTCCCGGAATGCCGTAATACCAAGCCATACTTTGAAAAAATTGGCGTAAAGTGTCCAAAATGTGGAAAAGACATTGTTCAGAGAATGACGAGAAAAGGCAGAAAATACTATGGCTGTATTGATAATCCGGACTGTGATTTTATGGTCTGGCAGAAGCCAACCGGAGAAAAATGTCCGAAATGTGGATCTCTGATGCTTTATAAGGGCAATAAACAGGCATGTATGGATGCAAATTGTGGATATGTAACACAAATAAAAAACGCAAACGAATAAAATTCTGAAAATTTATAAAATTATATAAAAATTCCCTGCCAAATCGTTGAAATTATTGGTTTCGTGTGATACAATAATACTATGCTTTAGGCAGGAAATTTTGTTGTAGAGCAAAAAAATTGGGGACGTATGATTGGGGTTAAGGAAAGGCGTGAATAGCATGAGTAGCGTACAACTATTAGATAAAACAAGAAAAATTGGAAAGTTACTTCACAACAACAATTCCAGCAAGGTAGTGTTTAACGATATCTGCTCGGTATTATGTGAAATTTTAAAGTCCAATGTGCTTGTCATCAGTAAAAAAGGAAAGGTTCTTGGCGTCGGAGACGGAGAAGGCGTGGAGTCCATTACCGAACTGATTGTTGATCAGGTTGGTGGATTTATTGATGGAATGCTGAACGAGAGATTGCTTGGAATTCTTTCTACCAAAGAAAATGTGAATTTGGAAACACTTGGTTTTGAATCCAAGGATGTCAATAAATTTGAGGCAATCATTACACCGATTGAAATTGCCGGAGAACGACTTGGAACATTATTTATTTACAAATGTGAAGAGCAGTATGATATTGATGACATTATCCTTTGTGAATACGGAACTACAGTTGTTGGTCTGGAAATGCTGCGTGCTGTAAGCGAGGAAAATGCAGAAGAAACCAGAAAGCTTGCGGTAATCAAATCCGCAATAAATACACTTTCCTATTCCGAAATGGAAGCAGTTGTTCATATTTTTGAAGAACTGAACGGTATGGAGGGTATTCTGGTTGCAAGTAAAATCGCAGACCGTGTAGGAATTACGCGTTCCGTAATTGTAAATGCACTTCGTAAATTTGAAAGTGCCGGTGTTATTGAATCCCGTTCCTCCGGAATGAAGGGAACCTACATCAAAGTTTTGAATGATATGGTATTTGATGAAGTTGAGAAACTGAAAAAAGAAACCATGTTTTAAAAAGAAAAGTTCATACAGAAAATGGATTGAGAAAAATAAAAGGATTTATTGCAATAGGGCATAAATCCTTTTTTATATTCCTTATTATGTAAATCTATATGTTGGGTTACATAATGGAAGCACTATACAATATCAAGTGGTTTTTTATAAAAAATCCTTGTGTTTTTTTACAAATAAATTATAATGTAATAGGAGGAGAATACCTATGATTAACAGTAATGTGTTTGATTACATTAACGTATTGGGAAAGACGGCAGATGCTGCGTGGCAGAGAAATGACTTGATTAGCAACAACCTTGCAAATGTAGATACTCCGGGATACAAACGTCAGGATATCAATTTTGAGGCACAGCTTCGTCAGGCACTTGGAAGCTCCAAATATCAGACTATGGATGATAAAGTGTCCCATTTGAAAACCTCTCAGCTGACACCAAGAGTTTATACGGATTCAGCGAACTTTTCCTATCGTCTGGATGGAAATAATGTAGATATTGAAACAGAGAACGTAGAACTGGCATCGAACCAGATTAAATATAATGGGCTGATTTCAAGTATTAACCAGGAATTTGCAAATCTGAGAATGGTTATGAAGTAGAGGAGGGGCATTTATGAGTATATTCAATTCTTTTAGTGTGAATGCTTCCGGAATGACGGCACAGCGTTATCGTATGGATGTCATTGCGGAAAATGTGGCAAATATAGATACAACAAGAACCCAGGACGGAACACCTTACCGGCGTAAAGTGGTTACTTTTGAAGAAAAAGGTGCCAAAACACCAAGCTTTGGCAGCATATTTGGAACGGCCAGCGACCGTTATAAGAAACAGGGCGTGAAGGTTTCCAAAGTAACAGAAGATACCTGGACACAGATGAAGATGGTGTATGACCCATCTCATCCGGATGCGGATGAAAATGGATATGTTACATATCCCAATGTCAATGTAGTAACAGAAATGACCAACCTGATTGATGCAAGCCGTTCTTACGAGGCAAATGCGACAGCATTTAATGCAAGCAAGAGCATGGCAATGAAGGGATTGGAAATCAGTCAGTCATAACAGCAGTTTTAGAAAGGGATATGATTCATGGTTGAAGTAGGTAATTTTTATAATATATCTTCGAATGCAATAAAAAATGCATCGGAACATTCTTCTGTGCAGAACATTGACCGCTCCACCGGAGAATTCAAAGGATTGTTTGACAAAGCAGTAGAAAATCTTTCCACGACAAATGCTTATCTTTCTGATTTTGAAAACGAGCAGGTGAAATGGATGCTTGGAGAGTCAGAAAATACTCATGATTTAAGTATCGCAATGGGAAAAGCGTCTACGGCATTATCCTATACAGTTGCAGTAAGGGATAAATTTTTAGAAGCATATAAGGAAATTATGCAGATACAGATTTAAGGAGTAAGTCATGGTAGACAAGTTAAAGGAGCTTTTAAATAAGGTTCTTGAGTGGTGGAATAAGTTTTCCACAAAACAAAAAACATTTATTATTTCAGCTGGGGCCGGAGTGATTTTGGCCTTGGCTATTTTGATTACTGTTTTGACAAGACCGCAGTACACGCTTTTGCGGGATTGTGAAACAACAAAGGAAGCATCTGAAATTGCGGAATTATTGGATGGTGAGGGCTTGGATTATCAGGTTTCAGATGATGCATACCGGATTACCATTAATACCAAGCAGCTTTCACAGGCAAATCTGTTGCTTGCTGCAAACAATATTCAGGCCAATGCTTATACCATTGATAATGTAACGAGTGGAGGCTTCAGCACCACAGAAGCAGATAAGCAGAGGCGTTACGGTCTGTATATGGAAACGCGTCTGGCGCAGGATATGCTGGAAAGCTTTTCCTTTGTAAAAAGTGCCGTTGTAAAAATGACGATTCCACAGAATGATGGAACGTTGATTTCGCAGCAGGAAGATACCTCTATCTGGGTATTGCTGGAGCTTAAAGAAGAAATTACCCCGGATACGGCAGCAGGACTTGCTAAGGCGATAGCGGTAGCGGTTGGAAACGAGTCAGAGGAGAAGGTTGTAATTACCGATACACAGGGAAATACTCTGTTTTCCGGTTCGGAAGAATACAGTGTTTCCGGAATCGCAAGCTCCCAGCTCAGTGTAAAGGCACAGTGGGAAAATAAAGTAAAGAATGATGTCCGTCAGGTCATTATGGGAACGAACCAGTTTGATATGGTCGAGGTTGCGGTAAATCTGGATGTGGATTTCTCAACCACAACTGAGACGGATCATGATTTTTATGTTCATGACGGACAAAGCCAGGGGTATTTGTCCTCGGAACGTATTTATAACTCAGAAGCGACAAATGGAAATGGAGATGTTCCCGGAACGGACTCCAATGGAGAACAGGAATATGTATGGCAGGATAACGCAGAAAGCAGTTCCTCAACCTCTGAAGAAGAGCGGAATTATGTTCCGAGTGAACGGATTACAGACAAGCAGATTCCGGCAGGAACGGTAAATTATTCGAACTCATCAATTTCCTGTGCATTTGGAAAAGTAGTCGTTGTGCGTGAAGAGGACGTAAAGGCGCAGGGACTGCTGGACGGAGGTATTACCTGGGACGAATATAAGCTGGCAAATGAAGGCCAGACACCGGTTACCGTAGATGACAGTCTGTATGATATGGTTTCCAAGGCAACCGGATTTTCCAAAGATAATATTGCGATTGTGGCATATTCCGAAAATATGTTTATGGATGCCGAGGGACTTGGCATTTCTGCATCTGATATTATGCAGATTGTCCTGATTCTGGGAATCCTCGGATTGCTTGTATTTGTTGTATTACGGAGTATGAGAACTGATAAAGAAGCACAGCAGCCGGAAGAACTGGCTGTGGAAACATTGCTTCAGTCACAGCCGGAGGTTGAGATTGAAAATATCTCTACCGAGACAGTTTCGGAAACAAGGCGGATGATTGAAAAGTTTGTAGATGAGAATCCGGAAGCGGCAGCAAATCTGTTGCGCAACTGGCTGAATGAAGAATGGGGATAAGGACACGAAAGGGAAGGAAGCATCATGGCGAGATTCACGGAAGACAGAGTAAATGGACTTCAGAAGGCAGCAATATTACTGATTGCACTTGGACCGGAGAAGTCATCCATGATATTTAAACATCTGAAAGAAGAAGAAATCGAAGAACTGACATTGGAAATTGCAAATACCAGAAGTGTTACTCCTCAGGTAAAAGAAGATATTTTAAATGAGTTTTATCAGGTGTGTCTGGCACAGCAGTATATCGCAGAGGGTGGTATCGGTTATGCAAAAGAGCTTCTTGACAAGGCTCTTGGACAGGACAAAGCACAGGAGGTTATCTCTAAACTGACAGCGTCCTTACAGGTTCGTCCATTCGAGTTTGTGCGTAAGACAGATCCAAGCCAGCTTTTGAACTTTATCCAGGATGAACACCCACAGACGATCGCGATGATTTTATCTTATCTGACAGCAGCACAGGCAGCGATGGTTTTAGGAGCACTTCCACCGGAGAAACAGGCGGATGTTGCTAAGAGAATCGCAATGATGGATCGTACATCACCGGATGTGATCAAAGAGGTGGAGCGCGTGTTGGAAAGAAGACTTTCTTCTCTGGTCAACCAGGATTACACGATTGTCGGTGGTGTCGATGCAATCGTAAATATCTTAAATACGGTAGACCGTTCTACAGAGAAACATATTATGGAATCTCTTGAAATTGAAGAACCAGAACTTGCAGATGAGATCCGCAAGAAGATGTTCGTATTTGAGGATATCCTTCTTCTGGATGACAGAGCTATCCAGCGTGTTCTTCGTGATGTTGAAAACTCAGATCTTGGTATTGCACTGAAGGGTGCGAATGAAGATGTTCAGAATGCAATCTTTAACAATCTGTCAAAACGTCTGGCTGCCATGATCAAAGAGGATATGGAATTTATGGGACCTGTGCGTATGAAGGATGTTGAGGAGGCACAGCAGAAGATTGTCAGTGTGATCCGAAAACTTGAAGATGCCGGTGAGATTGTAATTTCAAGAGGCGGAGGTGACGAGATTATTGCCTAATCTTTACAAACAATATTTCGTGCACAACGAGCCGAATAATAAACGTGTCATTAACTCAGATGATATTGTAGAAAAACGTTTAGAGAAGATGGCAGAGCTTAAGCGCAGGGAACAAAAAACAACGGATGAGAATGGCTTCTCAGCAGGAATTGTCGGTCCTGACACAGATTATGTGGAGGAGATCGACCATGTCGTTGAAGCAAAAAAAGAAGCTGAAAAAATTTTGGCGGAAGCACAGGCGCAGGCACAAGCAATTTTAAATCAGGCGAATCAGGAAGCTGAAGATATCCGGGAGAATGCAAAAAATACCGGATATCAGGAGGGAAGACAGAGCCTGGAGAGTGAACTGGCAACGCAGCGTGAAGAGTTACAGAACGAATATCAGAGCAAACAGGAAACGCTTCAGAACGAATTCAGGGAGAAACAACAAAATATGGAAAAGGATCTGGTAGATGTGATCCTTGAGGTTTTTAACAAAGTATTCCATATACAGTTTGACCATAAAAAACACATTCTGATGTATCTCATCGATGATGCAATTTTAAATATCGAGGGAGATAAAAAATTCCGCATCAAGGTTGCTAACAGCAATGTAATGTTTTTGGAGAATCATAAAGAAGAAATCCTGGAACGAGTGGGAGCTGGAATTGAGATTGAGATTGTCGCAGATTCCTCCATGGATGGAAATTCCTGTGTGATCGAGACAGACTCAGGAGTATTCGACTGCAGCCTTGGTGTGCAGCTCGAAAATCTTATTAAAGATATAAAATCACTATGCTTATAAGGATGGTTGAAAGTGGACAGCAGGTATAACAAGTATTTACGACTGGCGGAGAATACATATTTTAAACGGCTTGGAAAAGTTGTTAAAATTGTTGGATTGACCATTGAATCCGTTGGTCCGGATGCAAAACTGAATGACTTGTGCAGAATTATCATCGATGAAAATGCGAACACCGTGGTAATGGCTGAGGTTGTGGGTTTCAGGGATAAAAGACTGCTTTTGATGCCTTATGAGAGTGTAGAGGGAATAGGAGTAGGATGTATCGTTGAAAATACGGGGCATCCTTTATCTGTCTCTGTAGGAAATGAACTCTTAGGACATACTTTAGACGGAATTGGCCGTCCGACGGATATCGACAAATTAGAGACACCTTATGAATATCCGGTCGATGCACAGCCTCCGGATCCAATGTCAAGAAAGATCATCAGTGAGGTACTTCCTCTCGGCGTGAAAGCGGTCGATGGATTGATCACAGTCGGAAAAGGACAGCGTATCGGAATTTTTGCAGGTTCCGGTGTCGGAAAAAGTACACTGCTTGGTATGTTTGCAAGAAATACAAAAGCAGATATCAATGTCATTGCCCTGATCGGTGAGCGTGGCCGTGAGGTGCGTGAGTTCGTAGAACGGGATCTCGGAGAAGAGGGTATGAAACGTTCCATTGTCGTTGTGGCGACTTCTGACAAACCGGCATTGATCCGTAAGAAGGCAGCAATGACGGCGACATCCATTGCAGAGTATTTCAGGGATCAGGGAAAAGATGTGCTTCTGATGATGGATTCCCTGACACGTTTTTCCATGGCACAGCGCGAGATCGGACTTGCATCCGGAGAACCGCCTGTAACCAGAGGATATCCGCCGAGTGTATATTCGGAGATGCCAAAACTGTTAGAGCGTGCAGGAACTTCCGATAAAGGATCAATCACCGGATTATATACAGTACTGGTAGATGGTGATGATTTTAATGAACCGATCACAGATACAGCCCGGAGCATTTTAGACGGACACATCATGCTGTCCAGAAAACTGGGACATAAAAACCACTATCCGGCCATTGATATTTTACAGAGTATTTCCAGGGTTATGAGTTCCATTGCAACGCCGGAACATAAAGAACTGGCAGGCAGGTTAAAAAATGTACTTGCCACATACAATGAGGCAGAAGATCTGATCAATATTGGAGCCTATAAGAGCGGTTCTAACAGGAATATCGATTATGCCATCCAGAAAATCGATGCTGTAAATGATTTCCTGATGCAGAAGACCGACGAAAAATTCCAGTTTGAACAGGAGATTGATCTGCTGCGTGCACTTTTTAATGATTAGAGGTTGATAGGATATGGCAAAATTTGCATATCGGATGCAAAGCATATTAGATATAAAAGAAAAAATGGAAGGCCAGGCGAAGATTGCATATGGAGTTGCAAATGCAAAACTCATGGACGAACAGGGAAAACTCCAGCAGATCATGATACGCAAGGCAGGTTATGAAAGCCAGGCGAGAAACCTGGTGAATGGAACCATTAATGTACCTAAGATCAAAGAATGCAAGCGGGCAGTAGATACCATGAAAACGATGCAGCGCAGCCAGATGATGAATGTGCATGTCGCAGAAAAAAATGTGGAGGCTGCCCGGTTAAAACTCAATGAAGTCATGATGGAAAGAAAGACGCATGAGAAACTGAAAGAGCAGGCGTTTGAAGTTTTTAAACAGGAAATGCAATATGCAGAGAATAAAGAAATTGATGAGCTTGTAAGTTACACCTATCATGGGGGAATGACAGAAACCCCGTAATTTTGACAGGGCAATATACGTGAAAGGCATGGACGAGATTATGGCAGAAGAAAAGCAGCAGGAAGAATTACAGAAGGAAAATGAAGTTTTAGATAAAAAACAGTTAAAGGCGGCAAAAAAGCTGGAAAAAAAGAAGAGAAAACAGAAAAATCCGGATGATCTGGATGGAGATGAGGAAACCGTTGGAGGCAAAATCCTTGTGTTCTTTGTCACGATTATTATCATTCTGATCTGGCTTGCCATCTTTGCAATGCTGATCAAGCTGGATGTGGGCGGATTTGGCTCGGGAGTCTTAGCTCCTGTGATCAAGGATGTTCCTTATCTGAATAAGATTTTGCCGGATTCTGTCACAGAGGAGGTTTCCACGGAAGACAGCCAGTATGCATACACAAATCTGGATGATGCGATCAACCGGATCAAAGAGCTTGAGATTGAGCTTGCAGATGCCCAGAACAGTGCAAATTCTGATGCAGATTATATTGCACAGTTAGAGGAGAAGGCGAAAGAACTGGATACCTATAAGCAGAATGAGGCAGATTTCGAGCAGGAAAAAGAAAAATGGTATGAGGATGTTGTCTTTTCAGAAGATGCTCCCGATATAAGTAATTACAAAGAGTATTATGAGAGCATTGATGCAGCAAATGCGGAAGTGCTTTATAAACAGGTGGTAGAACAGACTCTGACGGATGAACAGATGGATGATTATGTGAAGACTTATTCCAGCATGAAGCCGAAAGAGGCGGCAGCTATTTTTGATACAATGACAGACAACCTTCAATTGGTAGCAGATATATTATCCAATATGGACACGCAGTCCAGAGGAGATATTCTCGGTAAGATGAACTCAGATACGGCAGCAAAAGTAACTGAGATCATGGAGCCTTCAGAATAGAGGGAGAGATCTAAGGATCTTTTCCGGACAGTGCATACTGCCAGACAGTAAGACGATAAAAGAAGAAAGGAGGAAGCATATGGCTGGTACAACAATTTCTGAATTAGGAAAAATGTTTAACCAAAGCACACAGTCTGTGCAGGGGACAGAAAGCAATACCCGGATCACCACTGGAAAAGTAGATTTTGGTTCTATGATGAAACAGTCCGGAAACCGTCAGACAGCATCTTATGCAGGGATTGACCACAACGAAACAGTAAAGACAGCAGCAAATGGCAGTAAGGACACTGTGAAAGCGGCAGATGATTATCAGAAGTATCAGTACAAGGATAATACGATCGCATCAGAGATAAAACAGGTCACATCTGAGGATGTTGTCAAAGAGCAGTTCGAACAGTTTACAGAAGATGTAAAAGAAGTTCTGAAAGAGGAACTTGGCGTGTCCGATGAAGCGATTGAAGCAGCAATGCAGACACTTGGCTTACAGTTTCAGGATCTGCTGAATCAGAACAATCTTGCAAATCTTGTGGCAGAACTTACCGGAGCAGACAGCGTACCACAGCTTTTGTGCAGTGAACAGTTTGTAAATGTACTGCAGAGTGTCAATGACATTGGAAAAGATATTTTAAATGCACTTGACATGAGTCTGGAAGAGTTTCAGAGCGCAGTTGCCAAAATGATGGACGATAATGCCGGATCGTCAGATGCTGTTACCGGACAGGAAACAGAAGCATCTGTGGATGAGGCAGTTGTTACAGATCAGACAGCCACAGAGGATACCAGTGCATCAACACAGAAATTTGTGGTAGAGGATGCAAGACAGACAAAAGCGGCAGAAAACACACCTGTGACAGAACAGAAAGTGACTGCGCAGGATACAAAGTCTTCTGAGGTAACGGAAGATATTCTGGAACAGAAAACTGTACAGAATACGATGACATCCGAAAATGCGCCAGAGGATTCCGCAGATCAGAACAATTCTTCTGATACACCAGGTAGGTTCCGGTTTACAAATGAGACAGTCCATACTGCAGACGGGGCGGTTATCACACCACAGAGTCAGATGGTACAGGAATTTGCAAATGTTGAGACAGTAGAACCGTTACCGCAGAGTGTAAATACACAGGATGTGATCGATCAGATCGTAGAGTCCGCAAGAGTGATCCTGACAGAAGATAAGACGAGCATGGAGTTACAGCTGAACCCGCAGAACCTCGGAAAGATCATTCTTAAGGTTACCGAGCAGGAGGGTGCAGTAACAGCAAAGATCATGACACAGAATGCAGTGGTAAAAGAGGCATTAGAAGCCCAGACCGTAGAACTCAGACAGAATTTAGAGCAGGCTGGTGTGAAAGTGGATGCTGTTGAAGTGACCGTTGCAAGCCATGAGTTTGAGAAAAACCTTGAGCAGAATGCAGAAGGTGAAAAACAGCAGGGCGAGCAGCAGGAAAAAGAAAAAGGCAGAACCCGCAGATTAAATCTGAATGATTTAAGTGAATTGGCCGGCGTGATGTCGGAAGAAGAAACTCTGGCAGCCAAAATGATGGCAGAGCAGGGAAACAGTGTAGATTACACTGCATAAGTTTTGAGAAAGGAGAGAGACAATGGCGTTAATTCAGCAGGTAAAAGATGGAAAATTTATAGATGAGACTACCGGTACAGGCAGTACATCAACAAAATCGTCCGACAAAGATGAAAAGACCAACGAGCTTGGTTATGACCAGTTCCTGCAGATCCTATGTGCCGAGATGCAGTATCAGGATCCATTGGAACCGACAAGTAATACCGAGTATATTGCACAGCTTGCGACCTTCTCACAGCTGGAGTCACAGCTTAGTGTGCAGAGTACGATCGAGGCTTCCTCGGCAAATGATCTGGTTGGCAAGTATGTCATCATGAAAGTGACTTCATCTACAACAGGAGAGACAAGCTATATCGCAGGAACCTGTGATTATGTACTTCACAAAAACGGAGAAACATTTCTTTCTGTCAATGATGGACTTTATAACCTGAGTGATCTGGATACTGTTGCAGATGCAGATTATATGGAAGCAGTGACACTTGCAGAGACAATTAAATCCGCAATTTCATTACTGCCATCCAAAAATTCAATCTCGCTTGCAAACAAGGATGATATTGAAAAAATACGTAAGATGTATGATGGACTGAGCGATTACCAGAAGAAATTCGTTTCCACAGATTCTTGGAAGAAGTTTGAAGAACTTGAGGCAAGATTAAAAGAACTGATCAAGGCAAACGAATCTGCAAATGGACTGAACTCTACCAGAGGACTGATTCCGGGGATTCCGGCGGAGAATGATGTAGATGTGGATTTTGGATATGTAGATTACACCAGAAAGATCACGCCCAGATGGAAGGCGGATTCCAATTATACACCTTCTGTAAAGCCGGACCAGGACGGAGACAGTGTACAGGAGCCTGTTAAAAATGGCTGGACAGAGGAGGATGGCGCGCTCTGCTATTATACAGAGGGAGTGAAAGCTACAGGCTGGCAGACGATAGAGGGAAAAACCTATTATTTTTCGGAAAACGGTGCTGCAGCCAGAGGAATGAAAAAGATTGACGGTAAATATTACTGGTTTCATGCCAAAAAAGGATGGATGTATAAAAACCGCCGGGTAACCAGGACAAACGGAGACATCTATTTCCGGTAGAGCTTGTTCCGGTTCTATTTTAGCACGAATATTCCGATTATGAAACAGCAAAACATCGTCTCTGATTCCCATTCTATCCTCCGAAACAGGAAAAGTAAAAAGAAAAATTTATGCCGGCTCCCATTCTTTGGGGTTGCAATCAAAAAGATTTTCAAGTAAAATGGATAGCGTGTGATATGGAGTGGTATCGAAGTGGCCATAACGGGACTGACTCGAAATCAGTTGTACC
>OQVT01001056.1_pt1 | contig 16955 bp, 22 predicted proteins | sample 1691561 | NCBI WGS metagenome assembly OQVT01 (sample SAMN03418260, study PRJEB22391) | human gut metagenome | biome: human-gut; feature: organic feature; material: feces | host: Homo sapiens | place: Tanzania | collected 2013-01 | reverse complement strand
AGAATAATTTTATTGTTGAACCCTTTAAAGCAAGTTTGATTATGGGAAAGATTTTTGTAAAAGTTCCTGTTTGGAACATCGAGAGTGAGACAGGTTACAAGCCAATGACTACTTTTTGGCAAGACTTCTCTATTGCAGATGCCTTTGGTGTCGCAGCCGTTGAAGACACTTTCAAACGTGCCTTTAATGAGTGGAAAGGTAACTACAAGTATCTTACAGAGCTTGTTATGGTACTTAACCACAAGATTGCACAATGGTATGAGAGAAACATGCCTCTTGCTAAACTCTATAACGATGCGTGGAGCATTGCCGATAACTATGCGGTCAACCACTTGCAAGGTAACGAGTTGAATTACTTCTATAATGTAACAGACTAAAAAAGGTAACGGAGCGGCTAACCACCGCTCCATAAAAAATAAAGCTATGAGCAAAATGACAAATAACGATTATGAGTTGCTTGAAATGGCAATGGAAACCACTTACGCTTCTTCTATCCGCAGCTACATCGAGGAGGCAGATACCGAGGAATGTCGTAAGAGATTGAAAAAAATACTTGCAGACAAAGAGCATATCACGGAATAAAGTAGGAGCGGCTAAGCCGCTCTTATTTTACGTATAACGTTAAAATATGCTTATATATTATTGGTATTTAAGAACTTTGTTGTATCTTTGCATAATAAAATATACTTTATTAAAAAGGAAACATTATGGCATTAGAAATAAGAAGCATACCTGTATTGACAGGTGAAGACGCTGAACGTTTTGTACGTGAGGCGGATGAGAATGAGAGAAATCCACAAAGGAGAAAATTACTTTTCTCGTTTGAGGATATTGACAGAATGATGGAACGTTCACGAAAATATCTAAAAGAGCATGGAGGAAAGAGTCCTTTTGCAAAGTAAGCAGCTCATAGCCATATTCTTCTCCTGAAGATCTTGGCAAAATGCACAATTGAAATATTACAGAGAAAGGAATATCATATAAGAACCGCTGTTGTTATGTGCGCCAATGGGCGTTTGTACGTCCTCAGCGGAAACCTATCGTTGTTGTGTGCGATTAAGTTCGTGTTTGCCTCATTACTGAGACTGGACGTGACAGATGGGTTTTCCCTCGGTGCTTTGGCATCGAGGGCTTTTATTGTTTTAGAATTTGTAACTGAATCATTTTACTTACCAAAGAAAAGAGGATATGTAGCTTTCACTGGACACAAGTATGGCAATCAAAGATAACTTTTGGAGGTTACGGCATCAGAGGCAGAATCAGAATAGCATCTTCTACATGTCCATCATCTCTGCTACAGCAATCCCTGTAGGAACATTCTGTATAACAAAGTACATTTTGTTGTTTTTACGTACAAATTACGTTAAAATTATATAATTTATTGCACAACTAACGCAAAAAACTATTATTTTTGCATTATATACTAACAAAAAATTTTCAATTATGGGATATTATAGATTTTATATTTTTGTCTTCGCTTTATTATTTTGTGTTTTTATATCTTGTTCTAATGACCCTTTAGCAAATAATGGGTCAAAAACTAGTACGTTAAAACAAACGGAAGAGGATATATCATTGTCTTTAAATGAAGATTTATACAATTCTTTCTCTTCTAATATAACTAGAACAGATTTGGATGAGGAAGATTCTTATCCAACATATTTTGGTGGAAGTTACACTGACTCTAAAGATAGTCTTGTTATTTTTGTTAAAGATATGAATAAAAATGGAATTTCTGATATTTATAACAGAATTGGAAAACATCCAAATTTATTTTTTAAATCATGCACATATTCTTTGAACGAATTAAATGAATTAAAAGAAAATCTCGACAAATATTACTTTGAAAACCCTACTTTGCGAAAAGAAATTAATTGGGTTTCAACAGGTATTAATATAGAAAAGAATAAAATTGTTGTTTTTTTAGGAAGTCTTTCTACAAAAAGTATTGCTGATTTCAAAAAGAATATCATAGACTCACCTATGATAACATTCGAAGAAATGCAAATGGAAGAAGACCTAAGCTATATCTTGGCAGATACAATATCTTCTTACAATACAACAAGAGCAACATCTTCACTAACAAACATCTTCTTAGGGGCTAAAATCTCTTGCACTTATAACAAAACAACAGCGATAGGTTCTGTTGGATTCAGAGCTATACTAGGAAATGACCACGGCTTTATTACTGCAGCTCATTGTTTACCAACTTCAGGTATATCAGTCTATTATAATTCAAAATTATGTGGAACATCATCAAAAACGACATTAGGTCCAAATGCAGAGGCTGCTTTCGTAAAAGTAAACTATGCCTTATTTTACCCTACCAATGTCACACAATGGACCAAATCAAATATGGATAGAAGCAATGTTTTCCCAAATAGTAGTCTCACAAATAGAAATGTAATCTTGGAAGGAGCTACAACAAAAAAAGCAATTGAAGCCAAAGTTACGACTATAAATGTTACTTATGAAAAAAGCGTAAAAACAGTCGCAGGAACATATACTGTTTCTCTAAAAAAAATGGTATATGCAAAACTTAACAATCAATCCACTAGTGCATTACCTCAAAGTGGCGATAGTGGAGGTATAATATACGACAAAAACACAAAAAGGGTTTGTGGAGAATTGTTTGGCAGAGGAACTATGAGTGGGGCAAATTACATGTTATTTTCTAGTGCAGAACTCGCCCTTAACGCTTTAGGTGCAAAGTTATATTAAACTTCATCAGCAAAACTTACTTATACAAATAAGTGCGTAAATCGAATTCTCACAAGAAGTCCTGCTTATATTTGAAATTCCGCTGTTGTTATGTGCTATTAAGTTAGTTTTTGTCTCTTCACTGAGGCTGGACGTTCTCAGCGGAAGCCTATCGTTGTTGTGTGCGATTAAGTTCGTGTTTGCCTCATTACTGAGACAGGACGTGACAGATAGGCTTGCCCTTGACGCTAAGGTGTCGAGGGCTTTACCTATAAAGAGGTGGAGAATACTCTCCACCTCTACCCTCTTGTTTGGTCGATTTACAGATGTACACGACATAGAATAAGTTCTGTGAACGCCTGCGTTTACTTATCTGCAAAGAAACTCATTTCTGATGAAGATCCCAAGCCATTTCTTCATATTTCTCCAAAGTTTCCCTCATTTGCAATTCCAGTTTTTCCAACTCCGGAATAAAATTCTCTTCCAACAACGTCCACGTTCTGTTACGTACATACTGTAGAGTTCTGTGAAGTTGATTAACTTGCTTGGACAGTATTTTGTTTTTCTTCTTCAAATCTGTCATTTGCTTCTGAAGAACTTTCTCATCGAATGTTGGCTTCTTTTTCAGAGCCTTTTCCACCTCCTCTTCCTTTTTAATTTCATTTTTCAAATCAACTTTCGCATCATGCAGTTGAACTCCCTGCTTTTCCAGGGCTGCAGATAGTTCTTCCACTTCCTTGCGAAGTTCCATGTTCTCTTCAACCTTGCGGTCGTAATCTCGGATGATGAACATCATCTGATGCTCAAAAGGTATATCTTGATTCATTTTTTCCATACCATGCACATCATTTAGAGCCAAACATTTTCGAATAACGATATATCCAAACACAAAAATCTACACCGACAAGCAGTATTCCGACAATGGCTAGCCACGCATAAGCATCACCAAATATTTTAATCAGTGCAGTTAGCGTTATACACATACATGCAGTAGCAATAATGAATGTTCTCCAAAACATACATTTATACGACTTTCTTACATCATCTACGACTTCTAAAGCTGCATTATTTATGTCTCTCTTGAAACTAACAAGAAACTCTTTCTTGTATGTCTCTAGCTCATCAATATGTTTCTTACGTTCATCAGCATAAGCTTCCTGTACGCCCTTCTGCACGCTTTCCTTGATGTTGTCACGTGCTTCTTCAGAAATAGTAACAGTTATGTTTGCTAAAGCATTCTTAGCACTGTCAATATAAGAAGAAATATTTGAATACATGCTTTCGCATTGCTCCAGAATATTTTTTAGTCCCTGCAACCGATCTCTTTCATTTCCAATTGCAGTTTCATACATCGCATTTATTTCATTATATTTCTCATTTATGCTTCTAGCAAGTTCTTCAACTTCCTTCAAAAGCGCAAGATTGCTTTCCAGGCGTTTGCGCTCATAGCTATTGTCAACATTGCTATTATCTTTATTCTCTACAGAAGACGCAACCTTCTCCTGAGGTGACTGAACATCTTCAGCTACATCTTCCATCTCAAAATTATAATCATTTCTTGCCATCTTTATTAATTTTATTATAATTATACTATCAAATGCAGTTGTGCTTAAAGGCATAATACCTTAATTCAAAAAGCACAACTACATTTATTCTTCTATCTCTATTATCTTCTCATGCCACGCTTCTTCGTCAAATGCCTCATACAACGCCCTACTGCCTTACGAGCAGCAGCCGCAGCCATCCGCTGCAATTCGTCTTCCGTCTTTCCATCCCAGCGAAGATCATTGCTGGACCCTCCACCGCCGCCAGAAGAAGAAGGATACACATTTGCAGCAGTACAGAACTCGAACACTGCAACCGCCAACATTTGCATTCGCTCTGGAATTTCAGAGTTTGGATTGAGATAATCAAGTTTATCGACTGACTCCACCAACTTATTGATGATATCAAAAGCTGCATCAGGAATACGAACATTCATTATCTCTTCATCGTTCCAGTTCTGCTTAGCTGCACGAGCAGAGCACTTCCACTGAGGCATCTTAGGAAGCTCTTCTCTTTTTGCAGGGTTATTCTCTACATTATTATATGTAGGCATAGAGGAACCTCTACCTGCAGATGATACATTATCACCCCTCTGGATTTGCGGACGATGCAATCTGTTCCAGGTTCCCTGAAGCTTCGATACCATCAAGTCACGTCCAAAGCCTAGTTTCGAAGACTGCACAAGAATCGTACTAGACAAACTCCCATCAGCCTTGAAGAGACGTTCTCCAATAGAATAGCCTCGGCAGATTCCCTTTGAATCATACTTAGCATCGATGATCCAACCACGAGAGCGCATGCCTTCAAAGTATCTCTCCAGATTAAACTTATTCATACATGCCAATACATCTATTGCATCTTTATGTATCCTGTTCTTTCGTTCTGCCCCATCACGCTCACCAACACTCTCTGCCTTGGTCCACCCTCGCTCAACAGCAAGTCTATTCGCAGCTTGCTTTGCTCTATCTTTATATTGAGTATCATCAAGAACTTTATTATCCTCTGTGATACGATTTAATATCAAATGAATATGAGGCTTGTCAGTATCTGTATGAAGACACGCAACCCATTGCGAGTTCTTTATATCCCACCCTTTTATCTTTCCTCTTCTTTTAGAAACAAAAGGAGTGCTTAGATTTCTAATAGAATCGTCTATAAGCTTTATCCAGTCAGACTTCGCAAAGCCGGCACTTTCTTCCTTTGATGGGCAAAGTTCAATGTGAAAAAACGGATTTTCAATTTTCCTTCCACAGTTTTTCTGTCTCATCTTCATATAGTCCCATACGGCACGAGGCTCTATCGGGTCACCAAAAATATTATCCCATATCATATTGCCAGCAGTGATAAATTCAGGTTTCCGACCATCATCCGCTTTTTTGTTCATAGCATAGTTGATGGCATTGTGCCCATGACTACTATCTGCCGTTTGTATTTTAATAACCATATCACTTACATTTATCAATGAGACGATCCAAACACTTTAACCCTTTCTGTATATATGTTCTCCAAAAGGAAAAGCTTTCTCCGGCGACTATATAGTTTGGTCTTTCGCTGTTTGGGACACCACGAAGAACCTTAAAGTATGCTCCAGCAAACTTCATTACATCAGTTCGATATTGTACAATATTTTTCATTACTTCCATTTCGTCAGGAGTCAGTGCCACCGTAGGAGTTTTGCCTTGCAGCAACGTTCTACAATAGTCTGAAAAAGACATATTGCACTTAGCAGCATTCGCTGTAAGCTCATCAGCAAGTTCTGCAGTCATTCTTATTCCCTTGATTACGGTTGCCGCATTTTTCTTCACAACAAGGGAACCACCAGAAGCTTTCAAGAGAAGATTTATTCTTCGCTTGTCTCCTTTGTACTGCTGAAACTTCTGATACTCATCTGCTGTTATTTCATACTTCAATCCCTGATAAGCATTCTTCGTTTTTTTGCAAATGAAAGCATGTATGTAGAACCGTTCTGGACCTCCACTAATATGAACGTCCAATACCAATATAGGCATAAATACCTTCTTGGATTTACCAGAAGCAACATCTTCTGTTACCAGGTAAAACGCCTTGCCAGGCGAAGTTTTCTGTAAAGCCTCGTCACCGTTGAAGCGATATATTGTTTCTTTCTTTTCTTCCATTATTCATACATTTTATTGCGAGCTTGCGAGTAATCAAGTTCTGTATTTTAAACCATTGCTCGCAGAGAATTGTTTAACAATACCCCAACTTGCAATAGTACATTACTTTTGCTCTATAAAAACTTTACTACAAAGATAGTAAAATTCTCTGTATCAGCAAAGAAAACTCTCTAAGTAAAGCGAACATTTAAGCATCATTAAAGATAGCGAGCTTCGTTTTAAGACTTGTTGTTACTTCTTCGTTAGAACTTGTCAGAAAGACCAGAAGAGATAGATAGAAAGAAACAGGAAGAGAGAAGGGGGAAACAGGAAGAGCTTGAAAAACTTGAAATGCCAAAATAACATTTCAAGTTGAAGCGGAAACAGAAGACCTCGTCTTTTTGAGAAAAATAACATAAGAAAATCGGCAATACAAAAAAATCTTTGTACCTTTGTATTTTCTTGGTATAAAACAATACAAAGAAATCCTTTGGATTAATTTATAATAAAACGATTATGGTAGCAGTAATATACGCAAGAGTGTCAACATCAACTGGTAAGCAGGACACAGACCGACAAGTTAAAGAACTGACAGAATTTGCAAAGGAATATAACATAGAAATTGCAAAGGTCTTTCAGGACTATCAGTCTGGAGCAACCCCAAACTCAGAAAGACGATTCTTGCAGGAATGTTTGAGATACTGCACAGTTGTAAATAAAAACGTAAACTGTGTTTTAATGTCGGAAGTGTCAAGATTGGGACGTGATGTCTGGGAAATGACCGAGTTGGCCAAGTTCTTTCATGACCACCACTTGAACGTTTACTTCTTGCGAGAAAACCTAAGTATGTTTAACAAAGATGGCAGCGAGAATACTCTTTTCACGATGCTCTTTGCTATGTTCAGCAAGTTTGCTGAGAACGAAAGAACAGTCATCAAGGAACGCCTCAAATCCGGTTATAATAACTACCGAGCAAAGGGAGGCAAGGTTGGCAGAAAGAAAGGAAGCACCAAAACAACAGAGCAGCTGGAGCAAGAATACAAGCAAGTAATCAAAGAACTCAAAGCAGGTTTGAGCATCGTCAAAGTCGCAAAGCTTTGTGACGTGGCACCAGGAACAGTTGCAAAAGTGAAGAAGATCTTCAAGATAAACCTTCAGCAGAAAGACTAGTAACGCTAGTTCCCGGTCTCTTCTCTATCGTCAATAGGTACAACCAAACCTATATGTCCGTTTTGACTATAATAGTAGAGTACTATCTCTCAAAAAGTATAAAAGTAAAAAGATTTGACACACACAAAAACTGTCTGTTTCTTGCACGTTATCAGAAAGTCAGCGCACACTCATCAACGAACAAGCAAGCTATAGCCACCCAGAAGCAAGAATGAGGATCAGGGGGGCTTGTCCCCCCGCCCCTACAAGTCAAAAATCATCGATTTCTCTGAAAAAACATCAAAAATCACCATCACCCCCATGTTGTTGTTGATTGTTTCTTTGTTTATTGTATATATTATTATAGCAGTGTGCTAAATAAAAGGTAATTTTAGGGCAAAAAGGGGTCTAATAGAGTTCCATATTTCTTTCTTCATAATGGAAACACTTTGTATATAAGATACTTATTAGCTTTTTATTAATCTAATCTTCTTCTAACTTTCTTCTACTTAACTTCTATTTTTTATCTGATATTCTTCAAGGAAATGTGCAGTTCACTGCGCTAAGGATAGTTCACGACAGTTTTTAAACCTGACGGGATGAAAAACAGAATAAAGTAGAAATATTATACGCCAAAAACGTATGGAATATTTATATGTAAATTCTTCCTACTTTTTCGCCACTTTTACACCTAGCAGAGTATATAAATATCTTATTCTTAAAAACATATATGAATAGTTGAAAATCTACTTTTTATCTGCTTTTCCATCTGTTTTTTATAGCTATATTATCGTATAGCTATATTACTATATTTACGTATTGTGAGTAATATTTATAGCAATATTCACGGAAATATGATAAGCAAATGTTAAAAAACAGCAGTTTTTTCGCTTTTAACTTGTTTGATTCAGAAAAAAAGCGTATCTTTGCAGCGCAAATCCGAAAGGTTTAAGCACTGTCCTCTGACGCACTGATATTACAGTGCTTAAGAGAATTTTATTTATTTTAAGCACTGTAATGGGTTATCTGTGAAGATAGCTCATTATTTTTTTCCCCCTTCCTCACTCATAGGTTTTGCAAATGTTAATTTCAAAGGTATATCGAATTTATGCTTTTGCCTTTCAAATGTTTTTGTACCTTTGCAAAATTATAAATACAGGAGAATGCAAAGATCTGTATGAAAACGAAAAGGAATCTGAATTTTAACAAAATCAGACACAATAATCAGCCAAAAGCTCTTTAAAGTGTTAAATTTGAAAATTTATTCTTTTTTTTGTTGGTATTTGAAAAAAAATAGTTACCTTTGCCTCCGCTTAAAATAAATATAATATAAAATAGATATGACAGAGTTTAAACTGGTGAATGTGCGAAGTATAGTACCACATCACCGCAAAGAAGCAAGTAAGGTGATAGACAATATCATAAGCAGTACAGCTATGTTGTATTGCTCTACTATCATTTTGGCTGTACTGGGAGGGTTTGCTTATGTTCATTAATATAATCGAAGGTGCAGACGAGTGTCGTTGCTTTAGTAATACTGCAGCAATGAATACATATCTCATGCTCTATGCAAAAAGCATAAAGAATGAGACGTATCGAGGTGTGTTGTTGTCTGCTGGTCAGACTGTTGCATCTAAACAGTATATTGCAAAAGTATTCAAGTGTTCAATAGACAAAGCTAAAGGATACCTGAAAACGCTCCTGAGAAATGGTTTGATTCAGCTTGAATACAATGATAAGATCAAGCAGAACATCGTCACTATCCCAGCTGTAAATCCGTCTCCTGGAACAAATTATGTCCAGATGCAAATCCCGGAAGGAGTTAAAATAGAACGTATATATAAGAATAGATGTAAGTTTCTAACTAATATATATATGTATCTAACGCTTCATGCGTCTCATAAAGATGAAATCTCCTTGTTGGCAAACACGAATGCACATCGTGGCGAACTTATCGGTACGCTAGGAGAAATAGCGGCATTTTGTGGTTGTTGCATAGAGACTGTGCGCAATGTTTTGAACAAGTTGAAGGAATTGAAGTTGGTTGTCTTTGATGCTTTCCAGAGCGTTGCTACAAGAGTGAAGTTGCTATTCTATCCTGCTTTGAAAGAAGCAGCGAAGAAAGTTACAAAAGCTATTGAAACATTCGTAAGAAAAGACACAAAGAATGATAATGTCACAAATTCAAAAAACGTGGCAGCACCTTCTGTGTCTAATAATAACAGTATTTCTACGAATGAAGATATAGTAGAAACACCTGTAACAGAAGATGTTAAGTATCTCTTGTTCACAAAGAAAAACAACAAAAATATATCAAGATTGAACAATATTATCACTGAAGTTGATCTTGCAGTCAAAGAAATGAAGTTTCCGCTAGAACAGTTGAGAACTGCGCTAGAGACTCTTTATGAAAAGAACAAGAAAAACAACAAAAATGGTGAGATCAATGCTTCTATGATTATTACATTTCTTCGTGAATATAAAAATGAAATATTGCAAGCTGATTATGCTGCAAGAGAAAAAGCCGAAAAGGAGCATAAGTTCTTGGAAGAAAAAGCTACAAAGGAGAAGGACTTGAAGACGCTTGATGATAGCTGGCAGCTTGTTAAAGATGCAGCCGTTGAAGTCAAGAAGCAAGGGCAGCTCACCTCTTTTTCGGAAGCAGAAATATCAACTATGTATTATCTCTTAAATAACATAGGTGTTGCTCGACATACTTTATTAGAGCGAGGTCAGATTCTTGCTTTTGCTAAGGATGATCTCATAGAACAGGATCGTAAATCACGTAAGCAGGGATGGAGCGAAGATACTATTGCGCAAGCAATTCTTCTCGAACGTCTGCTTGCTAAAAGCGAGATAACGGAAGCTGAAATAGAAGACTCTCATTTGAAAGATAAAAAGCTCAAAACAGAAAGTCTAAATAGGTTTATTGCCGACTATAAGGCAAGTAGCTGGGCAAATTCTGTAGCACAAAAGTAAATCTATCTCTTGGTAATATGATACGTTAAATCAATAATAAGAATCATATTCATAGGCTGATAATCAATAAGTTATATGCTATTGAAATATAGCATACTAAATATACTTGCGGAATATTTGTTAACTTTACTAAGTTAGCAAAGTTACCTAAAAGTATAAACTTAGTTAAATTTACAAAGCTTTCTTTGCGGTATGCAAGATTCTTTGTATATTTGCAGCATAATAACAAAACAAGTAATATATGGCAAAGATCATTGTATTTTCAAATCTGAAGGGTGGTGTAGGCAAGAGTACTTTGTGTTGTCACTTTGCCCACTTCCTCGTAGCAAAGAACCAGAAAGTTGCTGTGCTAGATGCAGACCTTTCCCACAACATCTATAACTTGCGCCAACGAGAACTGGCCAAAGTTAAAGATGCCGTTAAGCCTTGGGAGGTTTGGACTCTAGATGCAGCTGCGAGTACAGATGCCGTCATAGAACGAGCAAAAACGCTTCCAGGCTATGTCTTGATAGACTGTCCGGGAACACTGAACGACCCTGCCCTACTGAAGGTTTTTCAGGCTGCTGATGCAGCTGTTATTCCTTTTAGGTACGACGATTTTATGATCGATTCTACATTCACCTTCACAAAAGTATTGATGAAGGAAGCACCACAGGCGAAGAAAATCTATGTGCCAAACATCATCAAGATGGGTGTTAGGTATGCACTCCAGGACTCTGCAACGGAAATGTTCAGCAAAGCTGGCGTAGTTACATTCCGTGTAAAAGATGGCGTTGCGATTCAGCGATTATCTACGCTTTATGCACAAGATCAATACCAGGAAGCAGCAACGGCAGGTGCGTTTAATGCTATATATGAGGTAGTTAGATAAATGTATTACAAATATTACTAACTTAGCAAACTTAGCAAAGTTAACAAGGTTGATAAAGTTAGCACACTTAATAAATTTAATAAGATATGAACAAGAAGAAAACAACAACACAAGATATGAGCGAGTTTGGAAGTATCGAAGGATTTGGTGACCTCATGGGAACTACACCAGATTCTTCTAATCGTGGCATCGGGGAGTTGCATGGTGAGAAGAAAACCGAAAAGGCACCTTCGAAGAGAGCTGTAAAAGGTGCAGCTGCAGGTTGCAAGGTTGGATATACACGACATACCTATATGCTGCCTAAAACGATGATAGAGCAAATTAAAGCAGTATCGCAGTTTTTTGGAATAACAGAGTCTTCTTCTGCTGAGCAGTTGATACAAAAGGGGCTTGAAGCAATCGAGGCCGTGCATGGTAAAAAAGCCGTAACACTCCAAAAATCAAAGAGTTTGTTTGAAAAATAGCAAATATTACTAACTTAGGTAACTTTGTAAGGTTAACAAACTTAGTAAATAATATGAGTCAAGCAGAAGTAGATGCAGCTAACAAGCTGATAATAGATTCAATCACGAAATACAAAGTCATCGTTGCAAGATGCCGGGACTTTGCTGATTACGAACTGCTGAAGGGGAAGTGTGACTTCTACCTACAGAATAAGAAGCCGGAAAATATCGTGATCGTCTCCGGTCATGCCAGTGGTGCTGATGCCCTGGGTGAACGCTATGCCCAGGAACGTGGCTTCGGACTGGAGACATACCCGGCAGACTGGAAAGCCAATGGTAGGGCAGCCGGACCGATTCGGAACGCTCAGATGGCAGATGTTGCCGATGCTCTCATCGCCTTCTGGGATGGCAAAAGCCGAGGAACAAAGAACATGATAGATACGGCTACAAAGCGAGGCTTGCAGGTGGCTGTAGTTAGATATTAACAATATAGCAAATGAAACTAAGATTAGCAAGAAAGATATTATCTAGAAACAACTCCAATAAAGCAAATTATTGGAATGGCTACACACATAGCTCTATAGAAAGTTTTATCTTCTTTTCAAAAAATGAACGTGTTCGGAAAGCCTTAAGAACAGCTTGTAAGTTTTCAACTCCACCAGCCCCACTTTCAAGGCCATCACAACAACTAAACGAGGTTTGAAAGAGGCTGTGGTTAGATATTAACATTTAAAGTAAAACGACAATGAAACAGAATCAAAACAAGATAGATTGTACTCCATCCAAGCATGAGGAAGGAGTAGCAAAGTGCTTAATACAGATGTGCAAGGACTCCAATGCTGGTATTACTTCCTTTAGTATGAGCTGCGAAGATGGCTACGAAGTAACGATTTCTGCTCGCAAGAAGGGAACGAGGATATATAACGAGTTCTCTCTAGAAGAGTTCGAGGCAATCAAGGCTATGGCAGAAGAGAAACTTGACCAGACCGAGGATAAGCAGAAGCTCCAGGACATCATCGATGTTTGCGAAAGCAATATTGAAGATATCAAGGAAAAGGAGCAGGAGCAAGAGAACCTTAAAGAAGAGGAGGAAGAATAACAGAATTAGTAACCTTAGTTATATTAGTTAAGTTAAATAAATTAGTAAAATTAGTAAACTTAACTAAGTTTGTAATATTAGTAAATGAAATATGAGTACACAGGAATTACAACAGCGTACCGCTGTCAATATACAGGAAAAGGCTAACCTTATCTGGGCGATTGCCGACAAGCTTGTTGGCACATACAAGCCACATGAATACGGTCAGGTTATCCTGCCTCTTTGCGTTATCCATCAAGGGATTTGGTAATGCAATGCAACATTTTAACGGCAACAGACATCCTTATCTGTGAATATTCGATTCATAAGTAAATAGATTATATAACAAAATCAAAATGAAGAAGTTATTTATGTTATTTTTGCTATCGACCACCGTGTTAAGTGGTTTTTCTCAGTCATTATTAAAGCCTGAGAATGATTCTACATTTACTGCAGAATACAGAAATGGAGATGAGTGGGCTATGATAGCAAAAGAAGGATTTATCGTTGGGGTTAGTAATAAACTCATAAAAGATGATTACGGAAAGTTTTATAGACTCCAAATCATGATACAAAACTTATCAAATAATTCTTTTGTTTTCACCCCGGAGACAGTAAGTTCATATTGCACATTAAAAGACCGAAGTGTTAATAGGATGAAGGTTTATACATCTGAGAGTTTCCAAAAAATGATTAGGAATAAGCAGATGTGGGCAGAAGCCTTAACAGGATTTGCAAACGGACTAAATGCTGGGATGGCTGGGTATTCTACTTCATACGTTTCAACGCCTTATGGTGGATATACGGTCAGCACCTATAATCCAGGTAATGCTGCTGTTGCAAACATGATAGCAACAAATCAAATGATGGAAATGGGCAAACAAATGGAAAATGACCGTAAAATTAGAGACGAGGGGTATTTGAAAAAGAACACCATTCATCCTGGTGAAGGCATTGTTGGATATATGTTCGTAAAGAAACAAAGAGGAGTAACTATGGAGGTTCAGATACCTGTAAACGGAGTCGTTTTTGATTATAAATGGAGTATAAAAAAATAAGATAAACTCATTTGAGATCAAAAAATATTGTTACTAATTTTAAGAAATAATGGATGCTTATTTAACTTATGCTGTAGGGGCAAAAGTCCCAGAGTATGCTTTAAACTGCGGAAAGAAGTTTCAATGCCCCAGCGCATGGCATAAAGTTTCTTTATATGGTGCAAAGGAAAAGCGGATTTATCCAGATTGGTAATAACGGTTTCATAAGTAGACTCGGAAATAGGAAAGCGAACAATTCTGAAAGAAAGGTCATAGAATTGAGTAGGGTCATGTTTTCTTGATTTGTGTGGCAGATAATCAAACCGGGTAGTACTGGGGATGAATTTGTAGCAATTTCTGTCATTAAACAGCTGCTTTGTTTCATTCGTCTGCTTATTTGTAAGTTTTAGATGAAAAGGAACGTCAAACTGGTCAGTATTCGGCAATGTAAGCCTGTATGCCACAAATGCCATAGGCGCTATCGCCAATATGATACACCCTCTGTCTGCCGAAAAGGAAATAGAGCTTTATCTGCAGATGTCCGAAAGCGTTGTGGTTGTAACTTTAGACCAGTTCTACAACAAGTTTGAGGCAATCAGAGAAAATACAAAGATAGTAAATATAATTATCGCAAGAATAAAGGACGAGCTGAGCAAGCCTATCAAGACAGGATACATGCTTACAGAGGGGCGCAAGATTACTCCTATTCCAAAGGACGCCCCTGTAATTCAGTGGGACCAGTTCTCCAAGCTGGGCAAGGCGTGCTCGTGGAACTACAAGGTAAAGAGAAAGGCGCAGGACCCTGCCGTAATCCTCTATTCCGGAGGTACTACAGGCAAAACCAAGGGCATCGTGCTTTCAAACATCAATTTCAATGCTTTGAGCCAGCAGGTAATAGCTGCAAACCCTATGTTCAAACCGGGAGACAAGATGCTTGCCGCAATGCCGCTGTTTCACGGCTTCGGCCTCGGAGTATGCATACACACAATGCTCTCACAGGGCGGCAGATGTATACTGGTGCCGAGATTTACAGCCAAAAGCTACGCCAAACTGATAACCAAATACAAATGCAATTTCATAGCGGGAGTTCCTACTCTTTACGAGGCTCTGCTTCGCATACCGTCAATGGAAAAGGCCGATTTATCCTGTCTCAAGGGAGTATTCTCAGGCGGAGATTCGCTTTCTGTTGAGCTCAAGAAAAAATGCGACAGCTTCCTCTATAACCGCAACTCCATAGTGCAGATAAGGGAGGGCTACGGAACTACAGAATGTGTAACGGCTTCATGCCTGACACCGCCTACACTTCACAAGGAGGGCAGCATAGGCATACCGTTCCCTGACACCTACTACAAGATAGTGGAGCCTGATACTGACAGAGAGCTTCCTTTCGGAGAGGAGGGCGAGATAGTTATTGCCGGGCCGTCTGTTATGATGGAATACCTTGATATGCCGGAGGAAACAGCTCACACCCTCAGAAAGCACAGCGACGGACTCACATGGCTTTATACAGGCGATCTTGGCAAAATGGACAGTGACGGCTTTATCTATTTCAAAGGCAGAATAAAAAGAATGATTATTTCTTCGGGATATAACATATATCCGGCTCAGATGGAAAACATATTTGACGCTCACGAAAAGGTGCAGATGAGCTGCGTTATCGGAGTTCCCGACAGCTACAAAATGGAAAAAGTCAAGGTATTCGTAATGCTTAAAGAGGGCGTTCCTGCAAACGAGGAAACAAGAAGCGAACTGTTTGATTACGCAAGGAAGCATGTTGCAAAATACGCTATGCCTTATGATATAGAGTTCCGCGAAAAGCTTCCGACAACCCTTGTCGGCAAAGTTGCCTACAGACAGCTTGAAGAAGAGGAGCTCAAAAAACTTCAGGGAGAGAACGCATAGGTGGCAAATAACTTCAATCAGAACAGAATGAATTCAATAGGCGCATATCTCAAAGAGTGTTTCGGTGAAAAAGTCATAAAGCTTTCTCTTGAGGGCGGCTTCACCTGCCCCAACAGGGACGGCTCCAAAGGCACAGGAGGCTGTACTTTCTGCGCTTCGGACGGCACCGGACACTTTGCGGGAACCATCAGTCAGCAGATAGACCTGCTGTCTGACAAATGGCCGGAAGCCTCGTATATAGCGTATTTTCAGAACCATACAAATACCTATGCTCCTGCAACAGAGCTCAGAGAAAAATATTACGACGCCCTCAATCACGACAAGGTTGTGGGGCTTGCCATAGCCACAAGGCCTGACTGCATTTCGGACGAGGCGCTTTCGCTGCTTGCAGAGCTTAATGAAAAAACGTTTCTCTGGGTAGAGCTGGGACTGCAGACCATTCATGAAAAAACTGCTACCTACATCCGCAGGGGCTATCCCCTGTCCTGCTTTGAGGACGCAGTCAGACGCTTACGCAGTGAGAACATAGAAGTAATCGTTCACACCATTCTCGGTCTTCCCGGAGAAAGTACCCAAGATATTCTGAATACTATGGAGTATCTGAATCACCAGGACATCCAGGGGATCAAGCTGCAGCTGCTCCATGTACTCCGGGGAACTGATCTGGCCTCTGATTATGAAAAAGGCCTGTTTTGCACTTATGAACGGGACGAATATATTTCTCTGGTGATCAGTTGTCTGGAACACCTCAGGCCGGATATAGTGATCCACAGAATCACCGGTGACGGTCCCAAAGATCTCCTCATAGCCCCATTGTGGGCCAGCAGGAAACGGGAGGTACTGAATCTTTTACACCACCAGATGAAAGAAAACCATAATTATCAGGGCAGACAAACAAATTGGCAGATCAATTGAAAGGGAGGGATTCCAATTGGCAACACCTTATACTATTTATAAACTCATCGTATTGTACATGCTTCAGAACGCAGATGATACACTGACTAATTCCCAGATTTCTGAATTTATCCTTGATCGGGGATACACCAATTATTTTCATCTCCAACAGGCTCTTTCGGAGCTTGTAGAAGCAGAGCTTGTAAATAAGGATATATGACAGAGTACACTGACTGGGATCAG
>OQVT01001051.1_pt1 | contig 16968 bp, 13 predicted proteins | sample 1691561 | NCBI WGS metagenome assembly OQVT01 (sample SAMN03418260, study PRJEB22391) | human gut metagenome | biome: human-gut; feature: organic feature; material: feces | host: Homo sapiens | place: Tanzania | collected 2013-01 | reverse complement strand
GTTTTTATGCGCCGCACCACCATTTCTCATTTCTCATTTCTAATTTCTCATTCAACTTAGGCTTTCATCCCCAATCAAGGGGCGACACGCCCCTTGGGCTAACCCTGACCCCTTTACTTCTCCTGAATCTCCACGATTTCTTCCATGGTGACTTTTTCTTCGTAGAGGGCTTTGCCGGTGATGGCGCCGTAGACGCCCATGGCGGAGAGTTTTCTGAGGTCGTCTGCACAGGAAACGCCGCCGGAAGCGATGAGGTGGATGCCGGGGAGGGCCTGGAGTTTTTCCATCATATCGAAGTTCGGCCCTGTCAGCATGCCGTCGCGGCTGATGTCGGTGTAAACGATGGTATTGACGCCATTTTCAAGAAGCGTCTTGACGAAGGGCAGGACTTTCTGCTTGCTGCCGTCGACCCAGCCGTGGGTGGCGACGGTGTCGCCGTGGGCATCGACGGAGACGGCGATATGGTCAGCGCCGTATTTCTTGGCGGCTTGGATGGCGAAGTACGGGGACGCGACGGCTTTCGAGCCGATGATGACGCGCCAGACACCGTTCTCTATATGCTGCTTGATGGCCTGCTCTGTGCGGATGCCGCCGCCGACTTCGACGGGGATCTTCACCGACTGACAGATGCGGTGGATCACTTCGGTATTCACACCATTTCCTTTGAAAGCTCCGTCGAGGTCGACGACGTGGAGGTATTTCGCGCCGAGGGCTTCCCACTTGAGTGCCATTTTTACCGGATCATCGCCATAGACGGTGAGGTCGCCGATCTTACCTTGCTTCAGGCGGACGCAGTGTCCGTCTTCTATATCAATTGCTGGAAATATTTTCATTTTTGTAACCATTCTGCTAAATTCTTCCAGATCGTAAGCCCTACGGGGCCGGATTTTTCTGGATGAAACTGGAATCCCAATACATTGTCTTTTCCGACGACAGCAGGCACGGTGACGCCGTAGTCTGCGGAAGCGATGATGTCTTCGCTGTCCCCGGGTGTCTTATAGTAGGAGTGTACGAAGTAGACGTAGCTCTTCGGAGGGAGGCCGGCGAGCACTTCGTGCGGGCGGTGCATCACGAGCTCATTCCATCCCATGTGCGGGACTTTGAGATTTCCTTCCGGGAAATGGACGATACGCCCCGAAAGGAGCCCCAACGCAGGCACTTCGCCCCCTTCTTCGGAGACTTCGTAGAGCGCCTGCATGCCGAGGCAGATACCAGCGAGTTTCTTGCCCTTTCTGACTTCTTCGCGGATGATGTCCGTGAGACCGTAGCCGGAGAGGTGTTCCATGGCATCCTTCATCGCACCGACGCCGGGGAGGATCAAGGCTTTCGCTTCGCGGATTTCCTTCGGATCGCGGGTGACGATGACGTCAAGGCCGGCCCGGGTGGCGGCGCGCACGACGTTCGCCAGATTTCCTGCATCGTAATCAATGATGGCTATTTTCATCAGAGCACTCCTTTGGTGGATAATACGGTGTCTCCTTCCACGGCGACCGCCTCTTTCAGCGCGTGACCGATGCCTTTGAAAAGAGACTCGACGATGTGATGCCCGTTCACGCCATAGAGTGTCGCCATATGAAGATTCATCTTCGCATTGTTTGCAAAGGCGAGGAAGAATTCCCGCGTCATTTCCGTCTCGAAGCTGCCGATCCTTTCGACAGGGATATCGACATCAAAGACGAGGTAGGGGCGGCCGGATAGATCGAGCACGATGCGGGAGAGCGCTTCGTCCATCGGGCAGAAGAAGCAGCCATAGCGATGGATCCCCTTCTTGTCCCCCAGCGCTTTTTCGAAGACCTCTCCCAGCGTGATACCGATGTCTTCGATGGTATGATGGTTGTCTACGTCAAGGTCCCCCTGACAGGTGAGGGAAATGTCCATCCCGCTGTGGCGGGCAAAGAGGTGCAGCATGTGGTCGAAGAAACCGATACCGCTCGTGCCCTCGAAATTTCCTTTCCCGTCGATGGTGAGCGTGATGGAAATATCCGTCTCGCCCGTCGTGCGGCGAAGTGTGGCTTTTCTCATGCGAGTGCCTCCTGAAATACGGAAATCAGCACATCATCGACATCTTTCGTGGTGACGGAAATGCGGAAACCATTCGGGATGTCCTGGCTGTTTCTATAAATCTTGACAAGGATATCTTTCCTGCGAAGCGCTTCGAAGATTTCTTCCTGCTTCTTGTCCACCTGAACAAGAAGAAAATTCGTGCAGGACGGATACACCGTGACGCCCGGGATTTCCTTCAGCGCCTCGTAGAGACGCTCTCTTTCCACGCAGACGGCATCGCGTACTTTGAAAATATCTTCTCTGTGACGGATAACGATCGGCGCAAAGAGCTGGGTGAAAGCATTCAGATTATACGGCGCTTTGATCTTCGCGATGGCTTCGATCAGCGCTTGGTCGGCAGCGAGGTAGCCGCAGCGCATGCCCGCCAGAGCAAAGGCTTTCGAGAGCGTGCGGAGGACGATAAGATTCGGATATGTATCGATGAGATCAATGACGCTTTCCTTCTGGGCAAACTCCATGTATGCTTCATCGACGAATACGATATTGTCAGCGGCCTTCAGCACTTCTTCGATGAATGCGCGCGGAAGCAGCTCACCCGTCGGATTGTTCGGATTGCAGATGACAGTCACCTTCGGCTGGTATGTCCTGACTGCTTCCAGAAGTCCTTTCTGGTCGCGCCGGTATCCGGCAAGATCCTGTACCTTGATGGCAGAGGCCCCCAGCGTTTCCGCGCCAAGCTCATACATATCGAAGGTCGGGCTGTGAATCAGGATCTGATCGCCCGGATCAAGGAATGTCCCCAAGAGGTAGGTGATCATTTCATCGCCGCCATTGCCGACGATGAAGTTCTCCGGCTTCCCGCCGATGTAATCCGCCAGCGCTTCCCGAATGTCATCGGACATCGGCTTCGGGTAGATCTGCGGGCGGAAGGTATCGAGAGCCTGGATGAGCTCTTCTTTCACGCCGGGGATCGTCAAAACGTTCAGATAGTTTTCATTCGCATTGATGACATGCTTTTCTGCGATCGGTGCCACGAAGTACGGATCAAAGTCAGCGATCGTTTTTCTAAGCCATTCAGTCTTCATCACGCACCTCCATCGCATGAGCGTGAGCCGTCAGGCCTTCTGCTTCGGCAAAAATCTGGACCTTCTTGGAAATCTTCTGGAAGGCCTCTTTATTATACATTTCTACACTGCTGTGCTTGACGAAATCATAAACACCGAGCGGCGAGGAGAAAGCAGCGGTGCCGGAGGTCGGGAGCGTGTGGTTCGGGCCGGCCATGTAGTCGCCGAGCGGTTCGGAGGTGTATTTCCCGAGGAAAATTGCACCTGCATTATAAATGAGCGGCAGATACTGCTTCGGATCCGGCAGCTCGACTTCCAGATGCTCCGGCGCGATCTTATTCACGATGTCGAAGCACTGCGCCACATCCTTGCAGAGGAAAGCCTTCGCATAATCATCGACGGAACTCTTCATGATCTCATAGCGGGAGAGCTCTTTCATCTGGCGCTCCATCTCCGCTTCGACCTTCTTGCCAAAGTCTGCATCCGGCGTGATGAGGAAAACAGCCGCACGCGGGTCATGCTCCGCCTGCGACAAGAGATCCGCAGCGATCCATGTCGGATCCGCGCTGCCATCTGCCACGCAGCAAACTTCGGATGGGCCGGCGATCATGTCGATGCCGACCGTACCGAAGACGAGGCGCTTCGCCATAGCGACGAAGGCATTGCCGGGCCCTACGATCTTGAAGACCGGCTCGACAGACTCCGTGCCGTATGCCAGCATCGCGATGCCCTGCGCACCGCCGACCTTATAGATTTCCTTCACACCAGCCACATAAGCAGCGGCCAGAATATTCGGATTCACCTTGCCATCCTTCCCTGGCGGTGTCGTCATGGCAACCGAAGAGCAACCCGCCACGAGCGCCGGTACCGTATCCATGAGTACAGTCGACGGATATGCCGCGCGGCCGCCAGGTACATAGACGCCGACACGCTGGATCGGAAGAAATTGTTCCCCGAGCTCCACGCCATCTCTGAAATTCTTCGTCCAGGACTTTCTCACCTGTTCCTTGTGGAATGTCTCGATATTCGCTTTCGCTTCTTTCAAAACTTCCAGAAATTCCGGCGTCACCTGCGCGAGAGCTTCCTGCATTTCTTCTTCCGTCACGCGGAAATCGGAGAGCTCTACCCCGTCGAATTTCTTCGTCAGCTCACGGATGGCCGCATCACCGCCGTCTCTCACCTTTTCCAGAATGGCAGAGACGGACTTCTCCAGCTCTTCCGACAAATTCACATTGCGGTTCGTCAATGTGCGTACTTCTCTCAAAGTAAAACCTTTTTCAGGTACTGTGATCCATTCCATGATGTTATTATCCTTCTTTCAGTATATAAGTTGGCGGGTTCAAAGTTCAGGGTTAGCCCCCGGGCGGGGTGCCCTTTGATTGCGTGCGAAAGAGGGGGGCGGGTTCTGTAGGTTCTACGGGTTCAAAGGGGTTGGTGCGGCGCAAATAATAATGAAGCGCCGCGGAGTTTTGATAGCGCTTCGCGCTGTCGTCATTTCGAGCGTAGCCGAGAAATCTATATGGCAGAACGCTCATTGCCTGATGTGAGGCAGCACCAAGACATCGTTTCCCCTCAGCGCATACACGCTGATTTCCGCAGTGCAGTAGAGATCCCTCGGCTACGCTCGGGATGACGATGCCGGAGAATCCCAGTCACCAGTCACTAGTCACTCCTAATCCCCAATTCCTAATCCCTAGCTACCAGTCACAAGTCACTATTTTACCAACGCCATAAACTCTGCAATTTCCTTCTGCTTCATTTTATACGATACCTTATTACAGATGAGGCGGGCAGAGAAATCCATGAAGTAATCATACGCTTCGAGGCCATTCTCACGAAGCGTCGTCCCCGTTTCTACGATGTCGACGATAACATCCGACAAACCTACGAGCGGCGCCAGCTCGACAGAACCATTCAGCTTGATGATATCAATGGGCTGGAAGCGATCCGCGAAATATTTTCGCGCGATGGACGGATACTTCGAAGCCACCGTCAGGATCCGCTTCTGCATGACCTTCTGATTTCCCTTGATACCAGACACCGCCATGCGGCAGCGGCCGATCCCAAGATCCAGCACCTCATAGACATCCTCTTCCCCATCTTCCATGAGGACATCCTTCCCGACGATGCCGGCATCAGCTGCCCCGCGGCGCACATACACCGCGACATCCGGGCTCTTCACCAGCGTCACGCGGATGCGCTCCGCATCATCGGTGAAAATGAGCTTGCGGCTCTCGTCGCTATAATCTGGGAAATGGAAGCCCCCCTCCGCCAGCCGTTTCATGACCGTCTTCGCGATGCGCCCTTTCGCCAGTGCAATATGCAGCATACTACAGACCTCCCAATTTCTCTTCCAGCTCTTCCTTCGTGAGCGCCGCCCCCTCTAAAAGGAAACGCCCCTCTTTATAAGAAACGATCAATTTATAATCACCTCTGGCGATCGCATTCGTACTCGCGACCCCCATGACCGAGTAGCCCTTCTTGCGCCACCCCATGAGCGTCACGATGAGATCCCGATCCGCCTTCTCATAGACCACCGCCAGATCGCACGACGGTGCCATTTCTTCCAAAAGATTCGAGTCCGCCATCACTTCATAGAGCAGATTCATATTCATCCCGAAGCCGCACGCCGGACGCGGCACCTGGAACTGCGCCGCCAGCGAATCATACCGCCCGCCGGAAATCAGCGAGTACAGCGCGCCATCCGCATAAATGCGGAAAACCAAGTCCGTATAGTATCCCATGTGCGACGTGAAGCCGAAGTCCAGCTGCACGCGATCCGCATAGCCCGCGACAGCCAGATACTCATACACCTTCTCAAGACGAGCGAGGGCATCCGCCATCTTATGATTCAGGCAAAGCCCCTCCGCACGCTTCAGCGTCTCTTCATAGCTGCCAAAGAGCCGCGGCAGCTCCAAGAGCACATCTCGCTGGATCTTCGTGATCGACAGCCGGTCAGCCAGCTTCTCAAAGGAAACGAGATTTCTCTTCTCCAGGAACTCACGCACCTGCGACAGCTCCTCCTTCGAGAGACGCAGCTCTTCGAAAAGCGCATCCATGTACGCCACACTCCCGAGATCAATACGCATATCACGGATGCCCACCGACTCCAGGAATTCCGCCGCCATCACCATGACCTCGCCATCGCACTCCGGCGTCTCATCCCCCAGGACCTCGACCCCGCTCTGCAGGAAATACTTCCCGTGCGTCGACTTGCCATAGTATTCGCGGAAGACCATCGACACGTAGCCGAATTTCAAAAGCTGCCTCGCATCCGGATACTCGCGCGACGCCGTCTTCACGAGCGGCACCGTCACATCCGGCCGCATGACCAGCACCTCCCCCTCGCTGCTGATGGTCTTGATCATCTCGCGCTGCAGCTGCGGGAAATAGGTGCCGTATGTATCGTAATCCTCAAAAGTCGGCGTCTGGATGATCTTGCATCCGTGCCGCCGCATGACGGAAACCACCGCACTCTCGATGCGGTCATAATTTTTCATTTCCTCTTCATGCACCATTTTTAAATCGTCTATTGCATGAGCCATACGAGCCCTCCTCTTTCTTTATTGTGGTTATACTTTATCACGATAAAGAGAAAAAGTAAAGGGCTTTGACGCATTTTTTACCACACTCGTACATCATTTTCATTTCTAACGTGTGCCTCACTGCTCTTCACAAATAAAAATGCGCGAACCATAGGCTCGCGCATCCCTCCAAGTACATACTTTCCTACATCACATAGAGATCCTTTTCTAAAGGGTATCTCTCCAAAAGTTTCGTTAAATCCTGTCGCGCAATCAGTTTGACGCCGGCTGCAGCGGCTCGTTCTTTATCATGGCTCGTGAAATCAAGTGCATTTGTGACTACCACCCCTGAAAAATGATACCCGCGCTGTTTCTCATAAAACGGAATCGCACTGCAGATGGCTTCCACGCTATCATGAGACAGGCTTGCCCCCATCATCTGCCGGCATCCCACCAGAAGTCCCTGCCGGGATTTCTGATCGGTTTCCACAACCACATCTACCCCGTAATTATTGGTTTGCTTCGTCTCTTCCGCCGCATAGCCGGGGATACTCGCATAGAGTTTCGCCACCATGCGTTCAAACACATCGCCTGTCACCTTGTCTGTGTCTTCGATTGTCCAATATGACGATGTGCCGCATGCAGATTCCGACCCCATGACGTTATTCCATCCTACCAGCTCATTATACATATCCTGCCCATCTACTTCGGTATCCGCTGTAGGGAATATGACACTCTGGCTCAGTGAACGCTTGTACTGCAAAAGCTGATCCAGCTTCACATCGAAGGAGTCGCCCCCTTCATACTGAGCAATTGGCAAGTACACATACACCTCTTTTTCCTGCCCGATGCGATATACGCGATCCGTTGCCTGATCCTCCTTGGCTGGATTCCAGCAGCGACTCAAATGGATAACATGGTTCGCTGCCGTAATGTTAAAGCCGACGCCACCAGCCTCTGCCGAAAGGATCAGAATTGCAAACCCCTCCTTTTGATTGAAGGCATCCACGATCTGCTGTCGCTTCAGGCCTATCAGTTCTCCATTGATGGGCGGCTGAATGGAAATTCTGAATGCCTTTTCCAGAAAACGCTTCAGGATGCGCTGCATTTTTCGGCTCGTCACAAAGATCAGTACTTTTTCTTTTCTAGCTTTGATATTCACTAGGGCCTGAAATGTTGCTTTCAACCGCGCTGACATATTGAAAAAAACATCGACACTCATATTTTCAAACGTACTATCCGCATATGAAGTCAGATGCGGGCAAAGCGATGTATCTCGAAGCATCGCAATCACTTGCAGGATATCTTTCTTCTTTCCTTTCTTTGCGACAGCGATTATTTTTTCATACGCTTCTCTCTGCACAGGAGGCATCAGCACAGGTTTCGGTATGACCTCTTTATGCGGCAGTCCTTCCAGGTAGTCAGTCTTCTGCCGCCTGAGGAAAATCGGCTGAAGCTCTTGTTCCAATTTCTTTCCCAGCGCTTCCTGTCCGGCCATGTCTCCTTGCAGTTTCTTCAGTTGGTTTTGGTAGGTGTTACAGAAATTCTTCAAATCCCGCAAACGTCCTGGCTCTACGAAATCCATGATACTCCACAGATCCACCCATGCATTCTCGACAGGCGTCCCTGTGATAGCGATTGCAAAATCATATTTCATGGATTTCACTGCATTCGTGATGAGCGCCGCTGGATTTTTGATCTTCTGCGCTTCATCAAGCACCATGAATGACCAGTCAATACAACCAAAGCTGATATCATAATTACGAAGCGTTTCATAAGAAGTCAATACAATCCTGTTTTTGGCCACCGGAGAAAAATCAAGGCGCAGATCATGCCCTCTTTTGAAATCTCTGAAACTATTTCCATACAGAGGGACTATCTCTTCAAAAATGCCCTCTTTCACAAAGTGAATGAATTCGCTTTCCCAATTTGCCAAGAGCGATACCGGGGCCACCACCAAAACAGAGTTCATGTCTTTTTCACCATAGGCATTCTTGACTCCGGAAATCAATCCCAAAACCTGCATGGTTTTGCCAAGCCCCATGTCATCGGCGAGAAGTACCCCCTGATATCCTGCCTTCCAGTTTTGTGCCATCCAGCGAATGCCCTCTTTCTGATAGGAAAAAGGCACTACGCTATCTTTGAATCCGGATAATACCTGCTCCATCGACAAATCCGCGCCCAATTTTTGAAAACGCGCCTCTCTTCGCTTCTTCCTCCTCTGCTCATTTGCCTGCTCGTAGCCTACACTTTCGGCATTTTCTTCACTGATCAGGTTTCCTTTATCTTCCTTTGGCTTCTCTCCGTCTGCGCTGCCACCGGTGCTATCTGTTACGTCATCCTTCCCCATCACCTTCTCAATGAAAGCACCAGTAAGTTTGTACGTTTTCCCTTGATAAGCAATCGAAGACTTGCTATTTGACAAAGCCTTCTCGATCAATTCTTTGAGAATCGCCACATTTTCCTCGGTCACTTCCGGTTCGTCAAATTCATCAATCCCGTCAAGATCTTCTCTCCCTACACTCCCTTCCTCCGGCAGCCAGCCGCCTTCTATTCCTTTGAGGTAAGGATAATTTTTTGCGATAAAAGCTCCATACTCAATCACACGATCCGAGTACTCACTCCGATCAAAGCGAAATGGAGCTCCGGTAAAAACACTTTGTGGAGACAGAAACAAAGTTTTGGCCTGCTCCTTTGTCAGTTTCCGGGTCTCCTTGATCTGCTGCAATCCATCTTGCTGCTCCTGATCAAATACGTAATAGGTACAATCTTTCCCCATGTACGACCGCTGCGCTTTGCTTCCGTTTTTAAACTTGCGTCCGAACTCACTGGCATCCTTCTCCCCATAAGGACTGCCATCGGCATTCAAAATGACGGGAGAGGCATAATATGTACCATCCGTATCTTCTTTTACCGAGATACTTAAATAATCAGGTGCCACTACATCGATCTTTTCCAAAAACGGATCGAGCCGGGCGTCAATCTTTTTGGCATTCTCCTTGATGAGTGCCACATATCGCAGACTGCAAGCTAAGATTTTCTCTCGCTCTTTCAATCGACCAATCTCAGCATTACATGACGATGCGCTTTTCAAGATGGCATACTGCGCCGCACTGCACATATAACAGCACCCGGGACGAATATCTATATAGGAGCCAATCACTTCCGGATTCATGAAATATGTCCCATCCGCTTTTTGAAAATTCACTTTCAAGCGGAAACTGTTATTCTGCGGCAGACCCTCTTTCCCTACAAACAACGGATAGGGAAATATGGGAGGCAGCGTCAAGAGCTCCCTTTCATCACGCGAAAAAGAGACAGCTGTCTCGTGAGAAATTCGATACGAATCCCCCACCTTCGCTGCCTTCCCTTCCATTTCTAACATATCCAGTTCTGTATGGATATCTTCCCACTGGGGGCTATCCCCCTCCCAATGAAAATGGTATCCCTCTTCGCTGCAAGTCCAGTAGGATATATTCATGGCTGTACCTTCCATTGCTGTTCCTCTCTCCAAATGCCGCAATGATCATAAATCCAGTTTCTCACCTTAGGCTGCCAATTCGGTCCTCTCCCCATCGGATTGGTATGAACAAACTCCTTCTCCGTATCTGAATTTATTAAATCGCTGTAATCAATCCTACGGTGCCCCTGAGCAAAAATCTGGATTGGCGATTTGGCGCGGCTATAAATACGAAGCTTTCCGTCATGACTGACCTCTATAAAAGTATACTGCCCTATCGTAAATACCAAGAGACTCGTGTCAGAAGATTTTCCTTCCAAATAATCATATGCCATTAGCTTGCTCTTCTCCTCTTTTGGCCGGTCATTCAGCATGAGCTTTGCCTTTGCCTTTGGGCCTATGATGATGCGGGAAGCACGTATTTCATCCATGTAAGCGCCCCAAAAATCCTGCCTGTACTTCCACTTGGTATCTGCTGTACTCGCAATAATATGAAAAAATACAGCAAAGTCATTTTTGACCAGCCAATGCAAGAAAATTTCCTTTGCTTCTTCTTCCACGTATAGCCAAGCCGTATCATTCCCTCTCGGATCTCCCATGTACCGAAAAATAAGCTGCATCAGCCAGTTTTTCGAACTGTCACTGCCTTCTTCATCCACACTGATGATGACAGGCCCGACTACTTTGTTGGAAACCCACTCTTTATTATAACGCGGATCTTTCGTCAAATCGTTAAGCAGGTTCTGCTTCGCATCCAATCCGATATCCATTTGAAACGCATTCACTATAGCGGCTTTCACAAAATTGCTTCCATATAAAGTAGACGGAAAAGACAATCTTTTGAGGCCGTCATAAAGATTCCCTCCGGAGAAGAATTCTGCCACTTGAGAAGCACCATCTTTGGCAAGAAGCTGCGGAAAATCCTGCAGAAAATGGATACTTCTTACCCTCCGGTCATTTTTCTGCATTTGTTTCCAAAGCACGGTGCGTATCCATTCCGTCTTACGTTCTTTGGGCTCATAGTCACTAAAATAAGCAAAAAGCAACCGCCGAAAACAACTCGTTTTATCTAAATCCACCTGACGCAAAGCAAATTTAGCAACTGGCATGGATAACTCAGAAGAGAATATGACAAAAGGAAGATTTCTGATTTCCCTTCGCGTGAATTCTTCTTGACTCCCCTGGTAAATACGTACTGTCTTTTCCACCAGCACTTGTGGATCCAAGCGATCCACCTGGATCATCTTATCTGCCTTCTCTCTGAGTTTTTTGTGCACCATTTCTATCCGAGGAAGGCAGAGCGTAATCCACCGTTCTTTGCTTTCTCTCGCTTGACGGCTCAAAGCGGTCGCTTTCATGTTGAGTCTGTCAATGCTTTGACTTAATTCACTCATCCTCTTCACACCCATTTATCGGAATAAAATCATCACTTGGATTCATCCACCGGAGGCATCATTGTAAATCGCAAATCAATACGCCGGTTCGCCTGCCTGCCTTCTTCCGAATCCTCATCATATTCATCATCCACGATGGGGCGGGTATCAGCATAGCCGGAGCAAGAGAATATCGGCTGCTCATTGACATTCTTTTCTTTATTCAGCTCCGGCACATCCCCACGCATCAGATTCCATGTATTGATGGCTCTCTTCGTAGACAGCTCCCAATTCGATGGAAATTCATCCGTATGAATATCCACATTGTCCGTATGCCCTTCGATAAAGACAGTTTCTACCACATTTTTATACTCTTTTTTATCGAGCAATTGGTACAAGACATCCCCCAGATTCCGGATGACCTGCTGCCCTTCTTCTTTGACATCGGCTTCTCCCTGTGCAAAAAGTGCGCCTTCCGGAATACGGAGAACCCCCTGCTTCTTATCGATCTTAACAGAGATTCCCCGCTCACGCATCTCCTCTTGGATTTCTTCAAGCAGCTGGTCTCTTTTGGCATTGTTTCCCGTATATTGATCTTTTACCTGCCCCAAATTCAGCATGAAGTAGCAGACCGCCAAGATAAAAACAGAGAGCATGCCTGCCATGAGATCGCTGATGGACAGATTAAAAGCATTTTCGTGATTTTCCTGCATTTGTGTATTTCCACGAGTTCTTCGCATAGTGCATTCTTACCTCGATTATCTCATTCTCTTAATGGCATCGCTCAGATCTTCAATGTTATCATTTACCTCCTCCGTCACGCCGGCCAATCTACTGATTGCATTCGACATCACCTCATCAAATTTTGTCAGCTTGTCCCTCAGGCCATCATCGGTGACTTTGTTGTAGTCCTGCATGCCTTTAGTCAGCTGATCGAAGGCTTTATCCATCTCTCCGCTGACCCCTTTGAATCGGTCTTCGTAGGCCGTCCAGGATTTCTTCGTCTCTTCCAGTACATTTTTCACATACAGAGAAGATTCCTTATAATCACTGGAAATCTTCTGCATGGAGTCTGCTATACTCTTCGACTCTGCCTGCTGCTTTGTCATAGACTGCGCCAGCACTTTCACGCCGCTGTCCAGCGAAGCCGCGGCCAGCTGCAGAGGCTGCGCTGCCTTTTGCAAAGGCTCTGTAGCTGTTTTCAATTTCATAGAAACATCATCCGCCGCTTCTACGAATACCTTGGCAGTCTTGCCCGCCGCCTCTACCGTCTTACCAGCCGCATTCACTACATTTCCAGAAGAGGACACCGCCTGCCGCATCTGATCGAGCGTTTCCTGCATATGTTTTTCATGCGTATCCATCATAGACTGCATCTGCTGCATCTGATCAGCAATTTCCGCCATGAGTTCCTTGACGCTGGCATTGATAGCACCCAGATTTTCTTTCGTCTGGTCAGCACTGTCTTTCGCGATTTTCCCAATTTCTGTGCGCTGTTCCTTCGCACTCGCTGCCATCTCGTCAAAAATATCCTTCATGGTCGTTTTCATCTCTTCCATGAGAGCTGTCATCCTCTGAATATTTTTATCCGTCTCTTCCGTCTGTTTGTTCGCCATGCCTTCCATGGTCTCATTCATTTTGGAAATCGCCTCATTCAACGCATCCAGCGTTTTCTGATTGGCTTCCGAAGAGGCCTTCGTCGAGCGGTCCAGAATGTCCTGAATTCCTTCAGCAAGAGATGCAATATCCGTCGACAAGTTCTTCAGCGAATTTCCTAATTCTTCTGCCCCCCGGCCGACACCTTTTTTCAGAACATCCCCCAGCTGGTCAAAACCGCCACTTACAAGGGAACTGGTATTAGACGAAATCTGCATCAGCTGTTCAGTTTGCTTATCCTGTCTCTCTGAAAGTCCCACAAGCATAGTATCCAGATTGCCCTTCATGGCACTATCCATCTTCTCCGCCAGCTGATCCAACACATCCGGCAGGTGATCGCAAATAGAGATAGCCATATCTGTGCTGAGCTGTTCCATCGCTGCCCGCTGCGCCCGGCTTTCTGCCAGCTCTTCGAGCAGGATTTCTTCCACGCTTTTGCGAATGAAGACCTGATCCAGTGCATCAGTAAAACGGGAAACCGCATCGCCAAACCTTTTCATATTCTGACTATGCCACACGCCAAATACAATAGCGCTCACAATACCGAAAATAGATGTCACAAACGCAGTACTCATCCCGCCAAGAAGACCACTGATACTGGAAGAAAGCGCGCCAGTACTGCTGGTATCTACACCTGCCAGACCAATAGTCAACCCTATAAATGTACCTAAAATGCCGATACCGGTAAAAGTCCCCGCTAACCCCGACCAAAGTCCGCCTTTCATGCCCTCGGTAAATGCTGTAACTGAAAAATAGGATTCAGATTCAACAGTCGAATACTTCTCCAGCCCATCTTTTCCGGGAATAGAAATCAGTGTCCGCTGATACTTTCTCCAAATCCCCTTTATGAGATCACTATTCTCCATTTTCTGAGATAATGACTCAAAATAAACATTGACATTCTGCGGATTGTATTTTTTCAATATATCAAGATATGTCTCTATTTCTTTACGTCGAGCATTCAATGGGTTTGCAAAATAACACTTATATAAAAAGAATGTCGCTAAAAAGGCCACAATGAACGCCCAATTGATCGGTTCAGAAAAAAACATTGCACAAAACTGAATAAATCCCATCACGCACTCTCCAATTCAAAACACTACACTAAAAAAGCGCATTTATAGAAAATCGACGTCTACAAACGCGCACGATAAAATGAACAGGGAGATAAACACCCCTCAAGACTTTCAGGCAGGTCAAAGTACTTTGCCAAATCACATTTCATATGGTTTCGTCTCATAATTCCCATCCTCCTCATCTCCTGCATATTTTATTTTTAATTATATACCATGTGTCATGACAAAAACAGAGTTATTATAAAATTTATTTTACTTCATCCTCGGTTCATGCATGACCTTGCACCATCAAAAAACCGCCGGAAGGTGATCCACAATGGATCCCCCTTCCGGCGGTTTTATCCTGTACGCAAAGGCCTACAGGATGTAATTCGAAATATCAATATTTTCCGTGACGTTGCCGAGCTTATTTCTCACATAGCTCTCGTCGATGGTGATGTGCTTGTCTTCGAGGTCCGGCGCATCGAAGGAGAGGTCTTCTAAGACGCGCTCGAGGATCGTATAGAGGCGGCGGGCACCGATGTCTTCGGTCTCGGTATTCACGCGGGAGGCGATGTCTGCGATGGCGGAGAGGGCGTCTTCGGTGAAGGTGATGTCGACGCCTTCGGTCTCGAGGAGCGCGGTGTACTGGCGGATGAGGGCCTGCCTCGGCTCGGTCAGAATGCTGCGGAGGTCCTCCTTAGTGAGGCTTGAAAGCTCGACGCGGATCGGGAAGCGTCCCTGGAGCTCGGGGATGAGGTCGCTGGGCTTGGAGACGTGGAAGGCACCGGCGGCCATGAAGAGGATGTGGTCGGTCTTCATCTGGCCGTACTTGGTCTTGACGGTCGCGCCTTCGACGATCGGGAGGATGTCGCGCTGCACGCCTTCCCGGGAAACGTCGGGACCACCGGAGGAACGACCGCCTGCGATCTTATCGATCTCATCGATGAAAATGATGCCGCGTTCTTCGGCGTAGTGGATGGCTTTGTCTTTGACGACTTCCATATCGACCATCTCATCGGCAGCGGCTTCTGCGAGGATGCGCTTCGCGTCGCGGACGGTGACTTTCTTCTTTTTCATTTTCTTCGGCATCATGGAGGAGAGCATCATGGAAATCTGGTTCGCCTGTTCGTTGTCGGTGTTCCCCGGATTTCCTTTCTCTTCCACTTCGATCTCGATCACGCGGTCGTCAAGGTCGCCGTTTCGGATGCGCGTCTCGAGGTCTTTTCTTCGCTCTTTCTCGCCTTCATCCATCGGCGTCTCTTTCTTTGCTTCGCCGAAGATGATGTCCATGGGGCTTCGTGTCTCGACTTTCTTGGAGGGCCACATGGCTTCCGCGATGCGGTGAATGGCTTCTTCGTCGGCATCTTTGCCATGGCGGGCGCTCTCTTCTTTCTTCACGAGGCGGACGGCTTCTTCGGCAAGGTCGCGGATCATGGACTCGACGTCGCGGCCGACGTAGCCGACTTCGGTGTACTTGGTCGCTTCGACTTTGACAAAGGGGGCGCGGGTGAGGGTCGCAATGCGGCGGGCGATCTCTGTCTTGCCGACACCGGTCGGCCCGATGAGGAGAATGTTCTTCGGGCTCACCTCTTTCGCCATTTCCGGCGTGAGGCGGCTGGCGCGCCAGCGGTTCCGGAGGGCGACTGCCACGGATTTCTTCGCATCGGTCTGCCCGATGATGTACTGGTCCAGGTATTCCACGATTTTTCGCGGGGTCAGGTTTGCATTTTCGTTCATCAGATTTCCTCCACGATGACATTGTGATTCGTATAGACGCAGATGTCGGCGGCGATGTGCAGGGATTTCTCCGCGATGTCGCGGGCGGAGAGGTCGGTCGCGGAAACCAGAGCACGCGCTGCGGCGAGAGCGTAGTTTCCGCCGCTGCCGATGGCGAGGATGCCGTCGTCCGGCTCGATGACTTCGCCGTTTCCGGAAACAAGGAAGAGGTGCTCGCCGTCGGTCATGATGAGAAGGGCTTCGAGCTTCTGCAGTACGCGGTCGCGACGCCACTCCTTGGCAAATTCGACGGCTGCGCGGACGAGATTGCCATTGCAGTCGGAGAGACGCGCCTCGAATTTATCGAAGAGGGCGAAGGCATCTGCGACAGAGCCTGCAAATCCGGCAATGACGCGACCGTGGTAGAGGCGGCGCACTTTGCGGGCGGTATTCTTCATGATGACCGCATTGCCCATGGTCACCTGTCCGTCGCCAGCGACGGCGGTATGTCCATCCTTCTTGACCGCGAGGATGGTGGTGGCGTGAAATAGAGAGTCTTGGGACATGGGGTGTTCTCCTTTATCATACTGGCTAAGGTAGCTGAGAAATAGAGTTCAGGCTTAGCCCATGGGGCGTGCTGCCCCTTGATTGTGAATAAAAGTTCTGTTCGAATGAGAAATTAGGAATAAGGAATTAGGAATGAAGGTGGCGGCTTCGCCGCAAATATGTATGGGGCGATGCCCGAAAGTAGTATTCAAGTCGCAAGTCTCCCTGCGCTCCTAATCCCTAGCCAGTCATTCAGGCCTTCAAACTTGTGGTGCTCACCAGTCGTTGTTTACCGCCAAGCTCACCAACCTCCGGCGCTTCGCGCCACCTCCTTCCAGGGGAAGGAGGGAGTACTATCGCGATCCGCTTCCTCTAAAAAGGTCAACCCCGCACCGAGGAAGTGGTTGGCATTTTTATTTGCACTTATCTAAAACTCACGACGCTTATTTATTTTATGCGCCGCTCCGCAACCTTGAACCTGTCAACCTGAAGTTTGAAAGCAGGGATGAGTGGCTAGTGACTTGTGACTGGTAGCTAGGGATTAGTGGCTAGGGATTAGGTTTGCGA
>OQVT01001050.1_pt1 | contig 16969 bp, 20 predicted proteins | sample 1691561 | NCBI WGS metagenome assembly OQVT01 (sample SAMN03418260, study PRJEB22391) | human gut metagenome | biome: human-gut; feature: organic feature; material: feces | host: Homo sapiens | place: Tanzania | collected 2013-01 | reverse complement strand
ATAACTTTCCAACAGACATGCCAGTGCAATTCCGATTAATATCCATAGCAACAGCAAAGGCTTCCAATGCCTGATGCTCAGAGCTTCCTTCAAGAAGTCCTTCGTAGAGAGCTGTGCGCTGTACCTGATCCTTCATAAAATCAAGCTCTTTAAATTTGTCTGATACAAATAGGTGACGTGCCTGTGACGGATTTTCCAGATAAAAGGCGCCAAATTCTGCAAGTGTATGCGGCATTGCCTTTTGGCCTGACGCTTCACCTACACTGTAATGGTACTCAATCTTTTGCTCACCTGCATTGCCAACCACAACGACTGCACCAGTAATCTCATCGCCTGCTTTTAAATCAATTGTGTTAATCTCAAACAAGACAGCTGCACTCTGACCAGCTGCCTGCTTCGTTTCTATTTTTACTCTTTCATTTGTTGAGTAGAAAAAGCCTTTAAAGGGTACTCTGTTTCGTACCCGGATCACAAGTTCTTTATTCTGCACAGTACCGGCTTCCACTCTTCCCTCCAGATATGCCGGTGAAAAATCCAGCTCTGGCTTTTTTACCAGCACCTCTCCGGCTGCCAACTGTTCGATCCGCTCCTTCAACCTTTTCTCCTCCTTCTCTTTTTCTTGTTTTTTCTGCCAGTATTTCTTCCAGCTTTAATTCTTAATTGTTATGATAGGTGCAAATCCCTATTTTGCACATATGTTGTATTATTCTATCGCAAATACGAATAACAATCAAGCATTTCTATTGATTTTTTTGTCACGCAGTCTTTTTTTGTCATATCTTATATCAAGTACAAAGCACGCAAAGGAGTCTATATGGACTACAATGGAAACCGAACCTGCATCCAACGCGGAAATTATCATAGAATGACAACAAACTGTTCTTGCGAAAATCGCAATTCTCCTGTTGAAGTAAACATCCCAAGCCGCCCTGTCGGAATCTCTTATGTGACGGTACAGACCTTTGGCGATATTTATCCGCCGCAAAAGGCTCTGAACGTTGGAACAGTCTTTGCCGCTCTCGATTATCCCTTCACATCCACCTGCTGCTTTTCTAAGCGCATGAAAGGAGGCGCGTATGAATAACCGTAATGTCTATATGCATGGTTTTGTCTGTGATGATGCGGCTCTCTTTTTGGATACTCATCCTGACTGTCCTCATGCACGTCATCTATATCAGGAAAACGCTGTACAATATAATCAGGCACGAAAACAGTATGCTGCTGCCGGAAAGCCACTGTTTCGTACTGATGCCGTATCTGACCGCGGCTGGAGCTGGACTGATGAACCATGGCCATGGGAAGGAGGTAACTGCTAATGTGGGTTTATGAAAAGCGTCTTCAATATCCTGTTAATATCACACAGACAAATGCCAAGCTTGCCCAGGTAATTATCTCTCAGTTTGGCGGACCTGACGGAGAACTCGCTGCCTCCCAGCGCTATCTTTCACAGCGCTACACAATGCCAGATGGCATGACAAAGGGACTGTTAAATGATATTGGAACAGAGGAACTTGCCCATATCGAAATCGTCTGCGCGATTATCTATCAGCTGACAAAAAATCTTCTTACAAAATCAAGCACAAAAAGATTCCGAGAGTGCATGACAAAATAAGGAGGAAACATCATGAAAAATAACAGATTTATGAATGTGCTATTAAAGGCAAAAGAAGAGAATATCGCAGTAGGAGCAGTAAATATTTTTAATTATCTGACAGCAGAGGCAGCAGTAAAAGCAGCAGAGGAAATCGGTGTTAACCTGATTATCCAGACATCTGCAGGGACAGTACAGCAGGTATATCCGCCTGAAACTGGAAGATGACGATGAAGAACTTGCCAGAGCATTAATGGAATACCCGGAAAAAAAGCCGGTTAATTATTATAGCCTGGAAGAGAGACAAAATTACAGTCTGGAAACGGCAATTGAAATTGACCGACCGGAATTATACAGAGAATATCTGCAAAACGACATAAAACAGTTGATAGAGCAATGTTACGAATGGAAGAGGATAACGGGAAATCAATTAGACTCAAATAAGCAAAATGACAGCCCTGATAGTAAACAAATACCGTAACGTTTCGCCTGGCAAGATGATTCTCGCGATGGACGTAGTGATTATCCTCTCGTCCCTTCTGGTTCCTATCCAGGACGCCAACGGTTCCATTATACAGATTAACGAAAAAATTACGACTTGCGTATACGGTTTCATCTTGATAGTCGTAAACGGAACCGTACTCGATATGGTCATCTCAGGTACTCGCCAGAGCGTTCAGCTTTTCATCCTTAGTAAGAAGCATAAGGAGATAGCCGATGCCATCACTAACGACCTTCAAAGGGGCGTCACGGTCCTTAACGGAATGGGATGGTACACTAAGGAGCCTACGGAAGTACTGATGGTTCTCACCAGAAAGTACGACCTGAATGTCCTGCTCCGATACATTAAGAACATCGACCCGGAGGCATTCCTGTCAGTATCTTCTGTGACTGGTGTGTACGGAAAGGGATTCGAGTCCATAAAAACCGGACGAAAGAAATAGAATTCAGCTGATTTCACCACATTTTAAGCATAAAAAGCCCGTTAGACGATGCTCTAACGGGCTTTTTTAATTATCTTTGATATCACTAACCATATAAGATCATGAGATTAATTCTAAGAAAAAAACAAGGAAAACTTACTCTAAAAGTAGTAGGCCGAATCGGCAAAAGACAAAAGGACTCCAAAGACTACGTATATATGGAAAAGGTATATATGCGCATAGAAAAGTTTATGCGAAAGAAAACGCCCTTTCTGGATGGAGACTTCAGCATACAAGACCTCTGCGACTCACTATATATGAGCCGCTCGCTTGTGTCCAGGTCTATAAACAGAATAGGAAATACGAATTTCAGAAGCTACGTGAACAACTACCGAGTAACATACGCACTGGAATTGATGCAAAAGGACCCCAGGGTGAAACTTTCACAGATAGCTTCCCTTTCAGGATTCAATTCGATACCGTCTTTCAACAGTTCCTTTAAGGATGTGATGTCTATGTGTCCTAGCGAGTATGTGCGTTCTCTTCAGCTAAAAGAGGATTTACAATACTACTCCAAGAAGAAAGAATCGGAGCCTCGATTCGTATCGGCTCCTTCTTTACTGGATGTGTGAACTCGATGCTGTAGGCATGCAGACAGATTCCAGCATCGGGATTAGAACGAGGGGCGCCATATTTGAGGTCGCCCTTTATTACGCATCCCATATTCGAAAGCTGGCAGCGAATCTGATGGTGACGTCCTGTAAGAAGTTCGACGGAAAGCAGATAATACCTGTCCGTCTTTCCTATAAGGGAGTAACGAAGCCTTGCAAGCTTCGCGCCCTTCCTGTCCTCGCCGCAGACATAACTTTTGTTCTGCTTTTCGTTACGCCATAGATAGTCCGCCAATTCGGCTTCTTTCTGCGGAGGACATCCGCAACATAGTGCAAGATAGGTCTTGTGCATCTGAGAGCCTCGAAACATCTCGTTAAGACGCTCGAGAGCCTTCGATGTCTTGGCGAATACACACACGCCGCTTACCGGCCTGTCGAGACGGTGAGGAATCCCCATAAAAACTTTCCCGGGCTTCGCGTCTCTTTTCGCTATATATGCCTTGAGAGTCTCGCAGAGACACTCGTCGCCGGTCTTGTCGGCTTGGACTATCTCGCCTACTCTCTTGTTAACCACCAGCAAGTGGTTATCTTCAAAAAGAATCCGGGACTCGAGGTCCCGGATTTCATTTTCTGTCAAGTCTCTATATTCCACAGGAATAAGAATTACTCTGCGATAGATACGTTAACTCTACGCTTGCTAAGGTCGGTTTTCTTAGCTTTGCAAGGGCAAAGAACCTTAACGTTTCTTGCAGGTACCTGGTAAGCGTAAAGCCAATTACGAACCAAGTTAGCACGCTCTACTGCGATAGCCTTGTTATACTCTTTATCCTTAGTGTCGTTAGCGTAAGGCTCGATAAGGATGATGGCTGTCTTATCGGTAGCGTTATAAACATCGAGGAACTCCTGGAGAAGAGCCTTTGTCTCAGGGTTAAGATCACATCTCTCGCTATTATAAGTTATACCTGCTGTAGGCATAGCGAATGTAGCTGAGCCATAAGGGGTCTGAGCCATAGCGTCCTTAACTGCCTGTCTGTAACTTTCTGCATCGTCTGCAACCAACTCTCCGGCTACTGCCTTAACAGCGTCTGAAAGTTCGAAAACCGGTGCCGGTTTAGCTGCTGCGGCTGCTGCTTCTGCTGCTGCACGAGCTGCTGCTTCTGCTGCTGCTCTTTCTGCTGCTTCCTTAGCCTTCTTACTCTGGCAGGAAGTTCCAAGTGCTACGAGAACTACGAGTCCTGCAACTGTGATGATTTTGTTAAGTTTCATAAGTGTTATGCTTTTTTGTTTTTGAATACTTTTTACCGATGCGAATATAAGAAAAATCTTTCAGTATATCAAATTATGCCTAAATAAAAATTTTCACATTTTTTAGGAAAAGTATTTATAAATTTGCATTATGAAGAAAAATATCAGCATAGAAGGACTGGACCCCGTAAAGCTTTATGGAGCCGGTGATTCGATTTTGAAAGAGTTCTGTTCGTATTACCCCGCATTGAAAGTAGTGGCACGAGGCGACGAAATCATCCTCGACGGAAAGCCTGAAGACGTGGAAGACTTTACTCAGAAAATGGGGCTCCTGACCGAAAGGATGATGCATAAGATGAACCTGTCAGTCTACGATGTTGAAGATATCTTCGAAGGCGAGAACAAAGCTTCGGACTTCAAGCTCGACGGCACGGCGGTTATCGTCCATAACACCGAGGGTAAGCCCATCAAGGCACGAAACGCACGTCAGGAAGAGATGGTCAAAGCCTATTTCGAGAACGATTTGGTCTTCGCGATTGGCCCGGCGGGGACGGGCAAGACCTACATCGCGATAGCATTGGCCGTGAGAGCGCTGAAGAACCGCGAGATCAAGAGAATCATCCTGACCAGGCCGGCCGTGGAAGCAGGTGAAAGGCTCGGATTTCTGCCCGGCGACCTGAAGGACAAGCTGGACCCGTATCTACAGCCCCTCTACGACGCACTGGGCGATATGATTCCCCCTAAAAAGCTGCAGGAATTCATCTCCGAAGGCACCATACAGATAGCTCCATTGGCATATATGAGAGGAAGGACCCTCGATAAGGCCTGTGTCATCCTGGACGAGGCACAGAACACGAACATCGGGCAGCTGAAGATGTTCCTCACCCGTATGGGCACTGGGGCCAAGTTCATAGTGACGGGCGACGCATCGCAGGTGGATCTTCCGAATCGCGAGGACAGCGGACTGCTTAAAGGCGTGAACCTGCTAAAAAACATAAAGGGCATCGAGACTATCGTCTTCACTAACGAAGACATCGTCCGACACCCTTTAGTAGGTAAAATCGTTAAGGCTTTCGACAAGCAGTAAGGCTACTCGCCGTCTACTATAGCCTTATATTTCTTATACTTAGCCTCGAATGCAGGGTCTGTGCTGAAACGATAGCAAGCGTTTCTGAGGTACTCTGCCACAGCGACCTTGATCTTGTCGTCGGCGCTGATCGAGTATGCCAATTCGAATGGCTCGATACAGTTCTTAAGCGCTGTTTCAAACTGCTCTACGAGTGCGTTATACTTAGCGTCGTCGAGTTCGTTGGCAGCCTCTTCCTGAAGCTTAACAGCCTTGTTATAGTAGAGCTGACCGATTCCGATATATCCGAACTCATAGCTAGGATTGATCTCAGCGCACTTCTTGTAAGCGGCGATGGCTGCCTCTTCGCGACCAAGCTGAAGGTTAATGTTACCCTCTACATAGTAAAGAGATGCGTTGTTCGGCTCGTTCTGCTTAGCGGCGTCTACCAGTTCGAAAAGACGGTCCGTGTTCTCGCCTGAGTTCATATAGAAGTTAATGAGACCGATAAGCACGCTCTGGCTCTGTGGGAACTGCTTGAATGCCTCCTCGAGATAGGTGCGGCAAGCCACTGTATCTGCCTGCTTCATAGCGATGTCGGCAAGTTTAGCGTATGCGTCGCCCTCGTCTCCGTAGTAACCGAGTTCGAGGCTCTTCTCGTAATACTTCTTCGCTGTGTCGAAATTACCGAGCATATATGAAGTAAGGGCTGAGTTATATACTGCGTTAGTGTCCACCACTGCGTATGGCTGCTGCTCCGATGCCTCCACTGCCTTCTCGAAATACTTCGATGCCTGCTCGAGGTTTCCTAAAGTATATGAAGCGTAAGCCTCGTCCGTGAACTTAGCGGAAATCATCTTGAATCCTTCCTTCAAGTCTTTAGCTTTCTTTCCGTTAGCGTCGAGAGATGCTGCCTTCTCGTATGCGCCCAAAGCTCTGTCGAGAACGTCAGGGAAGATAGGCTTCGTTACCTCTATGATCTGAAGGATTTCCTGCTCGTTATAGTAGTAGTTACGAGTTTCGAATACGGCCTTTATGAAGTTAGCGCCCTGGATTTCCACCCATTCCTCGCTTGAAGGCTTGTCATCTCCCAACACGAGAGCCAGGTCGGCGCGCGGTGCACCTATCCAAGCATTTCCCATAGGAGCATTGTAAGCGTCCAAATAAGCCTTTCCGAGTTTAATCCAAGCGTCCGGTTTTACGGCCTGTTTAGGATTTTCCGTCTTTTCAAGAGCCTTTTCAACCGCTTTTTCCGCTGCCGATATACTCTTTACAGACTGTTGCGCATTTGCAATGCCGAGCGAAGCTAACATCGCTACCGCTAAAAAGAATCTTTTCATAATATTACAAATTTATTAGTTTTCACTTTCCTGCGTTACATTTTCGCCTTCGGACTCTACGCCCTCTTCTTCGCTTTCGTGAGCCACTACGGACACCGCAGCTATGCTGTCGCCATCTCTAAGGTTAATCAGGCGAACGCCCTGCGTAGCTCTGCTGAGAAGGCTTATGTCCGTCACAGCCATTCTGATGGTAAGGCCTCCACGAGTAATGATCATTATGTCATTATCTTCCGTTACGCTCTTGATGGCCACCAGACTACCTGTCTTTTCGGTGATGTTCAACGTCTTCACACCCTTCGCGCCACGAGCCGTAACTCTGTACTCCTCATAGTGAGACCTCTTTCCATAACCGTTCTCGCTGACTACGAGAATCGTGGTATTCTCGGCATCCGGAGCGTTCACGTCGCCGCTGACAGCGCCTATCACCTCGTCATCTTCTGCAATGTTAATGCCACGAACACCCATAGAGTTACGTCCGAGCTCTCGTGCCTCACTCTCCTCGAAGCGTACGCAACGTCCGTTACGGGCTGCGATCATAATCTGATCATTTCCGCTCGTAAGCTGCGCATCGAGAAGCGAGTCGCCTTCCTTAAAGCTTATGGCGATAAGACCCTTATTACGGCTTCTCACATTAGCGAACTCCGTAAGGCAAGTTCTCTTGATGATACCGTTCTTCGTAAAGAGCACTACGAAATGGCTGTCGGTGTACTCCTTGCTTTCGATCTTCGCCGCATTCAGGTAAGTCTTGATCTTGTCATCCTGGTCTATGGTGAGCAGGTTCTGAACCGCGCGGCCCTTCGATGTGCGGCTACCCTCAGGTATCTCGTACACCTTAAGCCTGTAGCAAAGTCCCTTCTCCGTGAAGAACAGCATAGTAGAGTGCATATTGGCCACATAGATATGCTCTATGAAATCTTCTTCGCGCACGCTACCGCCCTTCTTGCCCACGCCGCCGCGTGACTGCACCTTGAATTCGTTCAGGGAAGTACGCTTGATGTATCCCAGATGGGAGATGGTGATGACCACGTCCTCATCGGCATAGAAGTCTTCCGGATTGAACTCGTCGGCGCTCAAGGTTATCTCACTACGACGCTCGTCGCCGTACTTTTCCTTAAGCTCGATAGTTTCGTTCTTAACTACCTCCAGCTGAAGCTCTTCGCTTGAGAGAATCTTCTCACACTCCGCGATGAATGCCACGAGCTTGTTCTTTTCGTCCACGAGCTTGTCCTTTTCCAATCCGGTGAGCTGCCTGAGTCGCATCTCGACGATGGCACCGGCCTGTATGTCGGTAAATCCGAAGCGAGCCACGAGTTCGTTCTTAGCCTCGTCGACATTAGAGGAGCCGCGAATTACCGCGATCACTTCGTCGATGATGTCTATCGCCTTAAGCAGACCTTCTACTATATGCTCGCGAGCCTTCGCCTTCTCCAATTCGAATTTGGTCCTGCGAACCACCACCTCGTGCCTGAAATCCACGAAACACTTGATCATATCCTTCAGGGCCAATGTGCGTGGGCGTCCACCCACCAGAGCGACATTGTTTATGGCGAAGCTGGACTGCAGCGCAGTGTATTTATAGAGAGTGTTGAGAACCACGTTAGCATTAGCGTCCTTCTTCACGAAGAACTCGATGCGTATACCCTCGCGGTTCGTAAGCTCCTTAATCTCGGAGATTCCCTCTATCTTCTTGTCCCTTATCATCTCTCCGATACGAGAGATCATATCGGCCTTGTTAACCATATAAGGCACCTCGGTCACCACGATTACCTGGCGTCCGCCCCTGTCCTCGATCTCGGCCTTAGCCCTTATGACCACCTTACCGCGACCCGTGTTATAAGCGTCAACGATGCCCTGGCGGCCCATAATGATGCCTCCCGTAGGGAAATCAGGGCCCTTTATGTGCTCCATAAGTCCGGCCACGTCGATGTCCGGATTATCGATATATGCGCAGATGCCGTCGCAGATCTCCGAAAGGTTATGCGGAGCCATATTCGTGGCCATACCTACGGCGATACCCGACGAGCCGTTCAGAAGCAACAGCGGAGCCTTCGTAGGAAGCACCGTAGGTTCCATAATCGTATCGTCGAAGTTCAGCATAAAATCCACCGTATCCTTATCCAGGTCACAGAGCACGCTTTCGGATATCTTGGCCAATTTAGCCTCGGTGTACCTCATGGCAGCCACCGGGTCGCCGTCCATACTACCGAAGTTACCCTGTCCGAAGACCAGCGGGTACCTCTGATTCCAGTTCTGGGCCAATCTGGCCATAGCGTCGTACACGGAGCTGTCGCCGTGAGGGTGGAACTTACCAAGCACCTCACCGACGATTCTCGCCGACTTCTTAGTCTGTCCGCCATAATTCAGGCCCAGCCCGTCCATTCCGAAAAGCACGCGGCGCTGAACCGGTTTCAAACCATCACGCGCATCAGGAAGCGCTCTCGACACTATAACCGACATGGAGTAATCTATGTAGGCGGTTCGCATCTCGTGGTCTATCTCCACAGGTTCGATTATCCCCTGTGGCTTTACTTCATTATCCATATTTTCTATACTCATTTTCCTTTAATTTTTCATTCACGACTTTCCCCTCGGGAAAGTACTGTCCAAAGCATACAAATTTAACAAAAAACCAGCTCAGAACCAAATATTATTACTACTTTTGCGTATGCAGACACAGGCGTCTACAGATACCATACGCATTCTCGCGTACTCGAAGGAAGAAGCTATGAGAACCGGAGATTATGCGATCTCCACGGACCATCTCCTTCTGGGGATTCTGCGCCATAAGGATAACGAAGCCTGCCGCGCCCTGCAAGAGCTCGGCATCGATGTCGACGACCTGAAATCCTACGTAGAAAAGAAACTTTTCCGCCCGCGAAGCCTGTCCTTCGACGACGAAAACAAGATGCTTTTCTCCAGAAGCGCGAAGAACACACTTAACCTCAGCATATTGGAGGCCAATATCGCCGCATCCGAAAGGGTGCTGCCCGTCCACTTGCTCCTGGCCATCTGCGCATCATCCGAGAGTCACTCGCTTTCTTACCTGAAGGAAAGAGGACTGGATCACGCAGCCATAAAGGCCTACCTAAAGGAAAAGGGAACGCTTAAGGCGACCGTAGTAAAAAAAGACGGAGCCGCACAGAGCAGCCCCGTCAGTATCTTGAAAATAATATCCTCTCCGGATAAAATCGCCAGCTAGTCTTCTACCAGCCTGAAAGCCAGACATCCGTTATGGCCTCCGAAACCGAATGAGTTCGAAATGGCCAGTGTCAAATCGCTCTTCACGGCCTCGTTAGGCGTGTAGTCCAGGTCGAGCTCCGGATCCGGAGTGTCCAAGTTAATGGTAGGAGGAACTATTCCGTCGCGAAGGGCCAATACGGAAGCTATGGCCTCCGCCGCACCGGTAGCACCGAGCATATGGCCGTGCATAGATTTGGTAGAGGAGATGTGCGCCTTATAGGCGAAATCTCCGAGAGCCAGCTTGCAAGCCTTAGTCTCCGACAAGTCGTTAAGATGCGTGGCCGTTCCATGTGCATTCACATAGAGATTGTCCTTCTTAGGATCGAATCCCGCCTCGGAAAGCGCATCGGAGATACAACGAGCCTGTGTGGTTCCCTCCTTATTAGGAGCCGTAGCGTGATATGCGTCGCAAGTAGAGCCGTAGCCCACTACCTCGGCATAGATCTTCGCACCGCGAGCCTTTGCGTGCTCATACTCTTCGAGCATCAGCACGGCCGAGCCTTCGGCCATAACGAATCCGTCACGATTGGCATTGAAAGGAAGGGATGCCTTCTTAGGGTCCTCTATCTTCGAGAGAGTCTTCGCATTCGCAAATGCGGCCACTCCGATAGGAATGACGGCCTTGTCCGTACCGCCGGAAAGAATCGCATCGGCATATCCGTGCTTGATGGCCCTGTAGGCCTCTCCGATGGCATGGGTAGAAGTCGCGCACGCGGTGACTACATCGATGCAGGGACCATTGGCCTGAAACTTAATGGCCACTTGGCCTGCTGCCATATTTCCAATGATACAAGGAACGAAATTAGGAGAAATCCAGCGTCCGGTAGGGTCTTCCAAAATTTTAGACACCTCGCGCTGAATGGTCTCGAATCCGCCGATTCCGCTGCCGATGTACACACCCAGCCTGAATGGGTCGATGTTTTCGCCGGACACGAGTCCGCTGTCCTTCATCGCCTGATAGGCCGATGCCACTGCAAATACCGTAAATTTATCTTGCTTTCGTATAAATGGCTTATCCATACCGAAGTTTTCGGGGACGAAATCCCTGACCTCGCCTCCTATCTTCACTTCAAATCCTTCGGTCGGGAAACCCTCAATATAGTCTATTCCACACTCTCCGTTGACAAGATTTTTCCAAAAAGTGTCCACGTCGTGTCCTAAGCACGACAAGACACCAAGTCCTGTTATTACTACTCTTTTAGCCATAAATAAAAATCATATTGTAGTTTTTCCGTGGGCAAAGATAGTAATAATTTTGTATCTTTGTCCACGTATGGATTTGAGCGGGAACGTACCTAAATACATTCTGAGTAAGAAGCAGACGTCATTCAATGTAGTTTTCACTGCATTGTTTTCACTTATGGCGGCCCTGCTCCTGGCTCCCCTTTCGGCTAACGGATGGTTCCGCCTGGACCCGGGAAGGGCGATGATCCTCACCATTTCCTTTTGGGCTTTCTGCTTCCTATTATTAGGTTTTTCGAGAGCGGGGCTCTACTCTCTGAGGGAGAAAAACATCACTACGCTTACGTATATTCTATGGTGTACGGCAGAGGCCGTCGTAGTGAGCCTGCTATACACCGTCGTTTCCTATCTTGGAATCAAATACGGCTGGATTATCTCTCCGGAGAGCCACGGCGTGGGGATGCACTTCTTGAACTGTATGATATTCTGCGTGTTCGGGCTGGGAGTACCTAACGTCATCTCCATACAGTACTTCGCCATCTCGGAAAGGGACCAGACCATACGCCTTATGAACTTCAGCACGGTGGTTTCCGATACCGTGAGCACCCCGCAGACCGACAAGCGGATTATGCTATACGATAGCTCAGGGGTTCTAAAATTAGTCATAAACCAGGATAACCTCTACTACATAGAGTCGGATGACAACTACATAAAAGTCTGGTATCAGGACAGTAACGACGAGCTCAAGCAGTATATGCTCCGCTGTCGACTGAAGACCATAGAAGAGAGTTTCGCAGACAGCGACTTGGTTCGCTGCCATAGAAAATATATAGTAAACATTAACAAAATCGAGCAGATGACCCGACAGAAAGACGGCACTTTCAGCATAGACTTGGGGCTACAGAGAATAATGGAGCCCATTTCCGTCTCGAAGACATACGAGGAGAGCTTCTTCGCTCGTTTTAATTCACGTTAATTCATTATGTGGCAAAGAATTCAAACACTTTATTTCGCTATTATCACAGGCATCTTGCTGGCGCTTACCTTCGGTAATGTAGGGGTTGATTATTCCGACCCGGCTACCATTGAGAGCGTCAGATACATAAGCAAGTTGCCTTACGCCATCTTGATTTTCATCTCACTTGCAGCTAATGTGGTGGCCCTGTTCAGCTGGGGTCACAGACCTATCCAGATAAGGCTTGCAGGTGGCAGCGCAGTGCTTTTGCTTGCGCTTCAAGCATGGATCGGAGTAGATTATTTCACATTGGGCAAAGAGTTCGTGTTCAGCTGGACCGCCATCCTGCCGATATTCGCCTTTATATGCGAGGTGCTCGCGATAAGGGGTATCTATGCAGATGAGCTTTTGGTCAAGAACGCTTCCAGACTCCGCGCCGCCAAAAGAAAAAAATAAATAACACTGTCATTATGAGAATTGCAGAATCAGAACTTATCATTAACTCGGACGGCTCCATTTTCCATCTTCACATCCGTCCTGAGCAATTGGCCCGTAACGTCATCCTCGTAGGTGACCCTGGTCGCGTGGCGATGTTCAAGCCTTACTTCCAGACACTCGAGTGCGAAGGTGCATCTCGCGAATTCGTATGGGCTACAGGCGTTTACAATAATTCGCGCATTACGGTACTTTCTACCGGAATCGGTACGGATAACATCGACATCGTGATGACCGAGCTCGACGCTTTGGCCAATATCGACTTCGCTACTCGCGAAGTAAAGCCGGAGCACACCACTTTGAACGTGGTAAGATTAGGCACTTGCGGTGCACTCCAGCCGGAGATTCCGCTCGGAGCATTCATCCTCTCGCACATTTCCATAGGATTCGACGGTCTTATGAACTGGTACGCTAATCGCGAGGAAGTCACTAATGTAGATATGGAGCAGGCATTTATGAAACATATGAATTGGCCTAAGGACCTCCCTACTCCGTATTTCGTAAGCGCTTCGCAGAAGCTCATCGACTTGTTCGCAGATTCTACCGTGCGCGGTATGACCATCTCCTCTCCGGGATTCTATGGTCCTCAGGGACGCGTGGTTCGTCAGGGATTGGCTATGCCGAATATGCTCGAGGACATCGAGTCCTTCAGATACGAGGACAGGAAGATTACGAACTTCGAGATGGAAGGCTCTGCCATCGCAGGTATCGCCGGACACCTCGGACACGAGGCCATCACAGTCTGCTGCGCGATAGCACATCGCTATCTTAAGGATGCCAATACAGACTACAAGCCACGCGTAGCGCAGCTTGTAAAGTTAGTATTGGATAAGATTTCTACTATCTAATCTGAATTATTCGCCGGCTTCTTTAAGTCGCTCGGCGTTTTCAGCTATTTGGAGTTGATCGATAACCTCCTGGATGTCACCATTCATAAACACCGGGAGGTTATACATACTCCAGTTAATGCGGTGATCCGTTACACGACCCTGCGGGTAGTTGTAGGTACGAATTTTAGCTGAACGGTCTCCTGTGGAAACCATAGTTTTACGCTTCGAAGCTATCTCGTCGAGATATTTCTGATGCTCGAGATTGTAAAGACGGGTACGAAGCTCCTCGAAAGCGCGGTCCTTATTCTTAAGCTGTGAGCGCTCTTCCTGACATTGAACGACAAGTCCCGACGGAATATGGGTGAGTCGAACGGCCGAGTAGGTCGTGTTCACACCCTGTCCTCCCGGACCGGACGAGCAGAAAAGGTCCAGACGAATGTCATCCCATTTCAAATCCACGTCGAACTCTCCCGCTTCAGGGAACACTGCCACGGAAGCAGCGGAAGTCTGTATACGACCCTGTGTCTCGGTCTGAGGCACACGCTGAACTCGGTGTACTCCGGACTCGTACTTCATAGTACCATAGACGCCGTCTGTCGACGAGCTGAGCTTGAAGACGATCTGCTTGAAGCCTCCGGACGTACCAGGGGTCTGGTCGGTTACTTCCAGTTTCCAGCCCTTGCTCTCGGCATAGTGCTGATACATACGGAAAAGGTCACCTGCGAAGATGGCAGCCTCGTCGCCACCTGCTCCACCACGAATTTCGACGATGGCATTCTTCGAGTCATCCGGATCGGCCGGAATGAGAAGGAGTTTGATCTCGTCTTCCATCTGTGGAATCTTCGGCTCGAGTTCGGCGATCTCCTCGCGTGCCATTTCACGCAAGTCGTCGTCTTTCTCGTTTACCAATATATCTTTAGCCGACGCTAAATTATCAAGTGTCTTCTTATACTCGAGTCCGGCTTTTATGATAGGCTCCAACTGCTTGTAATCCTTATTAAGCTGGACATACTTTTTCATATCAGACATCACTTCAGGGCTCGCAAGCTGATCCTGAAGGCTTTGAAACTTGTCTTGAAGTGAAAGAACTCTCTCTAATAATGTATTTTGTGCCATAAGGCCGCAAATTTAATAATTTTCCCAAATAGTTCCTAATTTCGATTTAGCAGACCGCAAACTTTATGGTTACAAAAGCTTCTCATCGACATTCCACAACTTGTTACTACTATTTTCCATTTCTAAAGTGAATTCACTGCTATTAAACTTCTCAGCTCAAGAATAAACTCCGCCACAATCTTCTCAGGTAACCATTTGTTCTCTCGGACTAGAACTTCTAACTTTTCTGCTATCAGTTCCGGCGGGACAATGCCGTGTTTGACAAGTTGATCCAAAACATATAGCAGACCGTGTACTTCGATCTTATCGGCACGCGCATTCTTTGTCAAAGCCATATCGCCTGTCAGAATACAGGCACAGTGTTTCTTCGCGCAGAACCATACTGAGCAATCTTGAAATGACACATTTCCCTGAGCCGACTGTTGCAGATTGAAGATATCTTCAAGCTCAGCTGTTGAGAACTTAAAAACTGTCAGTCTCTTTTTCATCTCAAATGCCATAACAGCATCTTTTTGTCCTGCTTTCTTTAGTTCTCGGACTACAAAGTCTACTGTATATATATCAAAGGGCAGTAAGAAGAAATCGCCAAGTCTCTCTGCCATTTCCTCTGTGATGGTATATTTTCCATTCTTAGACAATGATGCCATAAGCTCAGCGTTTATAGCTGAGTCATCACCTGCGATACGATAAATCAATCTCTCTAAGTTGCTGGAAATTAAAATATCCATAGATGGAGATGTTGTTAAAATAAACTCTCTGTTTCTGTCATAGCTGCCGCTTCTAAAGAAGTCAAATAAAACCTTGTTATCGTTTGATGCGCAGATCAATTTTCCAATCGGAACACCCATGTTCTTTGCATAGTAAGCAGCAAGGATATTTCCAAAGTTTCCAGTCGGAACAACTACATTTAACAGCTCGCCATCCTTTAACTCACCGTCACGAAGAAGGTTTGCATAAGCATATGCATAATAAGCAACCTGCGGAACAAGACGGCCAATATTGATGGAGTTTGCAGATGAGAACTGGAAACCGCCTTCTGCAAGCTCTTTTTCGAGTTCCTTATCACCAAACAGTGCCTTTACACGGCTCTGTGCATCATCAAAGTTTCCATGAATGCCGACTACCTTTACATTCTTTCCCTTCTGTGTTACCATCTGCTTTTCCTGAACAGCGCTGACACCGCCCTTTGGATAAAAGACAATAATGCGGGTTCCTGGAACATCCGCAAAACCTGCCAGAGCCGCCTTTCCGGTATCTCCGGAGGTCGCCGTCAGAATTACGATTTCATTTTTGATCTGATTTTTCTTCGCCGCAGTCGTCATCAGGTACGGCAGAATCGAAAGTGCCATATCCTTAAACGCGATCGTCGGACCGTGGAACAGTTCCAGATACCACGCATTTTTCACTTCTGCCAACGGGGCGATCGCCTCCGTATCGAACTTACCGTCGTACGCCTTGTCGATGCAATACCGAAGCTCTTCCTCTGTAAAATCTGTCAGAAATAATTTCATGACTTCATAAGCTACCTGCTGATAACTCATTTCTGCCAGTTCTGCAAGACTCTTGTCAAGCGCCGGAATATGATCCGGCACGAACAGTCCTCCGTCATCAGATAATCCTTTCAGAATTGCCTGCGATGCGGTTACCGGTTCGCTGTTGCTGCGTGTACTGCGATAAATTACTTCCATTTCCTCTCCTCCGTGTCTATGTACAGGAATATACGCCGGGATTTCTCCCACGCTTATCCATATTTCCGTGTAACTATTCAGAAGCCCATTGGCTTGGAATAGTTACGTTTCAAAAAGTATAGCATACTTTAAATACTGTTGCAAGGTGAATCATTGAAGTGTACTTCCATCCGAAAAAAATTCATGTCCTCCATGCCGGAACAATAATGTCAGCTTCTCGTCAAACCATCTCATGCTTTCGCTGTCCGCATATTTTCTGGCAGCAAAATATAATGCCCCCTGGGAGATATCCTCCCCCGACAGAGCTCGTCCGACAGCACTCACAGTCTCCTCACTGATCTGCACTTTATGATAACTGCCATCAACGGTGGGCGAAAACTGTGACACCCCGTTTTCCCGCTGGAATACGATCTCCGGAATACTATCCGGAAATTTTTCGGAGTTCAGTCGGTTCAGGATCACATTTGCCACCAACAGCTTCCCCTCTTCGTCCTCACACCCCGCTTCCGCTTCCACAATCCGAAGCAGCACCTCCAGATCCTCCTGTTCCAGAAGATATTTACTGTTTCGCTGCAGCTCACTGCAATCCACCACTCTCTGCCCTGAGGAAGTCCGGGAGGCAATTCCCATCATCATGCTTTCCCTATCCGCAAGCAATGATGGAAATGCTGTATCATACGATAATAC
>OQVT01001049.1_pt1 | contig 16978 bp, 10 predicted proteins | sample 1691561 | NCBI WGS metagenome assembly OQVT01 (sample SAMN03418260, study PRJEB22391) | human gut metagenome | biome: human-gut; feature: organic feature; material: feces | host: Homo sapiens | place: Tanzania | collected 2013-01 | reverse complement strand
ATCTGTTATGAGGGCGGACTGGATGCCAGGGGCTGCATAGCCGACACCCGAACGGATGCCCAGAAGGATGCGATGTTCTGGCTGATTATCAACCTCCACCACCGTTTCCCAGACATCAAGGTGATACTGGGTCATCGTGACCTGCCTGGCACCCAGAAGGCATATCCCTGCTTCGATGCCACCAAGCTCCAGCCGCTGCTGGAGGTATAGGAATGGGAGCAGAAAAAATCATCCCCCAACCTGCAAACTGCGGGCTGGGGGATTTGCTTATGTGTGATTGAGAGATTTATGAAAAAACTGCCTACTTTCACAAGCAGGCAGGGTAATAATTATAAGTAAAAGATGTAATTAGCTGTACCCCTGTACAGCCTTACTTAGAAAATCATTTTATAGTCTTTACTGCTACCATCTGTCAATTCTATGTGTATGATTTGGATGCCAGAGGCTATGCTTGCCTTTAAACACCTTGAACCATTCTCCTGTACCCTGCTGATGATTCTGCCATTCAGGTCTATGACCTTTACGCTCTTGAGCTGACCACTGGCAGATTGCACGAGGACAGAAGAACCTTCCTGAACAATACTGATGCGCTGATCAGTATCTACAGATGTCACATCAGTACTTCCGTAACGGCTTCTGATAACCAATCTGCCTAATGAGGTCTCGGCATCCGCAATAATGACAGGAGAACCGAGTGAATAATCGGCACCCGAAAGCATGTCATGGAGAACATATCCGCTCATATCAACACCCAGAACAGGTTTCACCTCAATACTGATGCTATCCTTTTGCGACAGATAGATTCCTAAAGGCGTAGCGCCAGTCATCGGAAGGATGTCATAAGCCTGACTCTGATGAATACCAAATACCTTCAAAGGTGACTTCACTTCGCTATCCAGAAGAGTTGGAACCAATCCTAAGCCCTTGGATGAACTGGAAGAAGAACCAACTGAACCATCATGAGCTGTTTCCGAATTCTCCATCACCAACATAGCTGTTGATCTGCTTCCCGTCTTCAAGCTTTCCACGCAAACTCTCAGTCCCTTGGCTTCGGCAGGTTTACTTTCCTCAGTAGCCTTCTTGCTTCCACCAATCATTTCTGTGGTAAGCAGCAGGGTGATTTGCTTACTCGCCTCATCCTTGGTAGTAACATAGAACGCCTGCATTGGGGCGATAGTGGTGGCGCTGCCTGTAGAAGCGATGGCGTCACCCACCTTGCTTACAGTCTGCTCTTCCATACCTTCTGATTCGTTCTCTACTTCCACCTTCACGCTGCTCACGTTCTCATTCACCTCCAAGAACTTCTTGATATTCAGGCGGCTCATGAATGGGTTGCCCAGCACGAAGGTCTGCGTAGGAATATCCGATTTCAGCGTAATCTGATACTCGCTCTGTCCCACGAACACCGTGCGGTTCTCCGTCACGTCCTTGCCTTCCGACAGATACTTATATTCCATCGTCAAGTCGCCCTCCTGCGGAGAATCCGATTCGTAGATGAAGCGGTTTATCTTATTTGCATCTTTCGTCACCTTCTCTTTGCCCACTTCCTGCTGGTCGTAATCCACATAGTAGTGGTACAGCTTATGCGCCTTAGGCAGGCGGATACTGAACCTGTTGGTAGCCGGCAGATTGCCGTTGTTTATCCACATAGAGAAGCCTTCGCCCATGCCGTATTCCTTTGCCACGGCATTGAAGTTGTGCGACCAGGTGGCCTCGTTCACGGTGAGCGTTTCATCCTTCAGAACAGCATTTCCCTTGCCGTCTAGCGAATAAATCTTACCCGGATGCGCAGCCGCCCAGAGGCGCTGGTAGATGCTCGGGTTGAAGCGCTGCTCCTGCCAGTTTTCTTCGTTCAGCTCCTCGAAGTATTTCGCCTTCGTGGTGTCGGCTGGCATGAACATATCGCCCGTGTACATCTGTTTGAGCGGTGCACTCAGCAGATAGTAATGGTTCGGCTTCTGCTCCAGTTCTACCCAAGCCTTGCGATAGTTGAGCGATGGCACATTATCTAACGCCGAGCGAGGCTCGAAGAAGATGTCCTTGCAGCAGTAGTCAGCTGGCTTCTCTGCCGTGCCCAGCATTGGGAAGTTATCGGCATCCGACGAGATGATGGCGTTGGTGCAGCAGTAAGGCGAACCGTCGCTCCAGTTGTCCCACTTGTTCCAGTCGGTGGTGGTGGCAGTGGCAAGCCAGCGTGTCTGCAGCGGATGAACCTGATATACCACCGATGTGAGTGGCGTCCAGCTGCCGTCGAAGACGGTGAGCTGATATTCGCCCGGCCTCTTGGTGGTATAAGAATATTTGATGTTGTTCTTGGTGTCTGATGTTGACTCTAGAATCACCAGTCCGTTATTGCCTGCATTCTTGTCGCCGAAGTAAAGATAATAATTCGTTCCGGTAAGTCCGGTAGCCGTAACGTTGATATTCTCGCCGGCGCATACGCTGTTGATCTGGATATTATCTATACCATTTACGCACGAACTTTGGTCCTTACAGTCGGGGATGCCGTCGTTGTCTATGTCGCCACGGGCCACCATTCCATAGAATTTGATTACATCCAGTGCTCCCACTACGTGTCCTACGGTGATTCTCACTTCGTCGTATGCATTCTTGGGCTGCATGAAGAGGATGTTCTTGTCGCCAAAGCCCGCCACGTTGGCTCCCACCACGCTCCAGTCGGTATTATTGTCGCCGGTAGGTTCGCCGTTCCTGTAGGTCTCTACCTTCAGCCAGCTACCTACTTTCACTGATGCCAGATAGGTTTTGTTATCAATCACGATACCCAGCTGGTGGTGATAGTCCAGCGTCTTGCCCATCTTTACGGCGAAGGTCTGACCCGTACCTACGCTTACAGAGTTAACTACAGTCATATAGGTGTTCAGGTCGTTATCAACCAGAAAGCTCAGGTTGTCGTTCACCGCCGATACCTGTACAGCTGCGCCAAACTTGGTGGCGTCGGCATTGAGGGTGGTGTGCGAATTCCTGTTGGATAATACCAGGCTTCCGCAGGCCAGCGGCGATGAGCAGTTGTCGGAAGCCTCCTCAATAAAGGCATAGTAGATGCGCAGCACCGATCCACCCACATTGATGACGCCCGAATTCCACAGCTGGAACTCGTCCATCTGCGTTGGCTTTCCGTTGGCGTCGATGGAAGGCACCTCTATGGAATATCTTACTTTCTGCACTTTCTCGGAACCTATCAGGTCGGCACTGATGGCATTGTTCTCGTCTATCAGATGGCGATATATTTCCTCGCCGTTATGATAGCATCTTATCTGCATGAACTGCAGCGCATGCAGATTCAGCGCCGTTCCCGTGGCTTCTACCACGAATCCGATGCGCTTGGGCTTCGCTCGCTTCACGGCATCTTCCAGTTTCTCGTTCGGATATCTTCCAGCTGCATCATATATCAGACTATCCTTTTCCGTTCTTTTGATACCGATGATGCCCAGGTTGTCGAGCAGGTTGAGACCGCTGATGTATTCTGCATACGAAGTATCATCCTTATTAAGAATATTCTGAGGATTTTGGAGGTCGGAAATGGAAATCAGCGAACCTGAGGAAGCATGCTTGTCGGTGGACAGGGCATAGACTTCTTTTCCTGGATCGTTGGCAAGCGGTTTGCCGCACAGCGTTTCACCCATTCCGAATCCGCCCACGGTGATGGTGGTCTCGTCGCTGCATCCGTCCTTAGCCGTAGCCCTGAAGGTATATTTGCCCAGCGTCATGTTGGTTACATGGCCATCGGCTGTCACCTTCACGGGGGTGGTGGCAAGGATGTCGTTACCCTCGAAATCCCAGGCACCCGTCAGCTTCCAACTTACGCTCACCTTGGGGTTGGAGCGGAGGTTGAAGGAAGTCTGCGATTCGCAGACGTTGCTGCTGATGGTAGGGTTGATGGGGCACCGGTGGGATACGTCTGGAGCCATTCTTACGAATCCGTAGTGGATACCCATGCCACCCACATCGACTCCGAGCACCGTGAGGAATCTGATTTCGCATCCCGAAAACGGCACCTTTGCCTTGATGCTCACCGTTCCATCGCCAATCTGCACCAGCGAGAGGTTGAGCACCTGTGCAGAAATCGTCTCTTCCTGCACCTTGTTTCCCTTGTGGTCGAAGAGCAGCACGTTGATCCATGTTCCTGCATTAAGGCTCAGCAGGGCATCCATCTTGTATTTGAAGCCTGCCTCCATGCCCGCCTCGAATGCCTCGCCTTGCGGGTTCTTTTCGTTCTGCATCATAAACTTGGCTCCGCCCTGGTAACCCACGTTAAGAAGAGGAACGAGGGTGGCGAAATTGTCCAGGTCATCATCTGTCATTTTCTCTATATCGCTGTCCAGTAAAGGCAGGGGGATGCCGAGGAGCACAGGGCGCCAGCCTTTCATCTCTTTGAGCGACACCTGCTTGTCGCCCTCCGAATAGTCGTTGTATTTTTTGATACCTCCGTTGGTGATAGTAAACTCCGTAGGTTCGCCCACGAAGGCATATTTGATTTTCAGAATGTTGGCCACCTCTGCCTGGATACCGCCCGAGCAGTCGAGGCTGATTTCATCGAAGAGCCAGTCGCTTTCTGCCGTCAGCATGGCGCAGATGTTGTCGGAACCCGGTATCTGGAGCAGTTTCAGCGTTACTCCCGAGCCGTTCTGTCCTTCTCTCACCGCCTTTACGCCCTGCAGCTTGCCGTCGCGATAGAATCCGATAGAGAAAGCCTTGATTACTTCGAGACTGAGCACGCTGCTGCCCGAACCTGCCACGATGGTATAGCCTGCCACCGTGCCCTTGGAGTAGTAATTGTCCATATCTCTTACGCTCACAATTGGGTCAACAGTTACACCTGCTCTTACTACTGAGTTCACCTGGGCATTGTTGTCGAGCGAATCATCGGTAAGGGCACCCAGGTCTTTCGCCCAGCTGCCTACGCCTACCACGCCAATCAGCTTGTTGACGGTGCACGATTCACCCGTCAGGGCACGGCGGTTGCGCAGCTCACGGAATGTCATGTTGCCATATTTGGGGTCATTGGTGAACTCCACAAAATGGTCCTGCTGCTTCTCGGATGGCAGACCATACCAGTTGTTGGTCCAGATGGGTTTCTTGCAGTTCATGAACGAGTCTCTAACGGCAGCACTCTCGAAATAGGGACTGGTGTTGTCATCCTTGGATTGTGCCGCCTGGATAGAGATGGGCACAACCAGCAGGAATGCTAACACAAATGATATGAAAGTTTTGTATATAAAATGCTGTTTCATTGTCTGTTTGTTTTTAAAACATAGCATAATATCTTGATAATTCTCTTGATCTTAATGTAGCAGACGGTTTTTGTCGCCTGTAAGTTTCTTTTGATCAGCGTATGTGAAGACATATTTATGGTTTCGCCTCAGATAGAAGAGGTTGCTGACTCCATCTACCACGATGACGCCCGTGGCTGCTTCAGAAGACATCATATCCTTCGCCTTCACCTGAGAGTTGAGGGCGTAAGGGTCGGCACTGAAGCCTATTCTCACGGCAAGATGAGTCTTGCCTGGCAGCAGAAAAGCCTTGAGCACCACTTCCTTGCCTTCACCTGGGAAGGGGGCATAGGCGATGGCGGTATAAGTGCCTCCCTTTGTTGAATATTTTTTAATGGGTTCACTGCCCTGCTTAAAACCGTCGTAGCTGGTAAGAGGCATCTGGGTAAGTACTGTGTCGGCAAGCAGGCAATACCATTGCGTCTGCGCTTTGCTGCTGTAATGGGCTGCAGAAGTGATATGAACCTCCACTTCTGCCATGCCTCTATAGAGTGTACCTGCAAGCGGCTTGGGTGTATTGGTTCCCAGATTTTCCTTCTGGTAATCAGCCGAAGAGATGATTGGATTTTGGGTGGCATCTCCCTGCTGGTAGAGGGTGCCATAGAAGAGCTGCGGCACCGTGATGAGCTGGCGACTCAGACTGTTTACCTGATGAAGAACATAATTCAGCTCCAAACTGGTTCTATAAATCTTTTTTAGATATCCCACCCAATTGTCTGGGGAGTCTTTTTTTATATCTTCGTTAACCAGGTAACTCGCAAACGTGGCCTTGAACTCCTGGAATGTAGTGCCCTTCTTGATATTGAGCATATCATTGGTTATCACATTGTTTGCCTGATACTGCGGATAGGGCGATTTCTCCTGGCTATCATATGCGAGGGCGATGATGCGGTATTCATAGCCTCTGCTGATGCCGAAAGTGCCTCTTACCACATAGTGCTTGTGGGGCTTTCCCGAAAGATAATCGTCTTCCTTGCCGTCCTCTACCGTGGGTTTTCCGTTAATCACCCTGTCGTTGGTAGGGTCGTACTCGAACCCCTGGATGTCGTTGGCTGCGGCATCATAGGTTGTAGCATTTTCTCCATTGTTCTTAACTCTTCTGCGAAAAGCTATCAGCCTTACGGCATTTACGTTGTCGGTCTCGGCATATCCGTTGTCTTCGCCTGTTGTGCCCGACGAGGTAGAAGAACCGGCACCAGGAGGGGCTACACGGGTGTTTCCGCCCCCCTGCCCAGCATTGGCATCGCTGCTGCTTAAGCCGCCCAGGGTGATGGTGAAGGGAACTGTTGTAATCTCGTCGCCCTTTTCAGAAGGCTGATTCATGCCTGCATCTCCATTGCTGCCTTCTGGATAGGGTGGCTGATCGGCATCGCTGCTACATCCCGCAGCTAGTGCGAGTAGAAAGCAAAAAACTGCCGCCACGCCTATCCTGATGGCGTTCATCTTGATGGTGCTTATCTTATATATGCTAAAACTTGATTTCTGCATATTCTATTTCCGTTTTTATGCTGTTTCGTAACGTTTATTCTGTCTCAAATTCATGCCTTTTCTCGAAGGCTGGTTCTATCTCAATCTTTACGTCGGTCATCACTGGCTCGTAATACTCCTTCAGGTCGTATGGCTGATTCACGGTCTTGCTCTTGGCTCCCAGGCAATACAGGTGGTTTGCCTCGATAGGGAACTTGAACTTGTTGCCAGTGGTTGTTGACTTCCTGATGTTATCGTACCTGTGGTGCGTTCCATCCGTGTAATGCAGATAGAAGGTGGTCTCGTTCTCGGCCGAATTCTTGCTTTTCTGCATTTTTTCCTCTGGTGTAGGCATCATGAAGTTGCTCATCATGTAGCTGTTTGCCTTCCATCCTTTCTGGGTGTCTTCAGCTCGCTTGAATATGTTCTCGGTAGCATCTATGGTCCATCCGTTTGATGAGGTGAGGTCGATGGTGCCCAGCGTCTGATATGTCAACGATTCGGCATCTGCTGGTGCCTGCTTCTGCCTGATCAGCGTTTCGGTGGTGATGCCGGTGGCTACGATGGATAGAGAGGTGGGCGTGAAGGTAACGGTGCTCCCCTCGCCTGCTGCATTCGACTCCACCAGTGCCGGGATGTTTTCTACGTAAATCATCAGTCCTGCCACGTTACGGCTGGCAGTAAGTGTGCGGTGGAAGTATTTTGTATCTTCCGTTACGAGTACGGGGGCTTCCTCTTGGGTGTTCTCGTCTTGCAGGATGCCGCTAAACAGCTCTGTGGTATTGAGGATACCGAGTTTGGCGCTGTTTTTTGCCTGCTCAGTGAGGGCGATTCTTGCGTCCTCCAGTTTCGTTTCGTTTTCAGTGAATTTGGGTTCTGTAAGTACTTTCGTCGTTGCGTATTTGTCATCTCTTCCTACAGCTAGAAACTGGTAGTAATAGCCGTTCTGCAGATAGGGTTCGATGGTGTATGAATGTTGCTCGGGCATGTTCTGGTGCTCGGCAGAATAGTAAGGTTCTCTATTGTTGAATGCGTCAACGGTATAGTAACCTTTCTTGGCTGCTTCCGTTTCAACAGGGGCACAATAGGTATATGCTTCTTCTGAGGTGCCCCTCTTTTCTGCGGGGCATCTGAAGACGTAGATTCTCATATCATTCACCTGCTGTGCTCCATCCCATGTGTCCAATTCTCGCGAGTCGGTAACAACGCCTGCGCTTACGCCCACTCTCATTTCCAACTTTACGGAGTGCGAGCCGTCGGCGATGGCATCTGGCGTATCATTGCTTGCGCTGCAGCTGACCAGGAGACTGGTTGCAAGGATTATATTTAAACTGTCTTTTATAGATATTCTCTTCATATTCGTCTATTCGTTTTTGAATGTTCGTCTATTCGATTTTGAATGGGAATTGAGTATAAAATGAATGTGAATGATAAATAATATATTGTGATGTTGGGATAGTAAGGGATGCGAGAGCCTATAGCTGGCTCTTCGCATCCCTTGGATATATTTTCTTAATACTGCCTATTTTTTATAGAGCACGTAGTAAGATTATTCACCCAGCTCCAACTTGTGGATAGCCTCCCAGTTGTCGTTCACCTTCAAGATGAGGTTCTGAGACTTAGACAAGTCTTCTGGCTGGTCTGGATCTGGTTTGTCTGGATCTGGTTTTGGATCTGGGTCTGGATTACCTGGGTCTGGATCTGTCGTACCTCCATTAGAAGGTTTCACACCCAAGTTGTACATGTGGTTACGAACTACGTTGAAGATTGAAGCGCTTTCGTCTTTAGCTCCCTTTGCATCATCATTATTCATATCTGCAGATGGGATAGAGACGGTCCAGGTCTTGATGATATTGCCATCAGCATCCAAGAGCTGAAGCTCCATGGTGCTCTTGCCGCTAGTTAAATTAAAAGGAATAACGAAACTGCTTCCAAAAACAGAGCCCTCAACTACGGTAGTTCTTACGTTAGTAGGGTGAGTCCAGCTGGCATCTTGAGCATTCAGCAAACCATCATTGTTTTCATCACCATGAGGGAACCATGTATTCAAATCAATAGAATAGAGCACATAACCATTGTCGCCGCCTTTGAACTGTGCATCTGTAGTAAGTGCTGTACCTGTTGATTTAGAACCATTAACGTAATACTTGACAGTGCTGCCAGTTGCTCCATTAGCAGTAAATGAACTGTTGAAGTTGTTGAAAGTCAACATATTATTCTTGTCTCTTACCACGAGACGAAGGGTCTTGGCTGCTTTGCCATTCACACTTGCAGGGATGTTCTGGAAATAACCGAAGCTACCTGCTACCTGACGATGCAAGGTTACTGCTACGCCATTCTCCTCACCAGAAGTAAGGTTGGTGATTTTTTTGTCGGCGCCGATTGTAAGTGCTGCATCACCTGCAAATACTTCCTCTGCTACTTTGCCTTCCTTCAAGGTTGCAGTGATGTCATCATAAGTACTACCAGTAAGGTCAGCTGTACCTGCCACATTCAAAGCATAGATGTAGTCACTGTTATCGCTGTAACCTACAGCCATAACCTTGTAGTTACCTTCGCCCAGTCTCTGATCACCCTTCAAAGAAAGAGTAAACTGGCGACCATGACCATTTGTGGTGTAAGTATCGCTTGATTTCCAGTCTAACTTCTTGTCAAAGACAATCGTCTTCTCGCCACCTCCAGTTTCGTTCTTGTAGATCATTACGCGAACATTCTGGATAGTCTGCAAAGCCTGTGAAGAATACAATGGGCGACCTGCACGTGTGGTCAAGCCATCACCGCTACTTGCTACCTGCAATACAATCTGCTGTACTGCTTCGTTCTGACCCACTGTGCTAACCACAGCGTCGTCACTGCTACATGCGCTGAACAACAAGCTGCTTGCTGCAAGCGCAAAAAACATACCTTTTTTCATAAAAAATAAATTTAAAAATTGAGTATAATTTATATTGTTTGTTTAGTACATTCCCACTTATATGGGATATGTATCTACTGATTTTATCAAACACTTAATCCAATATCATTCCGTGAATCTCCTCCCAGTTGTCGTTCACCTTCATATAGATGGTGAAGCGATTGCGGTCGGAATCATACACATATCTCAGCAGCGTAATCTTGTTGCGCTCGATGCTTACCTTCACGTCGTCGGGCGACAACACTGATGTACTGCTGCCTGCGCCTTCTCCACTATTTTTATAGAAATTGACATCCACCACCGACTCATCCTTCAGGAAAGAAGGAGCCAGGAAAATAGAGGTCTTGGTCTTGGAGCCAGCTTCAATTTCCGATTTATGAAAGACGCTGGTCTCTTCAGAATATTGGAAACTTGGATTTACTATTCCATAGAGTTGGCTTACTTCTGTATCCATCAGGTGATACCCGGCAGGAAGATTCTCTGTCCATATAACCAGTTTTCCCTTGGTGCGCTCCATCTCGCTGGTATAGCAATAATGATTTTCATCATAGACGAGGGTATCGCAAACCTGATAAACATCATCGCCCTGACTGTGCTCCGGATGCAGCAACAGCTCGTTTTTATCCAGATTGAGTTCGCCTCGCTTCTTCATACCTCCCCATACTGTAAAGACGTATTTACCGAAAGGCATATCGGGGTCGAAACTTACGGGATAAGTGAATCCGTCACCCTCTACTCCGAAACCTTTTTCTTCTACGATAACCTGCTGAGTACCGTCGTCGTTGAGTCGGCTCAGACGATAGGACAGAGACGGAACAAATGATCTAAACAACTGATTCTCATCTCGTTTCTCGTCAGGAACAGTCTGATCAACATTGAAATAATTCTTGTCTTTCACCTCGATGTTGATACTCAGAGGAGGACATTGGTCCAGATTTTCACGGACGCACGAGGTGAATGACATAGCCATTGCCATGCCATATATGATAACTTTTAATCTTGTCATACGCTGTGATTTATTCTGATAGTACCTTCCGGCTATTCTTAGTCTCTTCAGCCTTCTGGCGGTTCAATATCTCTTCAGCCTCATCCACCTTGCCTTCGTTCTCGAGTAGGATGGCAAGATTGTTGGCTGCAATCTTCGACATAGGGTAGTATCTCAGAGTCGTCTCATACACCTGCTTCTGCTTTTCTGCGCTCTCTGCAATCTGTGCCACATGCAGGAACTCATCTTCGCTGAAGGCATCTGGGCGGAGCTCGTACATCTGCAGCATTTCTTCATCGGTGGTGAAGTTCTTGATGATGTAGGTGTAGGTGTATTCCACGCTACGGCTCTTCTGCAGATACTTCTTCTTGATGCTGTCCCAGATAGGCAGGCGGCGGATATAGCGCTCCTGCACATCGTCGTTGAAGTTGGCATAGCGGGTCAGAATGTCCTTCACCATCATGCTGTCGGCATCGCCGTCGGCCACCATGGCATCCAATACTGGCTGCCAGCCTTCAGGGCGTGAACCGATGCGGGCTATCTTCTTCACCTTGTCTCCATTCTCTATGTGCGCAAGCAGCCACTTCAGGGCTGAGTTGGCACGGTTGCGGGAAAGTGGGGTGTTGAACTTCAGCGGACCATCGGCTGACGCCAGACCGTAGATGCCCAAAGATGTGAGGGTAGCGAGGCTGTCGCTGAGCACTGGGGATATGTCGCTCAACATGTGGTCGAGCTCAGCCTGATTGTTGCTCATCTTGAGGTTGATATCATATTTATTGATAACAAACTCCAGTCGTGCCACGCCCTTTCCTTCTCTTATTTTCGGCTTGATCTCGAAGGTGTGCATCATCCAGTTAAGGTGTAGCTGCTTCTTGATTTCCGGGCGGAATACATCGGCTATCTTGGTATGGCTGATGGCACGGCATTCGCCGCATCCGTCGGCAGAAGCCACTGCCACGAGGCTTCCCTTATGGAAGTTGGCAGGCAGGGTAATGGTGTCGTTATAGAGCACGGAGAAATCTACTTTTGTATTTATAACTCTCTGTGCAACAGAATCGTATGAATCAGCGATATTATCGAGCACCCATTTGCGTTCCATCTTCTTGCTGTAGATAGGCGCATCCAGCACTATCGGCTTGTATTTAGCCACGATGGTGTCGCTGTCTGTCAATACGGGTATTACAAAGAGACGGCTTCTCTTTGAAAAATAATGCTTCGGGATATGAACCTGAAGGTTGAGTGCAGCCTGATTGCTGCTATCTGGCATAAGCATAAAGGAATCTGGAGTACATGTAATCTTTTTATCACTTACTAAATTCTGATTGCTGCATGAAGACATAGCCGTCAGAAGAGCCATGCCTGCGCCAACAATAGCCAGATATGCAATTTTGAGTTTCATTCTATCATCCATAATGTTCTTTGTGATTAAATGATGCACTTATTTTAAAAGAGATAGACTAATGATAGTGCAGCCTTGGTAGGCCCGATATAGTTATCGTTTTTCTTCTCCTGGCACTTGATACAGGGCAAATTAGGGCTTTGCTTGTACCAGAGGTGGGCGTATCCCACGCCGATGGCAGCCTCCAGGTTCAAGTGAGGGGATAGAATCCAGTCGTAACCGTATGTTACGCCTCCGCCAGCCAAGTAGCCGTCGTAGAGCTTGCTGCCAAAACCTCCGTAGAATTGAGCACCATGCAGGTGGATACCTACAAAGTGTCCTTCGTACTTTTCGCATAGCCAGTATTTTATTTCTGGCTGTGCCAAGAGAAGGTGCATCTTCTTATTTTCCTTGAAAGTCCAAGGATTATATGCAACTGCAGCTTCCAAAGTAACCTGGCTGCTGAGTGCAGCTTCCACACCCATATTGAGTGTCGACGTTGCCCAATATAGTCCATTCGTTTTCAGGGCAATGTCCTGCGAGTAACCTACTGTCTTAATTCCCAAAATAACAAACAGCAGGATGGCTTTCCTTTTCATTTGTCACTTACTATATTAACTACTATTATCTATACCTTACTGTTTCTTTGTTGTTAACCAATATAAACATATCATGACATATCAAATTGTCCTCAACAAGTATCAACTAATCCCCTAATATTACTTGGAGACTGTTTCCCGATTGCAAAGGTATATAACTTTGGAGATTCTACAAAATACCCCCCGTTTTAACATAATTAAATAAAGATAAACGTGCGTTTAGTTAAAATTCCGTTAAATACAGTAAATTGGGAAGAATTTAACTTGTAAAGATACAAAAACTAATTGAATTATCCAAATTATCAGCAAAATCAAATATCATTATGAGGATGTGTCATAAGCCATATCCAATACGCCCTGGGCTAGGAGCTTTTGGGCTTTCAGCCCGACCTTGCTGCCATTATCTGGACTTATGACACACCCTCTTTTTAATTGCTTGCTAAAAATGTGGTTACTGGCAAATATCCTAGTGTTGTAACAAAAACTTTATCTCATTTATCATTTAATTTTTATTAAACATTGCTTAAGAGCTAAATCAATTTTATATTGTAATTTTGCACCCGAAATTTTGAAATGAATATAATAACTAGAAAAGAAGTTTTATAAATATGAAGCATTCATGAAAAGATGTATAGGGCTATTCTTATACTTTTGGCTCCTTATCATTTCGCTTACTTCTTGCATTTATGATGACTATTCTGGTTGTCCGAAAAAGGATGGCCGTAAAATGGTACGGATTAATGTGGATTGGCATTTGTTTGATAAAGAGGTGCCTACTGGTATGACGGTCATGGTGTTTCCCTGGTCAGGTGGTGCTCCGCAAACTGTCTTGACTAATGAGATAACTCATGCCGACTTTTCCTTAGAACCTGGAAAATATCATGTACTTGTATTCAACCAGAGTACGACCGAGTTTGGTACACTCGACTTTCAGGGAATGGACTCTTACGAGACGGCGCGAGCTGTGGTACTGCATACAACATCGCGCTGGTACTCGCGTGGAGATGATGAACAGATAGGGGTTGAGCCCGAGTGGCTTGCCTCTGATAAACTCGATGAATTCGAGGTTTCTGGAGACTTTTCTGAGGTTACTTTAACTCCAAGGAATGTGCTTTCGCATATCCAGGTCAACGTGAAAGTTCCAAGTATAGGATACCTGTATTCTGCGAGAGGATCCTTAACTGGTATTTCAGAAGGATTTCTGCTGGGTCAGGGTAAGCCGCTTCAGAGTAAGGTGACTTATCTTCTGGAGACCTGGACGAAATCGATTGATGAGAATGACGCGACACTAGGAACGTTGAAGACATCGGTTAAATGTTTTGGTCTACCCGAAACCGCCCATCCTGATGCTGAAAACAATAAGTTGTCTTTTTCAGCTTTGTTGATAGACAAAAAGACGCAGGTAGATTATCAGTTTCCGGTAGGAGATAAGTTTAAGAAAGATGCTAATTCATCGGAGTTAGGTTATATTGTTTCTCTCCATGTAGATGTTGATGTGCCACCTTTACCTGAGGTGAAGCCTTCGGGGGGAAGTTCTGGCGGTTTTGATGTCACCATCCAGGATTGGGGTAAACCTGAGGATATTGATATGGAACTGTAGAAAAAGTGATAAGAATCAGATAAAGTAAAAATAGATTAGTTTAATTTAAAAATCCAAACAGATATGTATAAGAAATTTTTTATGGGTATTGCTGCAATGGCAGCGTTAACATTGGTAAGTTGTTCAAGCGATGACTTGAATAGTCTTTCAGACAATTCTTCTAAGAACGAGGCTATCAGCTTTGATGGCTATTGGGGGAGAAGTGCAGTTTCTGTAAATGGTTCACGTGGTAGCGTGATAGATAAGGCTGAGGATCTTCAGAAAGTATCTGAAGGCTTTGGTGTGTTTGGTAATTATAGCTCTACTGATGGAGAGGCTTTTGGTTCTAATTTGTTCGAAAACCAGAAGGTTACTTATTCTACGGAGGAAACAAAGTGGACATATTCTCCTAAAAAGTATTGGTCACCACAAGGCCATATTGATTTCTTGGCGTATGCTCCACGTGTAGAAGGAACAAAGTTAAAAGATAATACATCTTGTATTGAGTTTACTGTAGCAGATAAAGCTGCTGATCAAAAAGATTTGTTGTGGGCTAATGCTGCAAATCAGACAATGGCAAAAAACTCTGGTACAGGTAAAAAAGTGAAATTTCAATTTGCTCATGCTTTGTCAAGACTTGGTTATACCGTCAAAACAAAAGATGCCGATGCCGGTACAACTATTACATTGAATAAAATTACATTGGCAGGATCTGCTGATGGAAAAACAAATGCTTTCTATACAAAGGGTACCATAGATTTGTCTAAAGATTTGCCTAAGCCTTCTACTTCTATTACAGATCTATGGGCAACTTCTAATAATGATACTAAGCAGAAATTTGATTGGTTCTCTGGAACTCAGTCATTAGCTACAACTTATACCAATCCTGATACAGAATATTTGTTTGTAATTCCACAGAATTTCTCTAAAACAACAGAAAATGCTGATGCTCTTTATGTCATCGTTGAGTACACCATTAAATATGAAGATGAAAAAACTATGACAAATAAGGTTTCTAGTCAGCTTAAACTGAACTTTGAGCAGGGTAAGGCTTATACGCTCAACTTGACTCTTGGTCTGACTCCTATCGAATTCGATGTAACAGCAGTTGAAGGTTGGACAGATACCAATCAGGGCGAAATCAATTCTTGGAATTAATCGTATCGGGTAAAAATAAAGAATTAATAGATATAATAAGATGAAGTTTCTTCGTTTAGCCTTTTATGTTTTGATAGCACAGCTGGTATTATCTGGTTGTGCTGGTGAAGGCGTGGAAGAAACTTCATCTTCATCTTCTGAAATCAACTTTGATGCTTATCTTGGTACGAATGCATCAACCCGTGTTGGAGAAACCAATCTTGCTTCTCTCAAGGAAACGTCCGGATTTAGTGTCTTTGCAAGACATATCCATGCTAATGGGGCAATTTCAGATATGATGGATAATGAACACGTAACCTGGAATGGAAATAGTTGGGGATATACAAATACCCAATATTGGCCAGACAATGGTTCTGTGGAATTCTATGCCTATGCTCCTCATATTAATGGAGTAAAACTGGTAAATGCCCCCGGGGAAAACAAAGCGAATCCAACTTATATACAGTTTAATTCTTTTGTTAATCCTGTAGATTTGGTGTGGGCAGTAAAAAAGATAGAAGTACCAAAATCTCCGACTTCTGCCAGTAAAGTGGATTTTAAGTTTAAGCATGCTTTAGCCCGTTTGGCATTTGATATCACAGTCAATCCGCAATTAGAGGAAAATGGTGCTGTGGTAAAAGTTGAGGAGGTGAAACTGTATGGAAAAACAGATAAAGAAGGGGCTTTGGATGTCAAGGGCTACCTGAATCTGGCAGACGAAAGAGATAATGTGTTCTGGGGGTGGTCTGTTGTCAAAAATGAAAGTACAAGAGTGATTTATACTTGGACTCCTCCCGATACTGAAGATGGAGGCGACTTAAAGTTAACTGCTTCTCAGTTAGACCATACATGTGCAAAAATAGAAAATGATCCCAATTCTTATCTCTATGTGATCCCTCAGGAAAAGAAAGAGGCATTTTATCTGCAGATTACTTATACGGTACAGCAGGGAACTTCTCTGCAAACGATAACGGTAAGGAAAACTCTGTTAGATGTTAATAATCCTTTTAAATTCGAAAAGAGGAAGACATATCTCCTTCATTTGAAACTTTCGCTTGGTTCTACCAGATCTCGCTCAAGCGCTTCTGAGGACTGTTCTGTAACAATGTCAGTCAGTAGTATTCCGGAATAGTAAAAAATGACCTGAATGCGCTAGGGTGTAGCGCTAATAATATAAATATTATTAAGTCAGAAATTAGAAGGCAATCGCTTGCAAATTGTGCAAACGATTGCCTTTTTTAAATGCCAGTTATTCAACTTTTCTTCATCTGCTTTTCAAAAAGTATTCTTATTTTTGCCGACGAAATCTTATAATTCAAACTTAATACATTTTGTTTATGCAGAAATTTTATACGTTGATTTGTACACTGGTATTGCTGCTGAGCATGACCTTCATGGCTCCAGCTCCAGCACTTGCTGCAGACTATACACCAGTGGTAACGGAAAACGAGATCTCCGTGTTCTTGGAGACAAGTTATGACAATGCCAAGATTTGGGCATGGAATAACAAGGTGGATCAGTTTACTACTGCTAAGTGGCCTGGAGATGCCATGACCTTGATGGGAACTAAAGATGGCAAGAATGTCTTTAAATGGACATATACAGCTGGTACTGAAATTCCTACCGGT
>OQVT01001047.1_pt1 | contig 16994 bp, 8 predicted proteins | sample 1691561 | NCBI WGS metagenome assembly OQVT01 (sample SAMN03418260, study PRJEB22391) | human gut metagenome | biome: human-gut; feature: organic feature; material: feces | host: Homo sapiens | place: Tanzania | collected 2013-01 | reverse complement strand
AAAAAAGCGATAATAATTGTCATGGAAAAAAGAGAGCCAACCATATTCATCTTCTCTTTTATTCCAAATAGGAGATAAAAAACTACTAACTAACCAACCGTGACCAAAATGAAGGAAAATTTCATCATAACCACATTCTTTTGCATCTTTAGCAGAATTCGCAAAAGCCTTGCAAATATCATCCATCTCTTTTTGGTCTAAACCCTTAATATGCCTATCATATTCTTCTAAATAAGCATCGCAAGGCCCATAGGCAAAATCATCTTTAGAAACTCGGCACCACATACCAGCATGAAATAATTCAGCGCCAATCTTAGCACCATAGAAATGGGCGTTATTAACTTGTTCTTTTCTTTTTGCCACTTCGCTTTTAGAAAAAGAATACGGGGTATCTTTATCCCAAAAGCTTTTCTCGCTGCCAACGTTTATACAACCTTCGATAACCAAGGCTGCACCACCCTTCGCTTTAATTTCAACACCATAACAAGGAGTTGACACAATCCTGTTTTTTAAGATCATGTTACCAATCTTTATTGGCGATAAAATATGTTCAAATCTATTACTCATCATTCTTCTCCTATTTTCCTAAAAACATAATCTGCAAAGCCATCTTCATCACATGTTTTGTATGTAATTTCATCTGCAATGGCTTTTGTATCATCTGAACCATTAAGCATGCAAATGCCTTTACCAGAATACACAAGCATATCGTTGTCATTACTAGTATCTCCAAATGCCCAACAATCTTTTTTATCAATGCTAACTCTTTTACAAAATTCATTTAACGCAAACGCTTTGGATACCATTTTATTCGTAAATTCAATAAGGTACGGTTGTGTCTTAAATCCCTTATACTCTTTATTGTCCAAACTTTTAACATAAGCTTCACACTCATCCATTATTTTAGGATTAACTCTAAACATTATTTTTGGACAATCAATATAAAATTCGCTTATATCATCAACAATTCTTGGTATAGTTCCTATGTATTTGCTTGAAGATAGCACCTCATCATCCATAAATTCAACTGTCTGGATACCGTCGATAACCATCATAGCATTAGCATTAAATGGCTTCATTAGTTCAATTATTTCCTTAATCCATTCCGCCTTCATGAAATAGTAATTATTAATCTGATTGCTTTTAAAATCTATAAGTTCACATCCATTTGCAGAAATTATAAAATCAACATCTATATTCCACTTTTTAATCAAAGGTTCAACTTGACAATAAGGTCTACCAGAAGCGATACCAAATACTATGCTTTTTTCATTTAAAAATTTAATTGCTTGTTTAGTATTTGAACTCATATTATTATGTCTAGCAACTAGCGTGTTATCGATATCACATACAACTAATTTTGGATTCAAAGTACTTCTCCATTTGACTCAATTACTTTTTTGTACCATTCAAAAGATTTTTTCTTATATCTTTTTAAAGCGCCATTACCTTTATCGTCCCTATCAACATAAATAAAGCCATATCTCTTTTTCATTTCACCAGTTCCACAACTTACCAAATCAATAGGTCCCCATGGAGTATAGCCAATCAAATCAACACCATCACTTAAAACAGCATCTTTCATAGCTTTAATATGTTCTCTTAAATAAGAAATACGATAATCATCATCTATACTTCCATCTTCATTAACTGTATCAACTGCTCCCAATCCATTCTCAACAATAAACAAAGGCACTTGATAGCGATCATATAGATTATTTAATGCTATTCTTAATCCAATAGGATCAATTTGCCATCCCCAGTCGCTGGCTTTAAGATAAGGATTCTTTATTGCGTTTATCATATTGCCATCTGTTGTTTCCACATCTTCTCTGCTGCTAGCAACATTAGAGTTATAGTAACTAAAGCCAATATAATCAACTTTGCCCTCCATTAAATCCTTTTCATCTTCATCTGTAATTTCTAAAAGTATGTTTTCTTTTTCCCAAGTTTTTTTAGCTTTTGGAGAGTAATAACCTCTAGCCATTACATCAGAAAAATAATATTGTTTATCAATTTGATCCATCGCACACAATTGATCTTCAGGCTTACAAGTTTCGCCATAGAAAGTTGGATACATCATCATCATACCAATTTTAAAATTTGGATTTATTTCATGTCCTAATTTTACCGCTTTAGCACTAGCTACCATTTCGTAGTGCGAAGCTTGTTTTAACACTTCTTGACGATTTTCGTTTTCTTCAACATGAACGCCCATAGTCATTTCTAAATGGATTACAGGATATTCTATCCATTCTTTTTCAAGCTGTTCCATGGCAAGTCCTTTAAACAAGTCTTTCTTACCTTCAAAATAACTCTGCATGGTAGAAACCAAAAGCGACTTTCCAAAACGGCGTGGTCGTCCCAAGAAGAAATATGTACCATCAGAATGGGTCATGCGGTAGATATATTCCGTCTTATCAATATAGAGCTTGTCCTCCTTACGGATACGCTCAAAGGTCTGTATTCCCAAAGGATATTGTTTTATAGCCATAATCGCTTATTTTTAAATACATTGCAAAGGTACAACAAAATATTGAGAAACTGCAAGAAAAGGTGAAAAAATAACAAAATGAGCGGGAGAAGGAAGGTATATCTGAAAGAAAAACGGGGCACCCTGAGGATGCCCCGCCACCAATTAAAATAATTGATTGTCGCATTATAAACTTACCGTACTACTTAGCGATCATGATCGTTACACGGTTCTCTGCGTTTTCTGCAAAAGGCTGCACACGTGCACCCTTAGCTTCTTCTGTAATGCGCTCAGAAGGTATATTATATTTGATTGTTATTACATAATCAAACATCATGCGAAGAATCATTCTTCATTCTTATCAAAATAACAGCCCTTGATGCTCAACTCCATTGGCTTTTCTGAAGCATTTGAGTATATGTTGATGAACTTTCTAAAAGAACCGTTCAAAAAGCCATTTCCATCATATACTACAATGATAGAATCATACTCACCTGGCATCAAAGGCTGTGGATTGAATTTGACTTGTGTGCAACCACAATCGCTCTCAGCCTTGTATATGACAAGTGGAGACTTGCCTGCATTCTTGTACTTGAAAGCGTATCTTTTCGTTTCCTTTTCTCGATATTCTCCAAAATCATGTTCTTTCTCAAGAAAGGCTATTGAATTTTTAGCACTTGTTGCATCATTGGCAGCCCCTTGTTTGGAAGGTTGACTGCAACATGTGGCAAGCGCAAGGATAGCTAGCAAGAGAATGGCAGAAATATATTTACCAAACATTTTCATATACATAGGCTTGTTCATACTTTATTTAGCAATCATGATAGAAACACGGTTCATGTTATTCTCAGCAAATGGCTGAACACGAGCACCCTTTGAGTCCTCTGTGATGCGCTCAGCAGGAATGCCATAGCGCTTCTCCAACATCCAGACAACGGCAGCAGCACGCTTAGCAGCGATGCGGTCGTTGATGCGATCGTTACCAGTACCCTTGTCAGCATAGCCGGTTACTACAACCTTAGCCTCTGGGTTCTTTCCAAGAAAGTCAACCACCTCACGGATCTTAGCATCCTCAGCAGGAGCAATCTTGTAAGAATTGATGGTGAAGAAGATGTCACGGCGAATCTCCTCTACCTTCTTCTCTACAGGAGCTGGCTTAGGCTCTGGCTTAGGAGCTACATATTCCTGCTTAGGAGCTGGTGCCGGAGCAGGTTCCTCTACCGGCTTAGCCTTCTTGGTATAGCTCTTGCCCAGGTTGATGCGTACACCTGCCAGTGCATTGAAGTACCAGTCAGGGTTGTCTGCCTTCTTAGAGTTGTACTTGTCTGAAATCATGTTGGCATTGCCTTCGAGCATGATGCTCACCGCCTTGCTTACCTTGAATTCCAGGTCGATACCGGCTCTGCCGTATGGGCGAACCTTCTTTCCCTGCCAGAGATATTCCAGCAGATAGTTGCTCTGATTCTTGATGTTGGCAGCCAGGTCGTTTACTTCCTGGTTAGCTCCTGCCCAGTTGATACCACCACCTACGAAGGCAGTAGCGCTGAACACACGGTTCGGATTCCAGCCACAGAAGAGGTTAGAGAGGTTGAACATAAAGTCCACACCCGGAGCTACATATTTCCATTTGTAGCTGGCGGTATACGGAGTACCGTCCTTGGTAGCCTTGTATCCGTTCCATCCGCCCTTACTCCAGATACCGTTTATCTGACCACGGAGTCCGAAAACAGGAGAGAACTGGTAGCCGATGGCACCCTGGAAGTTAGGAGAAAGCAAGTCGGAGAAGCTTGCCTCACCTACAGTATATTGCCCACCAGCCTGAACATCCAGGAACCAGTGACGCTTAAACTGATATTCGTTTCCATCCTTGTCTGTGTAGGATGCTTGCGCCATAGCGGCAGTAGAGCCGATGGCTAACATGGCTGATACCATGAATATCTTGACGGTTTTCATATAGCTTATTGTTTTAGTTTTTTCTCACGCATCTCTTTGTTGAATTCTTGTGTCATGGAGTCTTTCTTGGCACCATTGATAATAGTTCTGTCACCACTGTTCGTGTCAACTATGCATAATTTCCAAGAGTCGAAGTATTTGATAGGTTTGAAGTAGAATACAGTTTTAATTTCTGGCACATTGTCATGTGCAGGTTCTATGATAGCTGTACATTTTACCTCATTGTTTTCCGCCTCACTGAACTTTATGTAGTCGATGTTATGACTTCGTATCGGCAAAGAGTTGAGGAGAACTTTCATTTTCTCCATAGCTTTGTTGTCTATCGGTTGTGGTTCTTCACCATCTGCTTCATCGTTATTTTCATAAAGCATTCCTGCTGCTTCCCCAATTTGTCCATTTTCTGCATAATTGAAGAATTGATCTACCAGTCTGATTACTTCCATGGAATCAGTATTGGTCATTTCTTTTTCGAATGCAGTAAATTTCTCAGGTTTTTCTTTAGACTTGCTTTTACAGCCAGAGATGGAAAATGAAATAAACAATAACAGCAAAGCTCCTAAGAGTAATTTCAGATTCTTTTTCATGTTATGTTCTAATTTAAGAGAAAAGGCAGGCATGCTTTAAGTCATGCCTGCCTAAACTAATACTGAAAGCTTATTATTTTAAACTAGGCCTTATATTAGTGCTTTCTTGCACCTACAGATGTGGCCTTGATTGTAGCTTCTACCTCTGTCTTGATGGTACCCCACTCGTAAGTGATAGTAACAGGGAACCATGCATGGAAGGTACCTACTGTCAAACCGTTGTTGATGTAAGTGATAGTACCATACTTACCTTCGGTGATATATTGGCCATCTACGTTTACATCATCATATACGAATTTAACCTCAGATGTGATATCGCTGAGAAGCTTTCTTTCACCATTCAAGTCTGTTTCAACCTTCTTGGTATCAATTTCAATCTTGCTAACCTTATAGTAATTGAAATAGTCAACACCCTTTGTAGCCTTGTCTACATTGAACTTATAACCACGCCAGTCAACAAAGTTCAAATTGAGCTTCTTCACGTTACCATCAGTCTCTGCATCATTGAATGCCTCGATAGAGCCATCCTTAACAGTGATTGGACGGAGGAACTTCACATTGAATGTGTTGTTCTCTACAGGTACGTTGATATTATCACAGAGGGTAGCCTTTACTGCAACTTTGGCAGTCAATGTATTAGCCAAGTCAGTTGGGGCATACTTATTCAAGAGTTCCTTAGCTACAGCTGTAGTGGCTAAAGTAACAACTCCATTCTCGATAGATGCTACCATATTTGTTGCGTTCTGTGAAGCCTTTCCTGCAACTGAATATAACTTATGGGCATCTTCCTCACCAGCATAGAGCTTATAACCATCAACAAATACGATATCTGCCTCAAGGTTGTCATTCAAGTCTTTATAAGCACCTGTCAACTTAGCTACTGCAAGCTTGTTGCCATTGAGACCCTTCTTGATGTCGAATTCATACTTGTCAGTATTGCCAGCAGCTACAAGCTGAACATTGCCATGGATTTCATCATAACCAGAACCTGCCTCTGCGTTATTTGCAGCATACCAGTTACCCTTAATCTTGTTCTCTGTGTTAGAGAAAGATGTCTTAGGATTATTATTGATAGCATCTGGGTTCCATGTGAATGTAATCAAGATGTGCTCATACTTAGCGGTATTTCCACTCTGCAAGCTATAACGAATCTTCGTAGTAGCTGACTTGGTCTTGCCATCCTTGAACAGATCGTATGCTTTGTTGCCTGCGATAGAGTTGAGAACTGCTTTACCATTATCTGCGGTAACATCGCCGTTAGTGTTGATATTACCGTTAGCGTTGGCAATTACGTTGTTAAGCGCATTTACTGTACCTTGAGTTGTAATGCTACCGCCTGCATCCAGAGTAATTTCACCATTGTTAGAGATGAGATTTCCGCCTGCAGTGATACTATTCGCTGCGTCGATATCTACATCATTATTGGCAGTTACGTTACCGCCAGTTGCAACAGATCCCTTCTCAGAATTGATGCTTACCTTATCAGCTGCATTCAAAGCAACTCCTTCTGCCGTAGTAATATCGCCATCGGTCGTAACCGTAATATTACCGGTATGCTCATCATTATACTTAGAGGTATCAATAGTGGAATTAATGGTAATTTTGCCGGTATCTGCCTGGTAGTTTTCAATCAGGACATCGCCCTTGATATGAGAATCAGCAACAGTAACCAGCAGATTATCCGTCGTACCATTAAACCTGGTTACGCCATCAACCATCAGGCTGCTGCCTGCGTTCTTACCCTTAATCGTCAGGCTCTTCACCTTATTGCCCTTGCTGAGCAGCTGCTGCGTCTTGCCGGATTCAACTGTCAGATTGTCTGCAGTGATTCCCTTAGCCGCTGCATCCTGCATTACGCTGCCGTTAGCATCCAGCGTCAGGCCGTTGTTAGCACCGTTCACTGTAATGCTGCCGTTGCCAAGTGCGATATTACCATTAGTAGCGGTAATTACGCTATCAGCGCCAGCTACCAACGTGCTGCTGTTCAGGTTAACGTCATTGCCTGCAGTGATGTTGCCTGCGCCAATAGAGGTAATGCTGCCGGTTGTTACTTTCACATCATTACCTGCGTTAATATCGCTTACACCACCTGCAGTAACAGTACCTGCGTTCAGGTTAACGTCGTTGCCTGCAGTAATGTTGCCTGCGCCGCCAGAAGTAATGCTACCGGTTGTTACATTTACGTCTCCGCCTGCAGTGATATTGCTTGCGCCGCCTGCAGTAACAGTACCTGCGTTCAGGTTAACATTGTTACCGTTAACAGTTACATCTCCGCCTGCGCTAATGCTGCCGTTACCTGTATCGTTACCGAAGTTTACGTCGCCGTCCAGGTTGAGCTTAGCATTTCCTTTAGCAGTAATGCTGTCAACTACCAGGCCCGTATCTCTCTCGCCTGCGCCCTGCAGGTAAATAGAACCATTGTCTGCCTTAGCGTTAATTACAGCGCCATTTTCCAGAATACGGATACCATCATCAGCTTTGCCGATATCGCCGTTGGCTGCCTGCAGGTTAATGCTGTTGGCGTTCAGATAACCGGTATTCTTGCCTGCTTCCGTAGTCATCTGCATACCGTTATCTGCCTTGAGCACCAGCGTACCTGTTGCCGCATCCTGAATTGTCAGCACCTGCGCCGGCTTGTTGCCTACAGCCGTCTGATGCAGATATACGCCGTGGCCAGTGTCGGTATTTGCTTCCAGATTGCCGCTGATATTAGTCGTGATGAAGGCATTCTCGCTGCCTACATCGCCCTTGCCACCCTGGATAATAAGGTTATCGGCAACAATGCTGCCATCGCTCATGCGAATGCCCTTATCACTGAGCAGCTTAACATCCTGCGTCGTATTAATCGTACCGGAAATATCCAGCATAGTATCCTTAACGCCTGCCAGATAAACATTACCGGTATTGGCAGTATTACTGGTGTTAGCCTGCAGATTCAGCTTGCCGCCATCTGCCAGCTGTACCGTAATCTGACGCTGCTGACGAACTTCAATTCTGTTGTCAGTATCATTCCAGGTAAGGTCACCGGCTTTAGCCTGTGCCAAAAGCTTAAGGTTATCCAGCTTGCCCATCTCGCTGTAGGCAATGTTGGTTGCTTCGCCGTCGATACCGATGTTCTTGCCTGCGCTCAGGCTGATGTTCTTGCCCTGAACGTTGGCCTTATCTACTGTAAGTACCTGGCCGGGGGCTGCATTCAGCACGCTGTCCTGAATAGCATACAGCAGCTCATTTTTGCTCCAGCCGTAGGCAGTGCTGTTATCAACCTCTGCGTAGTTGATAATCCACTGCAGCTCAGCATCGCTATAGCCTTTGCCAGCAAATACACTGTCATTTTGCAAAGCCTGCATATAAGCATCGCGAGCATTAGTAAGTGCTTGTTTCTGTGCCTTTTCATCTGTAAGCTTCGCTGCTTCCGCACTAGCTTTAATGTAAGCATCCTTCGCTTGGTTGAGAGTTTCGCTGCCGGCAAGCTTATCATTATACTCTTTAGCTGCTGCTTTATAATTGTCAACCTTAGCTGCATTCAAACGTTGTGCCTGTTTTTCCAGTGCCTGCACACGCTCGCTCTTGGCTGCCGCTGCAGATGCCGTGCTTTCTTCTGCGCTGTCATTGCTGTTAATCAGTCCCAGCTCCTGCCACTTTTGCAGCTTGCTTTCGCTGTCGGACAAGGTGCTGTCGCCTACTGCGTCGATAAAGCTGCCGCTGGTTGTGAGGTTCACATTACCAGTCTGGCTGGCAATATGACCGATACGCATATCGCCGTTGTTGTTGGTCAGCGTAATATCGCCATACGCGTTGGCATTCACGCTTGCAGACATGGTATCACTGCTGGTCAGCGCCTGACCGGGAGCAATTGCTGCGTTGATTGCACCAAGGCTGGTGAAATCAATGCGGTTGCCGTTCAAAACAGTGCCATCTGCTGTAGTAATGTCACCTGCTGCGTTGATTACCAGGTTACCGCTCAACGCGCCCTTATTGCCGCCGACAAATTGCAGCTTGCCACGGTCGGAATTGATGCTTACGTCACCAGTTGTTGCTTCAATATTCAGCTTCGCCATGTTGCCCAATGCGCTGTGATTAATGCTGATGCCTTTGGCTGCTTTAGCAGTCAGGTCGTCTGCGTCAACGCGTGCACTGCCAACAGAGCTGATAGCACCGCCGATGCTGTTTAAGGTAACCTTGCCGATTGCGCTGCCGTCAGCCTTAGTCGCATTGCTGATGTTGCCTGCAAGATACATATCCTTGGCACTGGTAACGCTGATGTCACCGCTGCCGCCGGTCATGAAGCCAATGTTAATCGGCTTATCACCCTTAATCGTATAAGTACTGCTGGTGGAATGCATCTGGGTTTCAGTCCAGGTGTAGGTGCAATGGCCATAGCCGAAGATTTTGCCCCATGTGCCGGAATATTTTTTATTCTGGACAACAGGAGTGTAAGTCGATTCATTAGGATTATTATAGTCCTTAGTCGTTACACCATATTCCTTGGCGTTAGTGTTCACCTTGATAACAGTACCCTGTCCCAACGGATCGGCGCCAGTGATACTGGAGGAAGAAACCTCTGTCATACCCTTCTTAACTTCCTCGTTCTCGATAAAGTCTTTAGTAGTGCCGTATTTGATCAGGCCCCAGGCAATGAAGTCCTTCTCATACTGCCACTTGATAATCTTCTTATCACCGGAGGTGCCACCTGTCCAGTTAATCGTCATGCCGTTAGCCGGTTTATAAGTGGTAGCAGAACCATTAACCTGCGTTTTGCTGGTAGAGATTGCATTACCCTTACTGTTAAGCGTCGTTGTCTTAACGGACATCTTCTGGCCATCAGTGGTGTACTCAGTCAAGGTATTCTTCTGCGTATCCTTAATGCTGATGAGGCCGGTGATATCCTTATTAGTGATTTTGTTCACCCGCAAATTGCGGTCTGCGTTCGTAGTATTAATCGCAATGTTGGCAGTACCGTCCATTGCCAGCAGCTTGCCACTGCCAGTGCTCGACAGTGCGCCGGTAATATAAATCTTACCGCCGTTAGGCTCAATTGCTTCCGTCAGCAGCTCCTTAGTAGCGGGGTTGTAGTAAACATTAACAGTATAGTCATAAGCGCCGGTTGTTGAGTTATAAACTGCGCCGGCCTTTGTGCTTACGCAATACTTATCGTTGGACATAACATATTGATCGGTAAGTGCAGTCTGGTTACGCGCATAGTCCCTATCCAGATTGCCGATTTTGTTGTTGGCTGCATTATCAAGTGTAACCTTGAAATTCTTGTAGCCACTCTGTACCAGGCCGTCCAGGTTAACATTCAGGCCGCTGATATAAACGTTATTGCCTGCAACAATACCGCTGGATTTATTGACGCTGTAATTCCTGATCTCATTAACCTCTGCATCAGTAAGGCCAAGAGCGTCCTTATGCGCAATCAGAGCGTCCTTATACGCCTGATAGCTGCCGATATTGCTCAGCCAGTCAATAGTAGTCTTGCCATTAACAGCCTGATTGGAAACATAGCTTTGAATCTTTTTAGCAATAGCATCGCTGAACTGGTACTTGGTTACCGGGTCACCACCAACAAGCAGCAGCCCCTTGCTGTTCTGCGTTACCGAACCCTTATCAGCCTTCAGCTCGATGTTGCGGGCGCTGATATTGGCATTGCCGTCTACGTTGATATTGTAATTGCTGTTTTGGATTAAAACGTCACCGGTGCTGTTCTGCACAGTACCAAAGATACCGATATCAGCCTTAGTCAAACCGTTGTTAGATATGCCAGTGCTCTTGACAGTAATCTTCGGATCTGCGTTAGTACCTGCAGCAGTATTCATTGTACCATTGAAGCCATCAACCTTGCTCACCTCAGCATCGTTGTAGCGGATTACGCCGCCCTTATCCTTGATGGCCAGGTCGTTAATCTTCAGGTACAGGTCACTGCTGTTATTAATCGTCAGGTTCTTGGCACCCTGCGCCGTCAGGTTGCCGCTGCCCTGCAGCTTGTCAGCCTCGATATTGATGTTGCCGCCGGAAACAACGATATCCTTGACATCAACTGCCGGCAAAGAGATTTTATCGAAAATGCTCTTGTAGGTTTTGCCATTCTCTACGCTGGTCTTGACAAAGCCATTCTCCTCCATCTGGGTGATGATGCGGTTTCTTTCACTGTTCAAAATGCTGTATTCGTCAGAACCAGAAGCATATTGGCCCAGAAGCTCATTAATTTCCTGCAGACGGGCGTAAAGACCATTTTCCAGATCAACCACATCTGCAACAATATTCTGCTTGGTATCGAACCAATCCTGACCTGCACCGGTGGTAACCTTGATGCCGCTGAAGTCTATGCTGCCTTCTTTAACAACCTTGCCGTTTTCAACCTTAGGATTAGTAACCTTAGTGCTGCCGCTGATGGTAAGCTCCAGATTATTATGGATGCCTGCGCGTACATTTTTACCGCTGGCAATATCCACATAGTTGGCAACCGTTTCGCCCGGAGTTACCTCGCCCAAGGCGGTGGAGGTAACGGAACCGCTGCCGCTGGTACCCTTATAGATGTTGTATTCGCGGGCGGAGGTCGATACGGTAGTCATGCCCTTGCCAGCCTTGAAGTTGACATGGCGTACACTGTCGATATCTCCGTTGATGCTTACCTGATTTTCCTGCGTCATCGTGTTCTTGGCTTTCGGAGCAGTAGCCAGAGGAACTGCCGTCTTGTTATATGCATCCGCCAGCACGTTGTAGGTCAGCGAGGAGGTGATGCCGTCCAAGTTTGCGCCTGCGTAAATATTTACGTCATTGGTGCTGAGTATCTTACCATTAGTAACGGTAATCTTGTTGCTGCGCTTCAGGGTGTTATCTGTTTTGGCAGAAGCTGCACCCACAGCACCGCCCTGGGTATCAGCAGTAGTATCAAAGGTTGCGGTGGTTTCATCGGTTGCTGCGAGGGTGATATCCTGATCAGCCTTCGCCGTCGACAGATTACTGCCATTAACCTTGATGCTGTTGTCATAGGTGATAACATTCTTGCTTGCTGCGATAGTAACAGGAACAACGCCGGCAGATTTAAGCGTATTACTGTAATTCATCTTGCCGTCGGTATAAGCCAGCGCTTCAATCGAGCCTGCGCTGCCGGTACCGCTCAAGTTTGCATTGTCGATATTCACGCCTGCAGTATATTTCAGCACGTTGTCCATATCATTAACATTAACACTGCCGCCGCCATAACCGCTGCCCTTCAGGTCAACGTCATGGTTCAGCGTGTTGTTGGCAATGTAGGACTGCTTGCCGCTGGTTGTGATATCGCCTGTTACGTTGATATTAGCGTTATGCTCAACATTGTTTTTAATTTCTGTGCCGCTGGCACCGACAACGGCCGCCGTCAGGGAGTCCGCCAGAATATCCAGCTTATCCGCATTGTTGGCTGCAACGCTCAGGGAGCCTACATTCTGCCATTTGCCGCTCACATCAGCAGTAGTATTGGTGGTAATCTCATTCTGCGACCTTGCGGCAACAGGGTTGAAGCCTACGATACCGCCGCCATAGCCATTGGCATCATTATTTACTGCACTGTAGCCGGAGCTGCTGATGTTTACAGCGCCCAGCCTGTTGTATACATTCTCTTTAACGCCTGCAGCCTTCACGCTGGTCGTCAGGTTCGTCTTGGTATCGGACCAGTTGCTGCCGCTGGCAATATAACCGCCCACCGTTACGCCCAGGGTATCTGCCGAAATAACCGAAGCATTATCAGCCTTAAGCTTCAAAGCGTTAACACTATACTGCTCTTTGCCCACATCAACGCTGACAGTCATATCATTTTCTGCATAAGCAGTGTTGAAGCCTGCAGCGTATTGACCGGAGGCAGTAGCACCAATTGTTTTGGCACTTACGTTATCTACAGCATATTCGTTATTATTATCAGCCTTGGCAGTCTGGGTGGTTACGTTTGCCGTAATCTCCACATTATCAGCTGCAAAGCTGCTGCCGTCCGCAACCTTTGTTTCTACCGTACCGCTGGCCTTAGCCTTGGATACAGCCACACCTGCTACCGCCAGCAGGCCGCCGGTATAAGCCTGTGCCTCTGCGCGTACTGCAGGCTTATTGGTTGCGTTCAGGCTTACGCTGTCGCCAAGGAAGTCGGAAGCACCGGTTACGTTAACCTTGCTGCTGCCTGCATCCGTAGCGAGTGCAACAATGCCCTGTGCCGCAGCAATGCCAACCATGCCACCGTAGGTTTCTGCAGTAATGCTGTTGGCTTTGACAGAAGCAACATCAACCGTGCCGATATTGTTGTAGCCAATCACCTTATCGTAATCCGTCTCGTAATAACCTGGTTTACCATCTTTGGAAGGCACGTAGGTTTTTTCATATACATCTTTACCGGCAATAAGCTTGCTGCTGCCGATAGTTACAGTATTATTGCTATTATTCGTAGCATTGGTTACCAGCACACCGCCTGCTACAGCGCCTGCAGTTGCGCCGATAGTGCGTACTGCTGCACTGCTGGTATCCTCCGCTTTAACGGTCAGCGTACCTTTGGAGCTGTTATCGCCTGTAGCCTGAACTGTGCTGCTATTGATAGTAATAGCGTTAGCGCCATGCAGGCTGTTCTGCGCGTAGGCAGCACTGCCTGCGAAAGCAGCTCCTGCTGCTACCTGATAAGCATCAATCTTGGACGTGCCGTCCTGCGCACTGCCAAGCGTTACATTCTTGCCAATAAGCTTGCTGTTATTGTTGATGGTTACGCCAGTCTTGCGTTCTACATCAAGAACCGCAACAGAAGCGGCAATGCCGTTGCCTGCGATACCTGCTGCCACCTGCGCCGATGTCAGCTTAGCATCAACAGTGCGCTTAGCGTTAACCTTCGTATCGCCTGTTGCCTGCAGCGTAGAATTGCTTACCTTCGCCTGCACGCCCTCAGCCTTGCTGCTGCCCTTGCTGGCTTTAGTACCAGGACCAGCACTCAGGTTCTGGCCGTTGCTGCCGGTATATTTATTAAAGGTCATGCCTGCAGCGTTAGCACTGTTGTTACCATTTTCATCAGTAACAGTGCCGACAGTTCCCTGTCCTGCAATTGCAGCATTCGCTTTATCAAGGATATCATTAGTATTAAAGGTTGCCTTTTTATCACTATCCGTAGTTTCGCTGTCGCCATACTGGTCTGCAGCTGCTGCGCCAATCGTAGTTACGCTGACGTTCGCACTGTAGCCATGTCCACCGAGAGCAGCGTTTTCCACCACCTGCTTAACGTCCAGCCTTTCGGTTGCTGCTACGTCGATAGCAGCGGCAGTAATCTTGCTGCCGCTAATTTCGGTGATAACGCCTGTATCAATCGTGTTCACGCCTACGCCGACGGCAACGCCTGCAGCGCCCACTGCATCAGCACCATTGACAAAGCTTGTTTTCACAATGTTATCTGCCTTCGCTGCGAAGTTGCCCTGTGCTTGCAGGTTGCTGTTATCCTTCACCAGCGTGGAAACAGTGTTATCCAAATTATTTACAGCTACGTTCAGACCACCTGCAACCATGCTGGCAGCTACGCCAAAGACTGCTGTTGTCACATCAGTCTTGTTGGCAGCGTTGACAGTAATATTACCTGTTTCAGCCGTTACATTGCTGCCGCTCAGCTCAGCAACAGTCTTGCTGTCATCATCCACTACGCCAATGCCTGCACCACCGGCAGCGCTAACGAGCGCGCCGGAAGCTGCGGCAGCAGCACTGCGCAACGTAATATCGTTAACGTGGTCGGCATTAATAGCCAAGCCTTTATTTGTGCCTTGAATATTCTTAACTGCAGCAGTAGTTTCTGCGTCCAGCTTAGCAACCGAAACAGTTCCTGCGCCGGCTCCGGCACCATAAGCACCACCAGCTGCGGCAATACCATAGGAGTTGGTAGACATTTTCGCTTTATTCAATGCACTGACGTCAATTTTATTGCCGTTGACAAGCTTCTTCGCACTGCCACCGTCAATCATTGCCGTTACATTTCTGCTGACAACACCTGTATCAGATGCCAGACCGACACCTGCACCACCGTCAGCGCCACCGCCTACACCAAGAGAACCTACATGGCTTTCGCTCTTGGTAGCATCGTTTGCTGCTACATAAACGTCTGCCTTGCTGCGGTCGGTCAATGCTGCATTAATGCTACTATCCGTTACCTTGGCATTGGTTGCGCCCAAAATACGGTTAACAGTAACCGTGCCTGCGACGCCCACGCCAACGTCAGCACTTACTGCCACACCGCCGCTGACTGCTACATTCGTCAGGTTGTGCTCCGCATCAGCCGCGATGATAACGCCGGTGCGCTTTTTATCGCTGACTACATTATCATTATCCTTATTGCGTTCGTTGACAGCCACGCCTGCATCATTGCCTGCTGCCGTCAGCTCTGCATTATTAACTACGCTTTCAGTAGTACCGCTGATTTCATTGTAGGCTACGCCCATGCCAACGCCGGCCTGACCGCCTGCAGCCACACCAAAGGCACCTGCAAAATTCTGCAGGGTATCCTTACTCTTGGCAATTACGGCCAGCGTGCCGTCTGCATTAATCTTGGCACCGTCAATCGCAGCCTTGGTATCGTTCGCCAGCAGGTTTACGCCGATATTACCGGCAATACCTGCAGTTTTGGCAACACCGCCAGCTACGCCGACAGAAAGAATGCTGCTGTCGGATTTAGCTTCGGCTGTGAAGCCCTTAACCTTATATTCACCCTTGGTAACAGTAGTATTGGTATCAGCATCAAGCTGGTTAACCGCAATACCTGCACCAATCGCAGCGTCTTTAGCACCTGCAGCAACAACGGCAACGGTAGTAATCTTGCCCTTGCTGTCAGCAGTAGCCTGCACAGTCGCTGCATTATTCTTATCCTTATTGATATTGGTATTAACAAGCTCTGTATCCGTATCCTTCTTGATCATAGCAGCAGAGCCTGCACCGCTGAAGGCCACATTACCGGTAGTAATGGAGGTACCTACGGAAATAGTCGTCAGCGTTGCCTTGTCAATAGCATTAACGCTAATCTGTCCATCGTCAGTAGTGGTAATATCAGCATTATTGATAGCAGCCTTGTTGGTTTGCTTTTTCTCGCCAGCACTGCCGGTGATATTGCCGATTTCGTTGTAGGCTACGCTGCCGCCGGCCGCAAATTTGGCATTGCTGCCTGCGCTGACGCTTACCGCACCTACTACCGCCAGCTGGTTGCTGTCATCCGAAGACTTCACTGCCACCTTGCTCATGTTGTTGAGCTTCGTGCGACCGTCGGTGGTCTTCTTATCACTAGTGCCATCATATTTGTCAATAGCAGCTTCTACATCGTTACGACCGCGGTTAACAACAACCACGCCGTTCAAAGCGTTGGCTGTACCTGCAGTAACTGCTGCACCGACGCTGTACACGTTACCCTTATTGGCTGCGTCTACTGTCAGAGCGCTGCTTGCACTATTCACGCCGCTGATTTCGCTGCCTTTGACATAAGCGCCGGTAGTATTGTTCAAGGAATTGTAAGCAACAGCCAAGCCTGCGCCCAGCTTGGATTGGGAACCGGTAGTAACACCAATCTGTCCTGCAACATTCACTGCCAAAGCACCGCTTTCGGCCTTTACATCAGTTTTATCATAGGATGATTGTTGTTTTCAATCCACGGCCTTGTTCCGTCCATAAAACAGGTCGTAAAATGAACAATACAGGGGTTGGAAACTGCATCAAGCACCTGCGATTCCGTATAATACCGGCTGACTCTCTTGGCTTTTTTCGCATTTTTATAATTGAGATAAAAAACAATTGAGTAGGCGTTGTAGTTGAGCGGAATAAGAAGCTTGTCCTCGTTTGTAGTGCAGGCATTGAGTACAGGCTGGTCAACAAAGGAGAGATGACGATGATTCTGTATAAACTTCTTGAAATTTTCTTCAAGATTTCTTCTGCGGATTTCCGCAAGATTAAGCATAATATTGCCTGCGCTTATATATATGTCGTCGGGTTTCATTCCGATTTCCGTTTTATAG
>OQVT01001045.1_pt1 | contig 17001 bp, 12 predicted proteins | sample 1691561 | NCBI WGS metagenome assembly OQVT01 (sample SAMN03418260, study PRJEB22391) | human gut metagenome | biome: human-gut; feature: organic feature; material: feces | host: Homo sapiens | place: Tanzania | collected 2013-01 | reverse complement strand
CATTTTCGTTTGTTGAAACAAACTTTATGTAACTTAATAGAGTTATTCTTGCATCTATTAAGTCTGGTGTAGTTGCAACTATTTCTTCTTTTATTTTCGTAGTAAATGTCATTTTATACCTCATCCATTAAATATGAAAATATTAGGGAACTAAGTTTTAAACTATTGTGTCTTAGAATGTTATCTTCTAGAACTATTAAGTCATCTTCAATTAATTCAACACCTAATTTTTCTATGTTTTCATAGTCTATTTTTACTGGTTCTTTTTGTTCCGCTGTTGAATATCTTTCCGCGAATCATAACATACCAGCGACCGTTTACTTCGCTGGCAAGAACTTCGTCCTTAAGAGACATTTTTGTTCCGCTTTCCTGAAGCTGCTTAAGAAAATTCAAAAGATTGTGCTCGCCAAGCATAAACGGATCAGACTCAAGGTTTTCAAGCGAGGTTACCGTAAATGCACCGTAAGCCTTAGAAAGCGCATCCTGCGCAAAGGCTTCCGCGCCGCCTTCAGAATTAAGCTCATCGATAGTTTCCGGCTCAATCAGGTTATACTTATATTTATCTACATATTCAACAATTTTTCCAAAAGAATCCGTATTCTGATAAAGAGAAATTGATTTAAAGCGTGGACTTTCCTTAAGCTGGGAATAAACCTGTTCCGAAACCTGCTTAGCCTTGTTAAAATCAGGATTTGAAACAAGAATAAAAACGTTTTGCCCGGTAACTTCCGTAAGCTTTTCGTCCGCGGCATTCAGCGCCTTGCCCATTTCCGGCTTTGGAAGCATATTAAACAAATCCGCATCGATATTTATGCCTTTTTTCACAGAAAGCATTGCGCAAAAAGCCACAATAATTATCGCATGGAAAAAAATCCAGAATTTTAAGAAAGTTTTATTTTGAAGAGAAGTAAGCTTTTTCATCTGCTGTAAGTTCCTTTGGATATTTTTGATTTGTAAAATTATAAGTGATAGAGTCGCCGTTTGCCTCGGACATTACGATTGTATTCAAATCAGCATAATCAGAAGCGGCCTTTCCGCTTATCGAAAGGGACTGCAAGATTTTTTTTACCATATTGTCTTTTGGCAGAAGCACCGCCTTCCAGTCCGAGCCGGAAAAAGTGAAGTCAACATCAAAATTATTCTGCAAAACCTCGGAATTTCCGCTGAACATTGCGTTCAAAGTTGTTGAAATGCTTGTAAAAATCTGGTTAGACGAGGCGTCAATCACAGTTTCTTTTCCATTTGCAAGAGTCTGCTTTACGCTTGTCATTCCCACAACCATTGTGGAAGGAAACGGTTTTTCAGTTTTCCACATAATTCCGTCAAGACTGAATATAAAAGTTCCGCTGGATTTCATTGAACGACCTACCGCAGAAATTGTTTTTACCTGCGAAAAAAGGGACTCGTATGCCGTTTTTTCAGCCGCGTTGGCGCCATCGTAGTTTCGGCGTCGCCTAAATTTACCATAGAACGCGGTCATACAGGGAGGCAAGATTTAAGGAGGTGCCGAACAATGCCTAACATTAAATCCGCTAAAAAGCGCGTACTCGTAAACGAAAAGAAGAATTCCGTAAACAAAAACAATAAGTCGGAAGTAAAAACCGCTATTAAGAACCTGAACGCCCTTATCGACGCAGGTAATTACGAAGAAGCGGTCAAACTCTACCCCGCAACCGCGTCCGTAATAGACGGGGCTGTTTCTAAGGGTATTTATCACAAAAATACCGCGGCGAACAAAAAATCCGGCCTTTCCAAGAGAATTAACGCTTTGAAGAAATAATCACGCACTATTCGGGGTTGTCTTACCGACAGCCCCTTTTTATATCCTTTACGCCGCCCGATCAAGCGGCGTTATAACGGTTAAGGAGCGTCTGATGGATACGAATACCCTTGCAATAAACACAGTCAGAGTTTTATGCGCGGAAGCAATCGAAAAGGCAAAATCGGGGCATCCCGGTCTCCCGCTCGGCAGCGCACCGATCGCGTATACTCTGTTTTCTCAATTTCTGAAATTCAATCCCGCCAATCCCGAATTCGATAACCGCGACAGGTTTATACTGTCCGCAGGTCACGGTTCGATGCTCGATTACGCGCTTTTACACCTGTTCGGCTACGACGTGTCGATGGAAGATATTAAAAACTTCCGCCAACTCGGTTCAAAAACGCCCGGTCACCCCGAATACGGGCATACGCCCGGAATAGAAACCACCACAGGCCCGCTCGGTCAAGGAATAGCCAACGCAGTCGGTATGGCAATTGCCGAGTCTCATCTCGCGGCGGAATTTAACCGCGAAGGGTATCCGATAGTCGATCATTACACCTACGCCCTGTGTGGCGACGGCTGTATGATGGAAGGTATAGAATACGAAGCCGCATCGCTTGCAGGCACGCTTAAACTCGGTAAACTTATAGTTTTATACGACAAAAACAATATTACCATAGAAGGCGATACCGACGGCGCGTTTACCGAAGACGTCGGCAAGCGTCACGAATCGCAAGGCTGGCAAGTTTTATACGTCGCGGACGGCAACGACACGAAATCGATAGCGGACGCTATTTCCGAAGCAAAAAAAGAAACCGAAAAGCCGTCGCTTATAATCGTTCGTACCGTAATCGGCTACGGCTCGCCTAAGGCAGGCAGCGAATCCACTCACGGCGCGCCGCTCGGCGCAGACGGCGTTGCGGGCTTACGCAAAAATCTTTGTTACGACTACCCCCCGTTTACCGTTCCCGAAGAAGTCAAACGTCATCTTGCCGTCTATAAAGACGCGGGCGCGAAACTCGAAAACGAATGGAATTCACTTTTTGCGGAATATAAAAAGGCTTACCCCGAACTCGCAAAACGCTATCGGGATTATTTAAGCGGAGAACTGCCCGACCTTATTCATTGCAAAGAATTTTTTGAATTTGACAAACCCGACGCAACGAGAAACACGAGCGGTAAAATTCTCAATCTCCTTGCCGAAAAACTACCCAACCTTATGGGCGGAAGCGCAGATCTTGCCCCGTCGAATAAATCGTATATGAAAACGCGCGGCGACTATTCTGCCGCTAACCGCGAAGGCACTAATATGCACTTCGGCATACGCGAACACGCAATGTCCGCGATATGTAACGGTATGAGTCTGCACGGCGGAATTATCCCCTACTGCGCCACATTCTTTATCTTTTCCGACTATATGAAAAACGCTATGCGTTTGTCGGCTTTGATGAAAAGAAACGTAACTTATATCTTAACTCACGACTCAATAGGCGTCGGAGAAGACGGCCCTACCCATCAACCCGTAGAACAACTTGCGGGGCTTCGCTCTATTCCGGATATGAAAGTTTTCCGTCCGGCGGACGGGAAAGAGACCGCTTACGGTTGGATTGCCGCTTTAACGGGCGAAGGTCCTACATGTCTCGTCTTAACGCGTCAGAGTTTACCGCAATACGAAACTTCCGGCATCAACTCGCTTCGCGGCGCGTATATTCTTGCCGACAGTGAAAAGATAACGCCGGACGCAATTATTCTTGCAAGCGGCTCGGAAGTCGAACTTGCAATGAAGGCAAAACTCGAACTTAAAAACGAGAATATCGACGTAAGAGTGGTTTCCGTACCCTGTATGGAACTTTTCGATAAGCAATCGAAAGAATATAAGGAATCCGTATTACCCGATTCGGTACGCGCGCGCGTCGCCGTAGAAGCGGCAACGCCCGACTGCTGGTATAAATACGTCGGTCTGGACGGAAAGGTCATAGGAATGACGACTTTCGGCGCGTCCGCGCCGTTCTCCGACCTGCTTAAAAAATTCGGTTTCACGTCCTACTATCTCAAATCCATCGGCGGTTACTCTGCTGCAAAACTGCGCCGTTACCAAGACCTGATTAATGTCCATATCGCCCCCGAGATAAACCCACTGATGCAGGCTATCTCACAAACCAATGGTTTCCAACTGCCCTGCAATGGCGATAGTATCTTCCCCGTACTGAATATGCTCAACATGAAGTATGCTATCGTACCCCTCCAAAACGGACAGCAGATACCGGTGGAAAATCCTTATGCAATGGGCAACTGCTGGTTTGTCAACGATCTGAAAGTGGTGGATAATGCCAACGACGAAATTGCCGCTCTCGGTCAGATTAACCTCCGCAACATGGCTGTGGTAGATAAGTCGTTTGCCGATAAACTGAATGTGGATATACCCGACATCGCACCCCTCATGGCATACGATGAGGATAAGATCGAACTTACTCACTATGCTCCCAATCGAATTGACTATCGCGCTCAGAATGAGCAGAATAAGATTGCTGTCTTTTCCGAAATCTATTATCCGCACGGATGGCATATCTACTTGCTCAACAGGGAGAGGGAACCAGACGTGGAACTGCCGCTCGCACGCGTCAACTATATGCTCAGGGGGGCCGTTATTCCTGCCGGTACACACAACATCGCGATGATTTTTGACCCGGACAGCGTCCACAAAGGAAATATGCTTTCTTTGATTTGCTTTGCATTGTTTGCCTTCTCTTTCTGCACCGTAACAGGTCTGAAAATTTATCGGCGGAAAAAAGGTAACGTATGAAAATAGCCATTGTTATTCCGGTCTATCGAACTCCCAACCGATGGGAGAAAATATCCCTACGGCAATGCTGTAAAGTGCTTGGACAGTACGATCACTATCTCATCGCCCCCGATAATCTGGATACATCCGCATTTCAGTCATTGTGGGCAGAATACGGATTATCCCTGTATGAAGAACGTTTTGCACCAAAGTATTTCAAAGGGCTAAACGAATATAATCAGTTATGCCTCTCACACGAATATTACGTTCGTTTTCTTGCGGTGGGGGTATTCGCACATGCTAATCTATCAACCGGATGCTTTCATTTTCAAAGACGACCTAAGCAAATGGTGCTCCAAAGGATATGAATACATTGGTGCTCCAAATGTAGGTAAAGCACGACAAAACGTATATTCACCCGCTATGCCGATGCGTGTAGGCAATGGTGGTTTCAGTCTGCGTAGTATCCCCGCTTTTATGCGCTTTTTCGATGGACAGAAACCGGTATTCAACCTATGGCATGTACTGACCTCACCGCTTATTCGGAAGCCTAACTATTGGTGGATAGTTGCCAAAGCCCTGAAACTCCGTTTCACAGGCAATACGCCTACCGAAGTATTGGCTCATTGGCAGGGAAATGAAGATGATTTTTGGGGCTGTTTGTTAGCTCTGAGTGAGTATGCGCTCTCTAGACCAGTTCCAGAAGAGGCACTACAATTTACCTTTGATCGCTTTCCGAGAGAATTATACGCACGTACAGGACACCTCCCTATGGGGTGCCATGCTTGGCACAAATATGAGTACAAAGAATTTTGGAAACCTATCATTGACAAGGCATAGTTTTTGTGTAGCCACTTACGATAAAAAACTGCAGCGAAATTTGTTCTTATCCTAAATTGTATATATCAGAAAAAAATCGTATCTTTGCAGTTCATTTTCGGCTGATAAAAAAAAGAAAAAATGTCATTACAATGTGGAATAGTAGGGTTGCCTAATGTAGGCAAATCGACCCTTTTCAACTGCCTGAGCAATGCCAAGGCACAGTCTGCTAACTTTCCTTTTTGCACCATAGAACCCAACGTGGGCGTAATTACCGTACCCGATGAACGACTGATTAAACTGGGCGAACTATGCAAACCGGAGCGCGGAGTGATTCCCACGACCGTTGAAATCGTGGATATTGCGGGTTTGGTTAAGGGTGCCAGTCAGGGCGAAGGACTCGGCAACAAATTCCTTGCTAACATTCGCGAGACAGATGCTATCATCCACGTATTGCGTTGTTTCGATGACGAAAATGTGGTGCATGTAGATGGTTCAGTGGACCCCGTGCGCGACAAAGAGATTATTGATGCCGAACTGCAACTCAAGGACCTCGAAACCGTAGAATCGCGTATTCAGAAAACCGAAAAACAGGCAAAAGCAGGTGGCGACAAGCAGGCAAAAATAGCCCTCGAAGTGCTTTATAAGTACAAAGAAGCCCTTTCGGAGGGTAAAAATGCGCGTTCTGTCGAACTCCTCAACAAGGAGGAAGAACAGGCTGCCAAAGAGATGTTTCTCCTCACAAATAAGCCCGTGATGTATGTCTGCAACGTGGATGAAGACGCGGCTGTGAACGGAAACAAATATGTGGAGCAGGTCAGAGAGGCAGTCAAAGACGAGAATGCACAGGTGCTTGTATTGGCGGCAAAGATTGAGAGCGAGATTGCCGAATTGGAAACCTACGAAGAACGCCAAATGTTCCTCGAAGAAATAGGACTGAAGGAGTCCGGTGTCAACCGTCTGATTAAGGCGGCGTATGCCCTTCTTGAACTCCGCACGTTCCTCACCGCCGGAAGTGATGAAGTACGTGCGTGGACTTTCAAAGCGGGTAGCAAAGCACCCCAATGTGCGGGCGTCATACACACCGATTTTGAACGTGGTTTCATTCGCGCCGAAGTTATCAAATATGACGATTTCATCGCACTCGGAGGCGAGGCGGCATGCCGTGCTGCCGGCAAACTGGGTATTGAGGGAAAAGACTACCTCGTGCAAGACGGCGACATTATGCATTTCTTGTTTAATGTATAATTTGTTTAATTTTCATTCCTCCCTCTTTGCCTGTTTTTTAGCGGTGCATTAGCGGATCTAAGGCGGGGGAACGAAATGTAAAAATAAAGGTATGTTTGATTTTTTTAATTCTTGGATGCAAACAGGCGGATGGCTTGTTGCAGGTGTACTCATCGTAATGGGATTTGTGTTGCTCATTATGGGTGCGGATTGGTTGGTTTCCGGCGCGAGTGGCGTGGCTAAACGTTTCCATATCAGCAACTTAGTGATAGGTCTGACCGTAGTCGCAATGGGTACGAGCATGCCGGAGTTTGTGGTAAATATGGTGTCGGTGAGCGAAAATTCCACCGATCTTGCTATCACAAATATTCTCGGTAGCAATATCCTGAATGTGTTTCTGATTTTGGGTAGCACAGCCCTGCTTTACCCGATTTCGTCGCAAGTTACGAGTCGCAAAGTGGATATTCCCTTGGCTACTTTGGCAGGTCTGTTCATCTTGGTGATGGGATTTTTCTCCGACGGAATCTCGCGCGGGGAAGGTATTTTCTTGCTGGTTATTTTCGTGGTATATATGTTTTTTACCCTGCATCATGCCAAAGATTATGCCGATGATAGCGAGGATATTCGCCCTATGCACCTTGGTAAAGCCGTCGGTTTGATAGTGTTGGGCTTGGCTGGTTTGGTCATTGGTGGAGAGATGATTGTCAAGAGCGCGGTGCATATCGCCACAGAGGCGGGGGTCAGTCAGGCGATAATTGGTCTTACGATTGTCGCACTTGGTACTTCGCTGCCCGAATTGGCTACGTCATTGATGGCTGCGGCGAAGAAAAATTGCGATATAGCACTCGGAAACGTCATCGGAAGCAACATTTTCAATGTCTTTATGATTCTCGGCTGTAGTGCCACCATCGCTCCGCTGCCCGCTTACAATGGATTTATTTGGGACTGTCTCATGGCGGCTTTGGGCTGCTTATTGGTTTGGCTATTTGTCATGACCAACAAGAAACACGAGATTCGCTGGTGGCATGGCGTTATTCTGTTGCTTGTCTATGTCGTATATCTCGGATATAGACTGATGAATGCGTGAGAAATCGCACCTTATCAGAGTCCCAACTCATTCAATAATTGTTGGTTAAAAGCGGTTCGTTCGGTGTCTCTAAACCATCCCCATTTATTGAAATAACGACACATATTTATAATGTGTATCCACAGAAGGCGCATACTATGGTATGAGCCTTTTTTGTGATTATGTACAATCGTAACGGCAGGATAATAGAGTGTCAGATAGTCGCGATGGATAGTCCGTGTCAAGTCAATATCTTCCGGATACATAAAGTAGCGTTCATCAAAAAGTCGCGCTTTCAACGCTGCTTCCGTGCGCAAAAGCATAAAACATCCGCTCAGATAGGGTATGTTCATAGGCTTGTCGTATCCCGATTCGCGCAGTTCATACCGTGCATTGCGTTTCTCGGTCCAACGCTTCGGCAGAAACCGTCTCCCAAACACGTCCCAAGGGGTGGGGAGCAACTTGCATAGATATTGTGTCTCTCCATTCGGATATACCACTCGTGGCAATAGTTGCCCCACCATCGGTTGGGTCTCCATAAAATCACACAATGCGTCTATATCTTCCGCCTTGACTACTATATCCGCATTCAGCACAAGGTGATATTTTATCCCGTCATAGATGCTTTCCCGCAGGGCTACATTATGCCCTTTGCCATATCCGACATTCTTCCCCATGAAGATATACTGCACCTTGTTGTCGGGCAAAAGTTGCAATATTTCCCTGTCTGCCTCTGCCTCAGAATTATCCACCAAATAGATGGTATGTATATATACCACGCGAAGCAACTCCCCAACCAAAGGAATTACTTCGCCTACCCAATCCGGATGATATAAGACAACAGATACATTGAGCATCAGTGCAAAGAAACTACAGAATTTCCATTAATTCACGGCGGCAGAACCATGCTGCCAAAAGAATAGCAAAAACAAGCGTGGCTAGAATAGAAGTTTGAAAGGGATGCGGACCCACCTTTTCATATACAATAGTTGGTTCCGACAAAGTGACAAATGGCTTTCTTACCACCATCTGCGCTTGGTATATTACCTGTTGCCGATGAAACGACTCATATATCTGTTTGTAAGTATCTGCATTGTTCGAACGAGTATGCACCGCCTCTTTCCACTCGTTTTCAGCATTGAGAGTAAGTGTATCTATATGACTTAATATACTCTCTATTTTCTGTGTCTGGTACCCCATAATCAAGGCTTCCAATTGATTTTCTACGTGCTTGGCGACCTGCGCGCTAACCAATGGATCCTGCGTTACCACATCTATTTTCACAATATCCGTGCGCTTGTCAAAGGTACAAGTTATCTGTTGGCGCATTATAGCCATAGTAGCCGCCTGACCTTGTGTGAGATATACTTCATCATTGGTTGCAGAAGAAACAGGCGCACATGTAACTTTTCTGCGGAACAAGCGTATAATACTACCTTTCAAGCGCTGAAAAAGCGGCTTGCGCATATAACGATTGATATAATCCGAATAGGTACCTTCAAATTGTCCGTCTAATGTGCTGACAGGTGCTGCGCAGAGCGATTTGAGCAACTGCGATGAAGTAACCAAATCGCTATAACTATACTCGTTGATACTGTTTCGCGTTTGGAACAACCCAAGATCATACTGTTCCGAACTATTGATAGTCAACGTTCTGTCGCCGTCAATAGCACGCTGATCTTCTACGACAAGACTCCAACTGCTCTGATAAGTCTTTGGCACACAAAACATAATGACGAGGACAACTACAAAACATACAGGCACAGACCAACAGAACAAAATACGATGTGCATGCAGGTGCTGTGCCATTCGTTGATATAATGATGTGGTATTATCTTGAGTATCCATAAAAAACGAAAAATGGTCAGAAGAAAATCCTCCCGAAAAAAAAATGTTGGTCGGTGTTGGTACAAATAAGTCCAAAACTCACGTTCTGGACTTATTTTGGATTGTAAATGCCGTGCGACAGATTACTCTGCAGCGTTTTCTGCTGGAGTCTCTGCTGCGGCAGCCTCTTGAGCAGCCTCTACTGCTGCTGCGGCCAATGCGTCAGCAGCCTCTTGGCGTTTCTTTGCTACCTCGACAGCCTTTGCCTTGTTGCTCTCTACCTCTTGTGCGAGAAGAGCCTTTGCTGCGGCTGCTTTCTTGTCAGCCTCGGCTTGGCTGATTTTGCCATTCTTGGCGTCTTTCTGAGCCTTCCAAGCATCGAAACGCTTTTGAGCCTCTTCCTGACTAAATGCGCCTTTGGCTACACCGCCGTTCAAGTGCTTCATCAGCAGTACACCCTCATCAGAGAGAATGTTGCGTACGGTGTCGGTCGGTTCTGCACCTACTGTGAGCCAATACAGAGCGCGCTCAAAATTTAGAATTACTGCACTCGGATTGGTGTTGGGGTTGAAAGAACCAATACGTTCGATAATTTTGCCATCACGTGGCGAGCGGCTGTCTGCTACTACGATGTGGTAGAAAGCATAGTCTTTATGACCATGACGAGCCAAACGAATCTTTGTTGCCATTTAGACTTTTGTTTTTTTATGGGCTACGACTACACGAATCGCCTGCCCGGGTTAAAAAATAATCATTGTGCCGTGTGTCCCTATATGGAACTAAAAGCGTGCAAAGTTACACTAAATTTCTCAAACTTGCAAATATATTTTGTCTTTTCGTTTTTTTTCTGTAATTTTGTACTCGGATTGAGAGTTCGATAGCGTTTCCCGGAAATGCAAACGCCGACAAACAGACACTATTATCGCCAAAACGCTGTCATTTTGTATTTCGGTCTTTCTGCCGATTTTGTCGGGTGCTTGAGCGGACCTTGAGCAGTTCTAATCAGGAGTATGGCAAATGTCAAAATAATTTGATTATATACGTTTTGGTAGCATTTTGTCAATAAAAGGCGTAGTTGGCACTGTTCGTTGCCTATCGGAAAAAGAAAATATATGCATTACCCTGTCAATCCATATACCAACAGACTGATAAAATGATTATCACAAATCCCAAAATAGAACAACCCGTCCTTCGTCTCGTGGGCGAAGAGGCTGACCGACTGCAACTCGACTGCTATGTCATTGGCGGTTGGGTGCGCGACCTGATTCTGCATCGTGAGAGTACCGACATCGACATCGTTGTCGTCAAACGCGATGTGGAGCACAATCAGCAAAAAGAAGTGAGTATAGGTATCCGGCTGGCAGAGGCGGTCGCCAAGCGTTTGGGCAAAGGTGCGCACCTGAGTGTCTTTCGCACCTACGGCACGGCGCAAGTGAAAAAGCACGACCTCGAACTGGAGTTCGTCGGCGCACGCCGCGAGAGTTACCAACACAACTCGCGCAATCCCATCGTTGAGGACGGCACTTTGGAGGAAGACCAAAACCGTAGAGACTTCACAATCAACGCGTTAGCCATCTGTCTCAATAGCGACCGCTATGGCGATTTGTTGGATCCCTTTGGCGGTATCGAAGATATGGAGCATTGTATCATTCGCACCCCTCTCGACCCCGACATCACATTCTCCGACGACCCCCTGCGCATGATGAGGGCGATTCGTTTTGCCACGCAACTCGGTTTCTCGCTCAACCTCACCACTTTCGAGGCAATTGAGCGCAACAAAGAGCGTATCCGTATCATCACCAAAGAGCGTATCGCCGACGAACTGAACAAAATCATGCTCTCCCGCCGTCCGTCGGTAGGGTGGCTTTTGCTGGACAAGACCGGACTCCTGCCCATTATCTTTCCTGAATTGGCAGCCCTCAAAGGGGTGGAGGTCAAAGAGGGGAGGGGGCACAAAGATGTGTTCTTCCATACATTGCAAGTGCTTGATAATCTGTCGGCTAAATCCGACAAACTATGGCTCCGTTGGGCTGCCCTGTTGCACGACATTGGCAAACCGCGCTCCAAAGCGTGGGACCCGCAGGCGGGCTGGACGTTCCGAAACCACAACTATCTCGGTGCGCGTATGATTCCGCGTATATTCAATAGGATGAAACTGCCGCAAAACGAGAAGATGGACTATGTTGTCAAGATGGTGGACCTCCACATGCGTCCCATCAATCTCATCGAGGACACGGTTACCGATTCTGCCGTCCGCCGTCTGCTCTTTGAGGCGGGCGATGACATCGACGACCTCATGCTTCTCTGCGATGCCGACATCACATCTCGCAATGCAGACAAAGTGGCACGTTTTCACCGTAATTATGAGTTGGTGCGCCGCAAAATGGTCGAGTTGGAGGAGCGCGACCGTATTCGCAATTTCCAACCGCCCGTGCGTGGTGAGGAAATCATGCAACTTCTCAACCTGCCTCCTTGTGCCATGGTGGGAGAACTCAAGGCGGAAATCAAAGATGCCATCCTCGATGGTATTATCCCAAACGAGTATAATTCCGCCAAAGAATATCTACTTAAATCAGCCAGAGAGAAAGGACTAACCACCAATTCATAATTCGTGAATTCTACCTAATATAATACAAAGAAACGCCCCTGCTCATTTTGAACAGGGGCGTTTCTTACATATAAAAACACTATTCCTCAGAAGGAGCCATAACCACCTCAAACATATTACCGGCATTCACCAAATCGCGTAATGTGCTTTGTACCGTCTGAGCAGTAATGGCATTTACTGCATTTTGATAATCAGCCACATAGTTTAAACCATAAGTATAGTATAAATAGATGATATTCGACCAATAACTATTCTTCTCGATATCCTCTTCATAGTCTTTGAGCATTGATTGTTTCTCCTTAGCCAAATCTACGGCAAGAGGTCCGTTCTTTATTATTGTATCTACTTCCTCATGAATGATACTCATCAGTTTCTCTTGCTTTGCAGGGTCGGTATCAAACTGCATAATCAACCTTGCACGCGGTACGGGACGCATATCCACTGTTCCATAGCAGCCTACTCCGTATGAACCGCCTTCGCGCTCACGAATAGACTCGAGATAGCGGGTGGAGAGGACACGACCTATCATCTCCATATTCAAATCGTTGGCCAACGTATAAGGCATATCATACGAAGTATATTGAATACGATTGGAGGCAGTGGTTGTTTCCATCTTGCGAGTGAAATAGTTTTTAAGAATACCCGCAGGGGTACGTACATCATTATCACGGAATGTTTCACGATACTTGTTTGTTTTCATACCGCCGAGCCATTGGCAAATCAGTTTTTGCGTGGCTTTGTCGGTCGGGTCTATATTGCCCACAAAAACAAACGTAAAATCCGCCGGATTAGCAAAACGTGCCTTATAAACCGCCAAAGCTTTCTCCAACGAAACCTTATCCAAAGTTTCTACATTCCAAAGTATGGTGCGATCGGAATGATTGCCGCCCATTACGGAAACAGAGTCTGCAAAAACAGCCTTGGGATTCTTATCCTTATTGAGCAGTTGATTATGCAAAAGCCCCACCAGCGTCCGATAAGCATCTTCATCGTAACGGGGAGCAGTGAACTGCAAGTAGATTAACTGAAGCATCGTTTCGAGGTCTTTGACAGACGAAGATCCACTCATTGTCTCGGAATAAGCATTGATAGAAGCGTCCACACTGACCGTCTTGCCCGCAAGGGCTTTTTGCAAGTCGGTACGTGAGAGATTACCTAACCCCATCATACTCACAACATCTGCAGCAAGGTTAGCCGACGGCAGGTCCTCGGTAGTTACAAGCGACAAACCGCCTTGGGAAAAAGCATTGAGTAGTATCTCGTCTTGCTTGAAGGCGGTAGGTTTGATAACCACTTTCACGCCATTGGAGAGCGTCCACTCGGTGGTACCCAACTCGGTATTGGTGGTTGTCTTCTTGATTTTGCCTGTACGCGGGGCTTTTTTAACCAACTCAGTATTGATTACCTCCTCTTTCGGAGCCTCTATCTCCATAGTCTCGGTCTCTTTAAGCAACAAGAGAACCGTCTCCTCGGTAGGGATATTAACCCCCTCTTTGAGAGGTCCGGTGATAGCTACGGTAGGTTTGTCATCAATGAATTGTTTGGCAATCTCGTTTACAGAAGCTAGATCTATCATCGGAAGAACTTGTTTGACAAAATTGTATTCCCATTCAATCCCCGGCATAGGTTCATGGTCTTCAAAGTTGCGGATACACTCTTGTGCAATAGCACGATTCTTGCGGTTGTTGCGCTCGTTGTAAGCTTTCTCCATAGTATTGAGGAACTCGGTCTTAACGCGTTCTAACTCAGCATTTGTAAAGCCATAACGGTGCATTTTCTCCACTTGCAGGAGGAGATCTTTGAGTGCCTCTACCTCTCGTCCTTCCTTAGGAACGGAAACAGCCACAAACGCATCTTTAAGTTTTACAATTTCCCCATAGTAGCAGCCGGCACCTTGGAAAGATGCATTGGGATTGAGAGAGAGTTCCTCAAAGCGGTTGTCCAACATATCCGTAATAAGATTGTTGATAACCGTCTGCATGTACGCAGGCAGCGTATTTTGAAATTCGACAGGTATCTGCGAATGTTTGTACTCCAATTCAATACGGGTGCCTTGCGCCTCTGGGTCGAGAGCGATAGCAATCAGTGGAGCAGCGTTGTCCTCTACGGTGTAGAGCGGACGCTCACCACGATTTTCACGGGCGGGAACATCTGCCCAAAGAGCTTTGATTTTCTGCTCAATTTGATCCACATCAATGTCACCCACTACAATGATAGCCTGATTGTCAGGACCATACCATTTGTGGTAGTATGCACGCAGAGCATCGTAGGCGAAATTGTTGATAACGGCAGTATCACCAATTACATCGCGTTTAGCATATTGACTACCGGGGTATTTTTTTGCACGTATTTCCTTCCATAAGCGACGGTCGGCAGTACGCCCTGTACGCCACTCCTCACGAATGACACCACGCTCAGCATCAATCTCGTCCCCCTCCAATAGTAATCCGCAAGCCCAGTCGTGCATTACTAACAGAGCAGAGTCAACAATTCCCTCACGATAGGTAGGGACATCGGAAAGACGATAAACCGTTTCATCAATGGAGGTGTAGGCATTGATATTCCCACCAAAGTTCACACCCACAGACTCAAAATACTCAATGATACCTTTACCGGGAAAATGCTGCGTACCATTGAATGCCATATGCTCCAAAAAGTGCGCCAAACCATTTTGGTCATCTTCCTCCAATACTGCTCCTACTGCCTGTGCAATATGGAACTCGCAACGCTGTCTGGGTTGCTCGTTATGGCAGATATAGTAGGTGAGTCCGTTGTCTAACTGCCCATAGCGTACATTTGGGTCGCGCGGAAGTTGCTCCGGCTGTTGTGCCGAAACGAACAGCGTTGCAGCAAGCAACGCAATACTAAGCGTTAATTTCTTCATTGTCGATAGTATTTGGTGTTGTATTATCTATTTTTCTCATTGTCGGCATTGTTTTCCATTTCCGAAGTTTCCTGTTCTTGTTTTTCGTTGGCTTCGATGATTTCATCACCGCGACTCTTCCACGGACGCGGACCAAGAATGTGCTCCACATCTTCGGAAGTGATAACCTCTTTCTCAATGAGCAGTTGGGCTATTTGGTGGTGTCCCTCGGCATTGTCTGTAAGAATTTTACGTGCGCGCACCATCTGCTCAGCAATGATAGCGGCTGTCTCTCTGTCAATCAGTTCTGCCGTTTTGTCAGAATAGGGTTTAGCAAAACCATAATCGTAACGTCCAGTAGAGTCGTAGTAACTGACATCTTTCAGTTTGTCGCTCATACCATAGTAAGCCACCATTGCATAAGATTGTTTGGTAGCCCGCTCAAGATCATTGAGAGCACCAGTAGAAGTCTGATGCAAGAATAGTTGCTCAGCGGCACGCCCCCCCAACAGAGAACAAAGTTCATCGAGAATATGTTCCTTGTTGGTCAGTTGCCTCTCTTCTGGCAGATACCACGCCGCACCGAGAGCGGCACCGCGCGGAACAATGGTCACTTTAACCAGCGGGTTTGCCCAACGCAACATCCACGAGATAGTAGCATGCCCTGCTTCATGATAAGCGATAGAACGTTTTTCTTCTTCGGTAAGAATCTTCGTTTTACGCTCCAAACCACCCACGATACGATCGACGGCATCCATAAAATCTTGTTTGCCGACTTTCCTATGATTATTGCGGGCAGCAATAAGAGCAGCCTCGTTGCATACATTGGCAATGTCAGCCCCCGAGAAACCCGGAGTTTGCTTGGATAGAAAATCAACATCAATGGTATCATCGATCTTGATAGGGCGGAGATGCACCTCAAAGATTTCTTTGCGTTCCTGAAGGTCAGGAAGTTCGACGTGTATCTGCCGATCGAAACGCCCTGCACGCAGCAATGCCGGATCAAGCACATCAGCACGGTTGGTGGCTGCAAGGATAATTACACCCGAGTTGGTACCAAAACCATCCATCTCGGTAAGCAACTGATTTAGTGTTGATTCGCGCTCATCGTTTCCTCCTGTCATCACACTTTTTCCGCGCGCACGACCGATAGCATCGATCTCATCGATAAAGATGATGGCAGGTGCTTTCTCTTTGGCTTGGCGAAAAAGGTCGCGCACACGACTCGCGCCAACGCCAACAAACATCTCGACAAAATCGCTACCCGACATTGAGAAGAATGGTACATCGGCTTCCCCCGCTACGGCTTTTGCAAGCAAAGTCTTACCTGTTCCAGGAGGACCTACAAGGAGTGCACCCTTGGGTATTTTGCCACCAAGATCTGTATATTTCTTCGGATTCTTAAGGAAGGCGACAATTTCCTGTACCTCTTGTTTGGCCCCCGTAAGACCTGCCACATCCTTGAACGTAACCTTATCTTTTTTTTCTTTGTCAAAGACCTGTGCTTTGGCTTTTCCGACGCTAAAGATACCGCCTCCCGCTGACATACCGCTGACACCGCGACTCATCCACACAAAAAAGATAATGAGTAGCAGGAACGGAAACGCATTCACCAAGAAAATATACCAATAATTCTTTGATTGTTTATAAGTTACATCTATAGGCTGCTTGCCCATTTCTTTGCGGGTGGCATTCACACCATCAATATACTTGGCAAACTCATCAACACTCGGTATCTGTGCACGCAGTTTGCCGTTTGCCTGCTCGCCCTTGGCTTGCTCACCAAAGACTATGGCATAACTCTTTGGATGGATAGTTGCTTCTACATGATTATCATCGTATACCACCATCTCGCGAACGGCATCGCTTTCAATATACGCCGCCAATTTGGTATAACTCAAGCCTTTTTGTGCGCCACCATCTCCATCACCAAACAGAAAAACGGCTATCAAAAGGAATGCGAATGTGTATAACAGCCAACTAAACCAACGAAAACGCGGCTTTTTCGGTTCTCTCTGTCCATCCGGGTTGGTACCGTTTGGTGCGT
>OQVT01001044.1_pt1 | contig 17009 bp, 13 predicted proteins | sample 1691561 | NCBI WGS metagenome assembly OQVT01 (sample SAMN03418260, study PRJEB22391) | human gut metagenome | biome: human-gut; feature: organic feature; material: feces | host: Homo sapiens | place: Tanzania | collected 2013-01 | reverse complement strand
GATAAGTATAAAAAACTTAAAGAAGTTATGCGCAAGCCTGCTTGCAGGAGAATTTTTAAGGATTGCGGGAGCACGCAGTGAAAAGCAATCCGGTATCAGAGGGATCAAAAAAGGTCATAAGATGCCTTCAGCCCCGGTGCCTGCCTGCGCAAGTGCTTCTTTAAGTTTTTTATACTTATCCGACTCGAGCATAGGATCCTCTTCCAGTATCTTTCCCGCTGCAGCGGATGCCTTTTCGAGTATTTCCGAATCCGTAAAGATATCTGCCATTGAGAAAGCCGCCTCTCCGCTCTGCCTTAATCCGAAAAGATCTCCCTGCCCCCTGAGCTTAAGATCCTCTCTAGCTATATAAAAGCCGTCGTTTGAATTGCTGATTATCTCCAGTCTTTTATCTGTTTCCTCGCTCGAATCACTTTTCATGAATATACAGTAGGACTGTGCGCTTCCCCTTCCTATACGCCCTCTCAGCTGATGAAGCTGGGCAAGCCCGAACCTCTCTGAATTCTCGATGAGCATTACCGTTGAATTAGGAACATCCACACCTACCTCTACTACCGTAGTGGAAACAAGGATGTCTATATCTCCGTTTGAAAACCTCTCCATGATGCTGTTCTTTTCATCCGCCGACATTCTTCCGTGAAGCATCTCACATCTTATATCGGAAGAGAAAAACTTTTTGATCCTTGAAGTATATTCAAAGACATTTTCGCAGCCGAGATTCTCATTCGGTTCTATCATAGGGCAGATTATATACACCTGATGTCCGTCCTCTATCTGTTTTTTCATAAATTCATAAGCGGTTTTCCTATATGATGTATTTACAACGCAGTTTTTGATCTTAAGCCTCTTTTTAGGGAGCTCATCGATCACGGAAATGCTTAGATCCCCGAACATGATAAGAGCGAGTGTCCTCGGTATAGGTGTGGCACTCATCACGAGCACATGAGGCTCATTTCCCTTTAATGATATAAGTCCTCTTTGTCTTACGCCGAACCTGTGCTGCTCATCGGTTATGACAAGTCCCAGCTCTTTAAATTCGACCTTGTCCTGTATTATGGCATGTGTTCCGACCACTATATCGACTCCGGCATTTCTTATCTCTTCATACGCTTTTTTCTTTTGCGAAGCAGTCATTGAGCCCGTCAGAAGCTTTACCCTGTCGGATGATATGCCGTTGTCTTCAAAAAGTTTTACAAGAGTCCTATAATGCTGCACCGCCAGCACCTCCGTCGGAGCCATTATCGCGCTTTGAAAGCCGGCTTCCATCATAGCGGTAACCGCAAGGATTGCAACTATAGTCTTTCCGCTTCCTACATCCCCCTGCATCAGCCTGTTCATGGTATGCTCTGACATTATGTCATTTTTAATGTCATTCCACGCCTTCGTTTGAGCCCCTGTAAGTTCAAACGGCAGATTCTTTATGATACTGTCCGCTGTCCTTGTCTCTGTCACCTTATAGCGGTTTATTGTCTCCTGTCGGTCATTTGACATTCTCTTTAATCTCAGCAGATAAAACAGGAACTCATCAAAAACGATCCTTCGCCTTGCCATCGAAAGTTCTTTTTCATCATGCGGAAAATGTATGCTATTGATCGCTTTTTCCCTTGTGACAAGCCGGTTATCGTTTAACATCCTCTCGGGAAGATATTCGAAAAAGGTATATTTTTCGAGCACCTGTGTCACAGCCTTCGCAACGACCTTGTTTTTAAGTCCTGCCGTAAGGGAGTAGATGGGTCTTATCGTTCCTTTTATCTCTTCATATGCATTAAGTGAAAATATCTCCGGATGTTCCATGCTAAGGTGGCTGTTTTTCTGTATGACCATCCCGCGGAATATCATTATGCTTCCGACCTTAAGTATGCTCCTTAAATAAGGCATGTTAAACCAGATGATCTCAAGCTTTCCGCTCATATCATCCGCATTTAATATCGTAATGGCTGTCCTTCCACCGTTTTTTACCGTCGGCGGTCTTTTTATCTGTATCTTAACGGACTGCTTTTCTCCCGGAACCATATCGCATATCGCAACACATTCCCTGCAGGCATCATAAGCTCTCGGATAATAATGAATAAGCTGATCGAGATTGTCGATTCCGACCTTCCCGAACAGCTTTTCAGTCTTATCGCCGATGCCCTTTAATTCCCTGAGTCTTATCTCAGACAACAGATTCGACGAATTCATATTTATTTTCTCCGTTTTTATTCAACAGAAATAATGCAGTAATAAACCGGCTGTCCGCCGAACTGCACCTCAACAGAGCAGTCAGGATATTCCTCTTCAATGGCATTGCCGAGCTCCTCAGCCTGCTCCTTTGTATATCCTTCACCGTAATAGATACTTATAAGCTCTGCCTCATCGGACATTATCGTCCTGACGCTTGAAAGCGCAACCTCGTTGATGTCACTTCCGACAGCAAGTATGCTTCTGTCACCTACTGCCATTATATCTCCGGACTTTATATCAAAGTCGTCCACATGCGTATCCCTGATAGAATATGTTATCTGGGATGTCTGTACCGCTTTGATGCATTCATTCATGATATCCGCATTTTCCTCCGGCGAATATTCGGAAGCGAAATTTATCATCGCGGTTATACCCTGTGTAACTGTTTTTGTAGGTATAACGATGACGGTCTTATCTTCCGTAAGGTCTCTTGCCTGGTTTGCAGCCATGATGATGTTTTTATTGTTAGGATAAATAAAGATGCATTCCGCATTTATCTTATTTATCGCATTTATAAAGTCTTCCGTAGACGGGTTCATCGTCTGTCCGCCGTTTATAACTATATCGACCTCCATGTCGTTAAAGAGCTGGTCAAAGCCCTCTCCGGCGGCAACCGTAATAAATCCGTATTTCTTCGCTTCAGCCGGCTGTTCCTTTACAGCTTCTCCGGCCTTTTCGGAGTTTTCTGCCTGACCCGATTTTTCGAGTTCCAGCATCTCCCTGTGTTCCTCACGCATGTTGTCTATCTTTATGCGTGAAAGTTCACCGTATGAAAGGCCCTTCTGAAGAACCTTTCCCGGATCGTTTGTATGCACATGGATCTTGATAAAATCATCATCCGGAACACATACTATGGAATCTCCCATCGATTCAAGGAAATCCTTAAACCTGTCCACTTCCTTATCAGATACGGGATTTGCAAGGTTAACGATAAATTCGGTACAGTATCCGAATTTGATATCTCCTTCAGGTCTCTTAACATCTGTCTTTGCAGCCGGTTTTACCGTAGCATCCTGTGCTGTCTTCGGAGCCTCGACCGGTTTTCCCGCATATGCTGCATAAGCACCCTTAAGAACGACTATAAGTCCCTGTCCGCCAGAGTCTACTACTCCGGCCTCTTTTAATACAGGGAGCATATCAGGTGTAGCTGCAAGTACCTTTTCACCCTCTTCTATGATCCTTGTCATAAACTCATCAAGAGTGATATTGTCCTTTGCGATATGGACGGCCTTTCTGGCAACGCCCTTTGCAACCGTAAGAATAGTTCCTTCCTTAGGTCTCATAACTGCTTTATATGCAGTTTCAACAGCTCTTTCCATCGCTGCCGCAAGAAGTTTCTGGTCGATCCTTTCGTGATCCTGTATAGTCTTTGAAAATCCTCTTAAAAGCTGCGACAGGATAACACCCGAGTTACCTCTTGCTCCTCTGAGCGAGCCGTGTGATATTGCCTTTGAAAGCTCAGGCATTGCCGCATTACCGAGTGCTTTAACTTCACTAACTGCCGAAAGTATCGTAAGGGTCATGTTGGTTCCCGTATCTCCGTCCGGAACAGGGAAAACATTTAATTCGTTGATCCACTCCTTGTTTGCTTCAAGGTTATATGCACCGGAAATAAACATCCTTTCCAGCATTTCGGCATCAATATATTTTTCAGACACTATGAGTATCCTCCTGTTAACAAATTTCTCTTTTATGATACAGCATAAAGCGCAGCATCAGGCATCGATAACACGTACGCCTTCAACTATCACCCTGATATTCTCGATCTGCATTCCCGTAAACTCTTCAACGCTGTACCTTACGTTGCTGATAAGGTTTTCGGCAATCGTATTTATACTTATGCCGTATGCTATCAGAACATGAAAATCAAGAGAGATCTTATTATTTTCGATCTTTACATTTATGCCATGCTTGAGACTGTCTCTTCGAAGAAGTTTAACAAGACCGTCCTTCATATTGACTGCCGCCATTCCGACGATGCCAAAGCACTCTACCGCAACGCTGCCGGCATATGTTGCTATAACATCAGGATCTATTATGACCTCTCCGAGGTTTGTATCCATACGTCCCTTCATATTACATCTCCTCTCTGAAAACAATAACAGTAGTATACCCCATCTGTGCCCAAAAATAAACCTTTTTATTAATACTCGAATTCTCCGGTAAATACAGTAACGGCATTTCCGTATAAGATAACCTTGTCATCACCGTAATTAACGATAAGATCTCCGCCGTCCACTTTAACTGTTATATCGGTATTTTTCCTGCAGTATCCGTTCTTAACGGCAGCCGCAACAGCCGCGCATGCTCCCGTACCGCAGGCAAGTGTCTCACCGTTTCCTCTCTCCCAGCATCTCATCCTTAGTGTTGTCGGATTGACTACCCTTACAAATTCGGTATTTATCCTCTCCGGAAAGATCTCGGCGTATTCAAACTCGGGTCCCACTGTCTTAAGGTCTATGCTGTCTATCATATCCGAAAATACGACACAATGCGGATTTCCCACCGAAACACATGTGACCTTATATTCTTTTCCGGCAATGCTTACCTGTCTGTCTACAACCTCATCCGCATCTATGAGTGCCGGAAGCTCTTTTGTGCTGAAGCTGCATTTTCCCATGTCTACAGCGACGGTATTAACCTTTCCGTCACGAAGATATGCATGGAGAAGATGTACTCCGCTCTTTGACTCTATAGAGATGAATTCGCTTCTGATATATCCGTTGTCATACAGATATTTTACCACACAGCGTATGCTGTTTCCAGCCATTTTGCCTTCAGAGCCGTCTCTGTTATATATGCGCATTTTCGCATCCGCGATGCTCGAACGCTCGATCAGGACTATGCCGTCTGCGCCTATTCCGTAATGCTGTCGGCACAGATTTACGCAAAGTGACTCCGGACAGCTTATCCTGTTGTCGAAGTTTTCTATATAGATATAATCGTTTCCGCAGGTCTGCATCTTGGTGAAGCGGATCTTCGTTCTCCACATACGCATATCGTTAAGATCGACAAGCTCTGTGTTTCTGACACTGTATCTGCTCTCTATCATTCCCGCAAGGGCATTTGCCGTATCAAGGCTCGTAAAGCACGGTATCTTAAGCTGCATCGCATGCAGATGGAGTTTTCTGTAATCAAGCACGGTAGCATCCTTGAGCGCCCCGGTATAAATGATATAATCTATCTTTCCGTTCTGCATGAGGTCTTTTATATCATCATTATCCGGTGATGTATTTACAACATCGACCTTTATGCCCATGGTCTCTATCGATGCTGCTGTACCCTTTGTCGCATAGATATCCATGTTAAGGTCGTAAAATCTCTTTGCGAGAGAGAGCACTTCCTGATAGTCATTTTCTTCAACCGAGATAAGTATTCCGGCCTTTTTTTCCTCAGGCACGGCAAGCCCTGATGCGGTAAGTCCTTTAAAGAGTGCCTCCTCCGTAGTCTTTCCTATTCCAAGGACCTCTCCCGTTGATTTCATTTCGGGTCCCAAAAGAGAGTTGGCATCCACCAGCTTTTCGAACGAGAATACCGGCACCTTTACCGCATAATACGGCGGTGTACGATAAAGTCCCGTTCCGTATCCAAGGTCAGACAGCTTTGCTCCGAGCATTACCCTCGATGCCAGATCCACCATAGGAACATTTGTAACCTTGCTTATATAAGGCACCGTTCTTGATGCCCTCGGATTCACCTCGATAACATAGAGCTCATTTTCATATATAAGATATTGTATGTTTACAAGTCCCTTTGTTTTAAGCGCGAGCGCAAGCTTTTCCGAGCAGTCGCATATCTTTCTTAAGAATTTGTCACTCAGATTATACGGAGGATATACCGCGATGGAATCTCCGGAATGGACTCCCGCTCTTTCTATATGCTCCATAATGCCCGGTATCAGAACATCCTCTCCGTCAGAGATAACATCGACCTCAAGCTCTGTTCCCGGCATGTATTTGTCTACAAGCACAGGATTGTCTATTCCCTGTGCGAGTATATTTTTCATATATTTGATCGTGTGCTCTTTGTTTCTTGATATGGTCATATTCTGACCGCCGATGACATAGCTCGGACGAAGGAGCACCGGATATCCGAGGCGTTCCGCCTCGTCTAAAGCCTCCTCTACGGTATTTACGCCGGCCCCCTTAGGACGCCTTATACCGAACTGCTCAAGAAGGACATCAAACCTTGCCCTGTCCTCTGCAATATCTATGCTCTCTGCGGATGTTCCGAGGATCTTTATACCGTTTTCGTCGAGGAACTGTGTGAGCTTTATCGCAGTCTGTCCTCCGAATGCGACAACGACTCCTATCGGCTTCTCGACCTTTATGATATTCATCACGTCTTCGGGACACAGCGGTTCAAAATACAGTCTGTCGGCGGTGTCATAATCGGTAGATACCGTCTCGGGATTGTTATTTACTATAACAACGTCATATCCCATCTTTCTGAGTGTCCATACGCAGTGGACCGATGAATAATCAAATTCTATACCCTGTCCTATCCTTATAGGCCCCGATCCCAATACCATTACTACAGGCTTTCCGCTTCTTTCAAAGGTACGGGATTCGCATATGCTGTCCGCAGAAGAATAGAAATAAGGTGTTTCGGCATCGAATTCCGCACCGCAGGTATCTACCATCTTATATGAGAACTCATATCCCTTCATCGACTCTGCGCCCGTCAGCTTCATAAGTGCACTGTCGGTATATCCAAGATGCTTTGCTTTCACATAATCAGCATCGGATATTTCTTTTCTTCCGCTTATCTTCTTTTCGAATCCGGCAAGACCCTCAAGCTTATACAGGAACCACTCGTCTATCTTTGTTATCCGATGTATCTCATCGACTGTCACGCCCTCCTTCAGGGCTTCAAATACAGTAAATATCCTGTGGTCATTCTGCTCATGCAGTCTTTCTATGACAGGTTTTTTATCAAGCGGGACGGCATTTAAGGTCTCAAGCCCTATCTCTGCTCCCCTCACAGCCTTGAGCATAGCAGCCTCAAAGCTGTTTGCTATAGCCATGACCTCTCCCGTAGCCTTCATCTGCGTACCGAGCTTTCTGCTGCTTCCCGCAAATTTATCAAACGGCCACTTCGGGAACTTGACTACAACATAGTCGAGTGTCGGCTCAAAGCATGCGCAGGTCTTACCCGTTATGTCATTCTTTATCTCGTCTAATGTATATCCTAAAGCTATCCTTGTGGATATCTTTGCGATAGGATATCCCGTTGCCTTACTTGCAAGTGCGGATGAGCGAGAAACCCTCGGATTTACCTCGATAACGGCATATTCAAAGCTTTCGGGATCAAGTGCAAACTGGCAGTTGCAGCCGCCCACGATATTAAGTGCAGTGATCATTTCCAACGAAGCAGACCTGAGCATCTGATACTCTTTATCGGCAAGGGTCAGTGCAGGCGCAACAACTATACTGTCTCCTGTATGAACACCGACAGGATCTATATTCTCCATAGAACATACGGCGATCACATTGCCTGCAGCATCTCTTATGGTCTCGAACTCTATTTCCTTCCAGCCTGCTATACTCTTTTCAATGAGGACCTGTGTGATAGGCGACATATCAAGTCCGGTCCTTGCGATAACACTGAGCTCCTCCCTTGTTTCGGCGATACCGCCTCCCGAGCCTCCAAGTGTAAATGCCGGCCTTACGATAACAGGATAGCCTATATCATCAGCTGCCTTTAAGGCTTCCTCAAGAGTCGTGGCGATCTCAGACGGTACAACCGGCTGTCCTATCTGCTTCATCGTATCCCTGAACAGCTCCCTGTCCTCTGCCTTATCTATTGCCTCTATATCAGAGCCTAAAAGCTTTACATTATATTTCTTGAGCGTACCGGCCTTATAAAGCTGCATTGCTATCGTAAGTCCTGTCTGTCCTCCGAGTCCTGCAAGGATACCGTCCGGTCTTTCCTTATCTATTATCCTTTCAACCGTCTCGACATTCAAAGGCTCGAGGTATATCTCATCAGCCATGGCTTTATCGGTCATTATCGTTGCCGGGTTGGAGTTAACAAGAACAACATTTATTCCTTCATCCTTTAATACACGGCAGGCCTGTGCGCCGGCATAGTCAAACTCGGCTGCCTGTCCTATTACGATCGGTCCGGAGCCGATAACAAGGACTTTCCGGATATTTTTATCTTTAGGCATTTTTCTTCTCTCCTTCCATCATCTCAATGAAGCGGCCGAACAGAAATCCCGTATCCTTCGGTCCTCCGCAGGCTTCCGGATGAAACTGAACGGTATAGCATTTCTTTCCCGGATACTCCATACCCTCGCAGCTCATGTCATTGGCATTATAAAAGATCTCCTCTCCTACGCCCTTAAGACTTTCCGCCACAACCGCATATCCATGATTCTGGCTTGTAATATAAGTACGTTCTCCGTTTACTTCTTTAACAGGCTGATTTGCGCCTCTGTGACCGTATTTCAACTTTATCGTTTTTCCGCCCATAGCAAGTGCGGTAAGCTGATGTCCTAAGCATATCCCGAATACCGGTACTCTTCCTATAAGCTTCTTTATCTGCTCTATGCAGTATGTATTTTCTTCCGGGTCTCCGGGACCGTTCGAGAGCATGATGCCGTCGGGAGCCATATCGAGTATCTCCTCTGCTGCCGTATCCTGCGGGACCACGGTTACATCGCAGCCAAGCTTCTGAAGGGATCTTATTATATTCTGCTTTGCACCGTAATCTATAAGCGTTACCTTATATTTTTCTTCTCCCTCAGCCTTGAAGAATTCATTTTCTTTTCTGCTGACTCTGCTTACGACACCCTTTACCGAATAATCCGATATTGCTTTATATATACTTCCCATCTCTGCTTCATCCACAGACGAGCATATGCAGGCATTCATCACTCCTTCTTCCCTGAGGATCTTTGTCAGAGCCCTCGTATCTATGCCGCATATTCCGGGAATATCATTTTCCTCGAGAAATCTTTCAAGCGTATACTGGCATCTGAAATTTGACGGCTTGTCACACAGTTCTCTTACTATATATCCGTTCACCACACATTTTCCCTCGAAATCCTCTTCGATAATTCCGTAATTTCCTATGAGCGGAAAAGTCTGGATAACTATCTGTCCCGCGTAGCTCGGATCGGTAAGTGTTTCGGGATATCCCACCATTCCGGTCGTAAATACGAGCTCTCCCACGGAATCCCTGTGTGATCCTATCCTGTAGCCCTCAAATACATCCCGGTTTTCCAAAACCAAATATGCCTTTTCCATTTATCACCATCTCCTCTTTTTTTATGAGATTTTATTCATATTTATTCATAAATATAAGTTTATTGCCTTGTTTCAATTAATAAATATACCATTCAGATGTTTATATCTCAATACTAATTTAACTGAAAATTGACGAAACTCAAAAAAATCCTGTCATCATATACGTGCATAACGCACGATTTTGAGAAAAACCAACATAAAAAATAAACTTCTTGAAAAAACCGCTTGCATTTAACTATGTCTTCTGCTAAAATAACACAAGTTGTGATTAGACTTTAAACAACACGATAATCTACAAGGAGGTGCAACAAAATGGCAAAATGTGCAGTTTGTGGCAAGGGTGTTTATTTTGGTAATAGCGTCAGCCATTCACATAGAAGAGCAAACAAAATGTGGAAACCAAACATCAAGTCTGTAAAAGTTAAGACTGAGGGCGGTGCAAAGAAAATGTATGTTTGTACTTCCTGCCTCAGAAGCGGCGCTGTAGAACGTGCTTAATTGCATATTAAAAGGCTATCTTTTCGATAGCCTTTATTTTTTTAAATTTAATCTACTTTAACATTCTTGGACACTACAGCTATCATCATTCCTTCTTTAACGGATACCGTAATATCTCCCTTTACCCATTCGTTGCTCGTTCCTATAGGATAGGTATTTGTGATCTCGGCATCGTGAAGCTCGTATTTTGCTCCTTCTATGCATACTCCGCGACTGACATCAGATAATGAGAATACAGAAAGATAGCAATTCTCCTCTTTAGGAAGGATCACCTCTTCGTTATGTATCGAATATATCCTGGTATCCTTTCCTGTTATGCATGTATCGCCTCCCTGGCTCATTATAAATGCCGCCGTCTGTATATTTGCGATACTGTGATCAAACCTTCCTCCGAAGGCACAGCAGATATCTATGCTCTTATACCCTCTGTCTAACGCAAATTTTACAGAGCTTATCGTGTCTGTATCATCCTTGATAGGATTCAGCTTTATAACCCTGATACGCTCATCTATCTTACATGTACATGAGTCCAGATCGCCTATGACAATGTTGGGTGATATTCCCATCTTCATACAATGATCATAGCCTTTATCGCAGGCTATTATAAAGTCATAATATTCCGGATTTTCAACAGGCGAATACTCACCACCCGAAACAAGAAGGCATTTTTTCATTTAGCTACCTCACAAATCTGTTTTCTTTAAATTATAGCCTTTTATTCCATGTTTGTCTTTATCTTCTTGAATTTTCGAGGTATTTTTGTTAATCTTTATTATTGTACGTTGAAATCAATAATTAAAATAAAGGAAGGTCAATATGAGCTTAATACTACCCGACGGATATGATCCGCATTTAAGTGTTCGCGAAACACAATCCGCCATAAAATATATTCGCGATACATTCCAGAAGGAATTCGGAAGAGAAATGAATCTGGAGCGTATATCCGCACCTCTGTTTGTTACAAAGGACTCTGGACTTAACGATAACCTCAACGGCATCGAGCGTCCTGTAAGCTTTGATATCGCCGGTATTCCCGGAAAGGATGTAGAAGTCGTTCAGTCTCTTGCTAAATGGAAGAGACTTGCGCTTAAGCGTTATGATTTCAAGCCGGGCGAGGGTCTTTATACAAATATGAACGCTATAAGGCGTGACGAGGAGCTTGACAATCTTCATTCCTGCTATGTAGATCAGTGGGACTGGGAGCTTGTTATCGAAAAAGAGGAACGCACGGAGGAAAAGCTTAAAGAGGTCGTAAGCCATATCTTTAAGATAATAAAGCATATGGAACATGAAGTCTGGTACAAATATCCGCAGGCTGTCGCATCGCTTCCAGAGGATATCCATTTTGTTACTACAGAGGAGCTGCTTGAGCTTTATCCCGACTGTGACGCAAAGGAACGCGAAAACCGCATATGCGAAAAATACGGCTGCGTCTTTGTCATGCATATAGGTGACAAGCTTGCAAACGGTGAGCCGCATGACGGACGTGCTCCGGACTATGATGACTGGCATTTGAACGGAGATATCCTTTTCTGGTTCCCGCCGCTTAACCGTGCTCTTGAAATCTCAAGCATGGGCATAAGGGTAAGTGAAGAGTCTTTAAAGGAGCAGCTTGAAAAGGCGGGCTGTGAGGACAGAGCTTCGCTTCCGTTCCACAGGATGCTTTTAAACGGTGAGCTTCCGTATACGATAGGAGGCGGTATCGGTCAGTCAAGGCTTTGCATGCTGCTGCTTAACCGTGCTCATGTCGGTGAGGTGCAGGCTTCGCTCTGGCCGGAGGATATGATCAGGGAATGTGCTGAGCACAACATAATATTACTATAATACACGGCTGTCGCACAACGCGGCAGCTTTCTTCATACCCAGAATCAAAAGTTATAAAAAAGAAGCACATGTCTCTTCTGAAAATTTCTAATTCCTTCACCATCCCAAAACCGTTTCCGGCTACATTACTTCAGTCTAATCAATACTCCGACTTGAAGTTATAAAAATAAAATCAAAAAAAGGATTGTCGATGTAAATGCGCATCAGCACATTCAACATGACAATCCTCATAATTCACTACTATTTATTTCTTGTGTTATAAGATATCCTCGGCAGCGTCATCTTTTCCTTTTTTGGTGAATTTGGAGATTATGCCCGGTGCCATATCGATTATCTTTTCGAAAAGGCTCGGATCATCTTTAACGCTTACTATCCTTGCATTTCCGTCTGTGATGATGAGCATAGCTGTAGGATTTATCTTAGCGCCCATTGCACCGCCGCCGCGGTTCTTTTCATTTCCTTCGAAAACTCCGGCTCCGACACCGAATGATACATCCGCAAGCGGTAAGATCGTGGTATCTCCGACCGTTACAGCCTGTCCCACTACCGTTTTTGTATTTAAATAACCTTCCATTCCGCCCATAAGAGCATCAATATTTGATTTGAAATTGCTGTCAGCCATTATTTTGCCTCCTTATGCTCAGGTCGTTTCTGACCTTTATTCTTTTTAGTCTTATGCTTTTTGCTGTGTCTGTATTTTTGTTTCTTTTTATCTCCGAGTCCGAGAAGTGCCTTTACTTCAGGGATCTTCAGAAGCTTTATCACATAAGCCAGAAGGATGATGATAACGATCCTTCCGGATAGCTTTACATCACATTCGAATCTCTTTTCGCTGAAATCAGGGCACACCTTAAGTTTTCTCGGTATCGGTATGCAAAGTGCAGCTATTATGCCGAGAAGCATTCCTGTATCTGCAGGATCATCGAGTCCGAAGTTGATATAACCCGAAACATGCTTCGGAAGTATATGCTTCAACAGTTTTTTAAGTACCGGCTTGATCTTGTTAAAGATATCCAGACCATCCTTAACTTTTTTCAGTTTATCACATATATTATTGAAAGTGAATCTGATTTTTTCCGGAACGCTTTTCTTAGACTCTTCTTCATCAGTCTTATCAGCGTCCTTATCATTATGCTTTTCTTTAAGCTCCTTCAGGACTTCATCAACAGTCTTTTTGTCTTTTGCGCCGTTTTCAGCTGCTTCCAAAGCCTTGATACCGGAATCTTCCTTTGCCTCGCCCTCGTCATCCTTTACCGTCTGTCCCGGCTTTATCGTCGGCTGCTTTTTAGCGGGCTGATACTCCGCTTTCTTTTTCTCAGGCTTTTTTTCTTTATTTAAAAGCTTATGCAGCGGTATTCCGAACAGCCACATGCTCCATTTAAAGCTTTTATGCTCATACGAAAATTTCAGAGTAAAAGCCCCAAATAGCCATCTTACCGAGCCCGATGCATAAAGTTCGCCTGTTTTTTTTATTTTTGCTTTATAAAAGATCGGAAAGAACAATATCAACGCGATCAAAGCTGCTATGACAGCCAGAATGATCAGCAGAATAAATCCGATCGTTGACAATATACTTAAAAACAGCTGCATTTAATCTCCCTGTATCTCATATGCCGATCACAAGCTTCCTTGGAAAAGCTTCCTTAGGTCATAATCATTGTTTGTTTTACAGGCATCATTTACCATCATGCTTACAAGCTCCATCGCAGAGTCCTTGCTTGCCGCCATTCCGACGATCAGAGTATCACCTCTTCTATGAGGAAGTGCCGCCCTGAACATTCTGTATGAATATATATCAAGCTGCTCAACAGGATTTGATGCAAGCATTATAAGGTATAAAGGCTCTATCTTTTCCCCTTTGAGAATTGCCCCTGATATTTCATTTATCCGCGGCTTCATCTCTTCATCAGCATAAATCTCTTTATAAAATCTTACCATTGTATCACCGATCTCATCCCTGATAATAACCGGATATTATATCCGCAGCGACAGAAGCTGCCGAATCCTGACCCGGGACAGCCTGTTCAAGTACTACCGCCACAACTATATCACTGTTTCCGGTCTGTGTGAAACCGATGAACCAGCTGTGTACATAGCCTTCCGAATTATCATATTCGGCAGTTCCCGTCTTTCCCGCAACATTGTACGGCAGCTCGGCAAGAGAAGAAGCTGTTCCGTATTGTACGACCGCCTGCATATATGACTTAAGCTGTGCCGCAATAGACGGATCCATTACAGCTCCTAAGGATTTCGGTTCTTCAGTGCTTACTATATTGCCGTCATGGCTCTGTATCTGCTGTATAAATGACGGTTCCGTCATCTCTCCGTTATTATATACCGCCTGCGCTATCATAGCCATATGCATAGGCGTAACAAGTGTATCTCCCTGTCCTATCGCTGTCTGCATGCTGAGTCCGTCCGTAGTTGTCTTGTCGAGTGAAAATCTGCTTGTTGCAGACGGAAGTCCGAACGAAAAGTCGGTATTGAACTTTAATTCACCTGCCGCCTTTGCGAGTGCCTTCGGATCCAGAAGCTCCGTTGCTATATACGAAAATGCACAGTTGCAGGAGTTTGCAAATGCATCCTGAAGCGATTCTTCTCCATGTACCGCTCCGTTTGAGCAATGGATCGTATATCCGCCCTGTGTATATTCTCCGGTGCAGTTAAATGAAAATCCCGCATCGGATCCGTACTGTTCAAGATAGGCAAGAGCCGTGACGACCTTAAATGTAGATCCCGGTTCATATAATCCCTGTATCGCCCTGTTTATAAACGGACTTCCCGAATCATCAAGGTTCAGGGTTTCCCAATCCTCCGAAACAGTGTTCGGATTAAAATCAGGCAGGCTGACGCAGGCTTTGACCTTTGCGGTATTTGCATCAAGCACTACAGCGGCTCCTCTTCTTCCGGCAAGGGCATCATATGCTCTCTGCTGCAGTCCCACATCAAGGCTTGTTACAAGGTCATCACCGTTTTTCTTCTGGGCATTCAGTTCTTTTTCTACCTGATTGATGATATCCTCATGCGATGTCAGCATTGCATTATTCTGTGTCGCTTCGAGTCCGGCGCTGCCGTAATCCGAATATCCTACCACCTGGGCAAACAGGTTGTTGTAAGGATAATTTCTTATCTCATTGCCTTCCTCGTCTGTAGTCGTATTTGCAAGTATCGTTCCGTCCGAGGCAAGTATCGATCCTCTTACGACCTGAACCGCCTTTTTCTCGGAACGTTTATTATACGGACTGTTCAAAAGGTCATCGCTTTTATTTGTCTGAAAATATATCATATAGGCTATCATGGCAAGGAATAGCCCCACGAAAATATATGAAACGACTACGTAGGAGTTACCACCTGAGGCTGTCCTTCGTTGCTTCCTCGAGCTTCTTTTCGAAGTCTCCCGAGTCAAATTCGGATCCGGGATCTCCCCGGTGTCCTGATAGATCCTGCTGTCGTCCATCATATCGTAATCCGTCGTTTCCGTATTCCGGTCGTATCTCTTGTTCTTCTTCATCCTCTGTTCCTTCGTCTTTTCTAAGCACGTACAATCCCTGGATTATCGCCAGCATAAAGATCGTACACATTACCGAGCTGCCTCCGTAGCTTATCAGCGGCAGCGTGATGCCTGTCATCGGGATAAATTTCGTTGTTCCTCCTATGGTAAGGAATACCTGAAAGGCGTATTCAGTTCCCAGGCCGATAGCAACAAGCTTATAAAAACTGTTGTTCAGCTTCATGGCGATGTTTATTATAACAAGATAAAGTCCCATGCATAACAGGATGAGACATATCGCAAACAGTATTCCCATCTCTTCACATATCGCCGCAAATGTAAAATCCTCTTTTACGAGTGGTATGCTCTCCGGCGATCCGTTTAAGAGTCCTGTTCCGAACCAGCCTCCGGCACAAACACCGAAAAGGGCCTGCACTATCTGATAACCGGTTCCCTGATAATCGGCAAACGGATCTCTCCAAACCTGAACTCTTACCTGTACATGTCTGAAAAGCTTATAGGCCGCAACGGATGCTCCTGCCATTCCTCCGATACCAAGAAGTGCGTATCTTACCTTTCCCGTTGCCACGCACACCATTATGATATATGCAACGAAATATATAAGAGCGGCACCAAGGTCCGTGGAAATTACAAGGATCACCACATGTATCGCAGCTATTATCGTTACCTTGAATACCTGGGCAAAGGTTGTGACCTCCTTAAGCATTCCCGCTATAAAGAAAACAAAGGTTATCTTTACAAATTCCGAAAACTGGAAGGTGATTCCCGCTATCGAGATAGACAGCTTTCCTCCGCCCGAAACCTTTGCAAGTGCAAATACCGCACCTATGAGAAGTATTCCCACTATAGCAAAGAACATACCCATATTCTGAAGGGCTTTTACCTTTCTGATAAAAACAGGTATGAACAAGGCTATGACCGTTGCACAGGCTATTATCATCAGCTGCTTTGCCGCGGAATCCATTCCGAGTCTGCTCTGCATCATAAGTCCTATCGATATCATCATACACATGACATTGAGCAGGATGAACGATGCCCTTTTATAAAATATATTGTACAGGACCTGAGTAAGGATTATATACAGCACGACAGCTCCGTACATTATTATCATGGAAATGTCCATAGTCTGGATATAAAGTACAAAATAAGCTATAAAATTGAATAATATCATCCAGAGGAGCTGTGCTCTCAGCCTTCTGGTCCTTGTTTCCTTATCGCCTGCAGATAATGCCCTGTAAACTCCCCAGGTAAACATGATCATTATAAACAGGAGTAAATATTTTGAAATTTCTACTATTATATTAATCATATATTCTCCCGCGCGGCTATCCTATTCGATCCCGCGGTTAAAATGTCCCCTTGTATAAGCAAATCCTTCTTTATAAGCTTCTGTTCCTTCAAATATGATGCCGATGGCATCCTTTACTATGTTTCTAACTTCTGCAGCATCCTCCACCGTAAATGAGAGTCTGTATGATGCTGCCCCGGTTTTTCCTATCTTGTCAAAGACTCCAAGCAATGACAACGGTACACTGTTATAGATAATGTTATAACACCTGTCACACTCAAATAAAACAGGAAATTCCGCGTTCTTTCTGTCCTTAAGTACCATGCTTCCGAATGAGCCGGTGCATTTTCCGTAATTCTTTTTAACACACTGGGCACTTATCATAAGAGGCACCCTTCCGTATATTATAAGC
>OQVT01001037.1_pt1 | contig 17084 bp, 17 predicted proteins | sample 1691561 | NCBI WGS metagenome assembly OQVT01 (sample SAMN03418260, study PRJEB22391) | human gut metagenome | biome: human-gut; feature: organic feature; material: feces | host: Homo sapiens | place: Tanzania | collected 2013-01 | reverse complement strand
AGGCCAAACGAGAAGTCAACCAGCGCCGCTTTTGTGCCGCCATTAAATTGCGCCTTATAGGCATTTTCATTCAGGCCTTTTTTGGTCTCTTTGGATAAATTGCGGCTGTAGTAAGCAGCCATCGACACGAGCACACCTTCCATCATCTGGCCTTCCGGCGATGCATCTATGTGCTGCACGGCATATTCATAGCGTATACCCAGCTTTTCCAGCTTGTCCTTGGTTGTATAGTAATTAAGCTCGTTTCTGGAATTACGGTCGATTTTGTGGAAGATTATAATATCAAATTTATCTTCCAGGGCGTCGGCCAACATCTGATTATAAGCGTCGCGCTTGGTCAGCTCGCGGCCGCTTTTAGCCTCGTCAACATATTGGCCAATGACAAGATACCCTTTACTTTGACAATAGTTTTTGCAGGCACGCACCTGCGCATCAATGGATTCTTCGCGCTGCATGTCACTGCTGAAGCGCGCGTAGATTACTGCTCTAAGCATAAATTCACTCCTTTACTTCTTTATGTTTTTAGTTTTCTGCTCCAGTTCTAACAGGTCAAGCTCATCGGCTTGTGCTGCATCGAATGCTTTGCGACGTGCGTCAAATTCTTCGTAAATTTTACGGGCGTGTATTTGGGCTTGTTCCATGGTGACTTTTCCGTGGGATTGCAGCAAGGGAACGCCATGATCTAAAAGCAGCTTATCTACACTGGCACGCCAGAAGTCAAGCGTTAAGTCTTTACGCATTTTTACATGCAATTCGGCACTTTCAAGGAAGATAGTTACTAACCTGTTAAGAACATCTATTTCGTCAGATGTGAGGTAATTTTTGGCAACGATAACATCAGCTTTGCGTACTATCGAACCGCTCCATGAGGTCAAGGCCATATTCGGAGCATCTGCGTTTGCACGTGTAGCTATAATTTCAGCAGCAGTTTTTCTTGTGACGCCAAAAAGCAGCTTGTTTTGCGTGTCAGCAAAGAATAAGTTCGTTGCTTTTTCGGTAACCTTGTAGTCGCTGGATAGAGCGAATAAGTCACGCAGCTTCTGATAAAAACGTTTTTCGCTGGCGCGAATGTCGCGAATCTGTTCCAGCAATTCGTCGAAATAATCCGGGCGGCCATCCGGGTTTTTCAGGCGGTCCTTGTCAAGGATAAAGCCTTTCTGCAGATATTCTTTTAAGGTATTGTTTGCCCATTGACGGAACTGTGTGCCGCGCGGTGAACGGACGCGGAAACCAACAGCAAGGATAACATCAAGACTATAAAAAGCTACGGGCTTATCAGAATTTGCAATGTGAAGAAAGTTCACATTGCTTTTTTCAACTAGTTCACCTTCATCAAAAATATTTTTTATATGCTTGCTGATACCACTGCGCTCTTTGTTGAATAAGTCAGCTATCTGTGCCTGCGTCAACCATACAGTTCCGTTATCGGCATAAAGTTTAATTTCAGCTTTGCCGTCTGCAGTGTTGTAAATAATAATGTCTGCCATGTCTTCATTCCTCACTTTCAAAATCTATTATCCTAAACTCTCCACGTCTTCTTCCGCCTTGCGCTGGAGCTTGGCCAGCTTAACATCAATAATATCGTCAATTTCTTCCTTGCCGTCAGCATCCAGCTGGCGGTATTTTTTTATGTGTGTTTCTTCCTGCTGGGTGAGGGAGAGAGAGGGGGAAGGTGCATTTACTGTTACTAGCTGATTACTGTCAAGCATTGGCAATAAAGTATCAATCGTAACGCCGGTAACTTCAGCTATTTTGTTTAAAGTTTCTATTGTTGGCGCGAATGCTTTACCTGTTGTTGGATTAATCCCTTTTTCTAGAATGGAAATATATGCTCGACTTAAATTGCATTTTTCGCCAAAAGCTTGCATTGATAAACCTTGACTTTTTCTATATTGTTTTACGTATTCTCCGATAGTCATGATGGAGTCCTCCTTATAATGTCAACTAGATTATACATTAAGCAAAGAAAAATGTCAAATAGAGTTGACATCAAGAAATAAATCTAGTATACTAGACACAACAAAGCTAGAAAGGAGGAAACAGAAATGCTTTATAATATTCGTAAGATTAGACAAGAAAACTGTATGACACAAGATGAATTGGCTAAAAAAGCTAATATTTCGCGTGCTATGACCATTGCAGTATGGAATAGTCCGTTGTTCTGATAACCATACATCACAAAGCGAAAGCAGTTGAAAATGGCATTCATACGCTTAGGATAGTGCTGTTTCAGTTCGTAAAGGATTTCACGCGCCTTATTAGGATTTTTATCTTTCAGCGCATAAATATACACTTGCTGCGTATAGGCTTCAGTAATGGCAAGCGTATCGTTCTGCTTTTTTCCTTCTCTCATCAACATTTGTGAAAGTTGCATGGCATTATCATTATAAATGGCTGCTTCTGCATTCTTATACAACTGTTGAAGGTGGGCGGTCTTAAAGCCGTCATATTGACTTTTTGCTTGGGCTGACAATGCTATTGCCAACACAAATATCGTCAAAACACTCTTGACAAGCACAGAGGTTGAAACAGTTACGATTTTGGTCATATATTATCTGGCTAGGTGTTAGTAATATGATATGGTCGTGGTTAACCACTATGCAAATATACAAACTAATTGACTCACTACCAAGTTTTTTATCTTTTTTCTTTATACAGAACCTTAAAATGATCGCATTCCTGGACAAGCAAATAAAAAAAAGCACACCGGTCGGGGAAACCAGTGTACTGATTATTTAATCTCTCCCAAATCCTTATGACCGGATTTAGGCTTATTGTAGCTTTTTTATTCAGGTTTACTATATCGATCGCCAGCTTCTTTGACAAGGCGACGGGCAAACGGCTGAGGATAACCAGGACGTTCAACAGTTTTACCAAAACCATACTCGCTACGCAAGAATCGTCCCTGAGCATCTACAGGCTTGACTGCCATGTCGTTATGGCGAACGATAAGATAGGTAGCCAACTGCTTCCAACGAGCAAGCATCTGCTGTGCTTTATTGACACTATAGTCGTTGAGGAACTTCTGCATCTGTGCAGGTTCCATCGTCTGTGCCTTCGCCTCTATTTCTGCCTGTTGGTCGAAATAAGACTGCTGCAAAGAGTCTCTCACCTGTTTCAGGTCGGGGAAGAGAGCTGAATAACGGGGATAAACCATATTGCTCACCCAGTTGCACACCCAGAAAGCACTACGGTCGCTGAAAGTGATGGCATCAGCTCCTGGTGCATTGAAGCATTCCGGACGTTGGGTCATCGAACAATAGATAGGCACGAATGCCACCATATTGCCATCATCGTTACCAAACCAGAAACATCCTCCTACCTCACGAGGTAACCAAGAACGCATCTGCGAAACAAATACGAAGGATGCCTGCTGGGTTGAGATTGGGCGCTCGTTGAAGTAAGTTTTACCATCAACCTTATAGTAAAGAGGCGTCGGGCGATAAGGCATCTGCCAGATTCCTCCTCCGATGTCGGTAGAATCAATAGCCAACGGGGTACCTTCATAGTGATCACGCATGTCGTTGATGACATCGGCAACACTCAGTTTCTTGTCAGGTACTAACCACAAAGGCATATCCTCGGCATTTTTGTCCTTACCGAGTACCCATGGCAGATAGCGTTCCATTCCCTTCTTGTGGTGATTGAAAAAACTCCATGCACGAGCATCACAAATACGGCGACCAGAGAAATCGGGAGCTGCATAAGTCCATTTCCATGCGAAATCTTCATCCTTACCAGTGTACCATCCCATCTTACGGGCATACTTCACCACATTCTTTGAATAGAGAACGTTTTTTTTGTCCTTCATATTAAAACGTCCGATACGGCTCTGGTTGGCGTGTGCACATATAGCATCATCGGGAATACGCAAAGCAACCCATACGGTACGCTCTTTGGATACCTTTCGATCAGGACCGCATCCCTGCATCTCCATAATCCATGCTTCGTCAGCATCACAGATGGTGAATGTCTCACCTTCTGAATAATAACCATATTGTTCTACAAGAGAGGTCATTACGCGGATGGCCTCACGAGCTGAGCGTGAACGTTGCAGGGCGATATAAATGAGTGAACCATAGTCGATAATACCTGTAGAATCAACCATTTCCTCACGACCGCCATACGTAGTCTCACCAATAGTAACTTGCCATTCGTTGGTATTTCCAACTACATTATAGGTTTCTTCTGCTTCATCAATCTCGCCAAGATATTTATTGGTATCCCACTCATAAACCTTACGCTTGGTACCCTTAGCATGTTTACCTGCTGCATAATGATAAAGTGGCATGTAAGAGCCAAAGGAATCTGCACTATAACTGCAGATAACCGATCCGTCAGCACTGGCTTTCTTGCCGACAATAAAATTGGTGCAAGCTTCCACTTCGGTGGCCATCATGGTTGCCATCAGCATGCTCACCGAAAGAATCATTCGTTTACATTGTAACATAATCGTGAAATCTTATAGTTATACATCAATATCTAACAAGCCTTGAAACTCATATCCAATCCCTTGACAGAATGGGTCAGAGCACCAACAGAGATGAAATCAACACCTTGTTCGGCGTAGTCGCGAATGGTATCAAAGGTAATACCACCACTCGACTCTGTTTCATAACGATGTGCGATAATGTCAACCGCCTTCTTGGTGTCAGCAACAGAGAAATTATCGAGCATGATGCGATCTACGCCGCCATGTTCGAGAACCTGCTGCAATTCATCAAACGAGCGTACCTCAATTTCTATCTTTAGATGGAGTCCTTTTTCTTCAAGATACTTGTGGCAGCGGTCAATAGCATTAACAATGCCTCCTGCGAAATCTATATGATTGTCTTTCAACAGAATCATGTCAAACAAGCCAATACGATGGTTCACACCACCGCCAATCTTCACAGCCTGTTTCTCCAACATGCGCATACCTGGTGTGGTCTTACGGGTATCGAGCACGCGTGTTCCTGTACCTTGCAACCGTTCTACATAACGATTGGTCATGGTGGCAATACCACTCATGCGCTGCATGATATTAAGCATCAGGCGCTCTGTCTGAAGCAAAGAGCGCACCTTACCTGTTACTACCATGGCAATGTCGCCTTTCTTCACTTTCGATCCGTCACCCATCAGTACTTCTACCTGCATTTCTGGGTCGAAGCGACGGAACACTTCTTTGGCAACTTCTACACCAGCAAGAATACCATCTTCCTTAATGAGCAGATGCGATTTTCCCATGGCGTCAGCAGGAATACAACACAAAGTGGTGTGGTCACCATCGCCAATATCTTCGGCAAAGGAGAGATCAATAAGTTGATCCACGAGTTGTTCTACACTTAACATAATGTTTTTGTATTTAAGAGTTTATACTAATTTGCTTTTTTCTTTTCTGTACCAGACAATAAACCACACAAGAGCTACAACCAGACAGAGGATGCCTAACAGATATCCGATGTTTTCAGGCAGGTGGAATGCTTGTTTGGAGACAAAGAGGAATGTGGTACATACCGTTGTCATCAACAACGCAGGTATGAGCGTGATGATATAGGGTTTCTTCTGGCGTACAAGATACACCGTTAATGTCCAAAGGGTAAATACACTAAGCGTCTGGTTTGCCCATCCAAAATACTGCCAAATGATATTGAAGCCATCAGGATTTTCTATCTGCCAAACCAACATTGCGATGGAGGATATAAACAAGGGCAGACAAATGGCAAGACGCTTGATGATTGGACGTTGGTCAATATGAAGCCATTCACCAATGATCAGACGGGCAGAACGGAATGCAGTATCACCACTTGTAATAGGGGCAGCTACGACACCCAACAAGGCAAGAATACCACCTGCCACACCCAACCAGTCGTTACAAACGATATTTACGACCGCAGGGGCTGATGTCGAAAATCCTGTATTCACAGCAGCAATCAGTTCGTATCCAGGAGCCGGACTGCCATAGAAGAACCAAGATGATACGGTAGCCCAAATCAAGGCAACAACTCCTTCGGTAATCATGGCTCCATAGAAGATGGGGCGTCCCATGTGCTCACTTTTCACACAACGAGCCATCAATGGACTTTGAGTAGCGTGGAAACCGCTAATGGCACCACAGGCAATAGTGATAAAGAGACAAGGAAATATCTGATCTGTCCATTTCTCCGGTTCGGCTTCTGCACCCATATTATAAAAATGAGTCCATAGCTCTGGAAGCTGAGGCATCTTCACAAAGAGCATCACCATAAGAGCGCCTGCCATAAAAAGCAACGAAAAAGCGAAAAGAGGATAGATCTTTCCTATGATCTTATCGATTGGCAACATGGTTGCAATTACATAATAAGCAAAAATGACTATAATCCAAAACAGACTCGAACCCCATATCGAATGAAGGATCTCGGCTGGGGAATATACAAATACCGTACCTACCATGATAAGTAGCAGTACGGTGAAAGCCAACATCACCATCTTGGCATTTCGACCCAAATACTTACCGATAAGTTCAGGCAGACTGGCTCCGTCATTACGCATGGAAAGCATACCACTGAGATAATCGTGCGTAGCTCCGGCAAAAATACAGCCGAGCACAATCCATAGATAAGCCACAGGACCAAACTTCGCACCCAGAATAGCGCCGAAAATAGGACCAGTACCGGCAATGTTCAAAAATTGAATCATAAAAATCTTCCATCCAGGAAGTACAAGGTAGTCAACACCGTCAGCCTTAGCAACAGCTGGCGTCACACGGTCGTCTGGACCGAATACCCTCTCCACAAAGCGTCCATAGAGAAGATATCCCAAAATCAGAGCCACAAGACTCAATATAAAAGATACCATTTTTAGTTGTTATTTATAAACTTCGTGCAAAGTTAATAAAAACTTTATAGTTTGAGCGCCGTTCTTCCAACTTTTTTGTACCTTTGTGCACAAAAACTCTGATAAATTGAAACGAACAACCTTTTTATATATCTTCATCGCACTCTTTGCACTCTCCTGCAAAGCACAACCAAAGTATGAATTAAGAGCGGCATGGCTCACCACAGTAGGTGGATTAGACTGGCCGCATAACTATGCGCAGTCTCCTAATTCCATACGTCGTCAACAAGAAGAACTACGTCGCACACTCGACCTTCTGAAAGAGGCTCACGTCAATACGGTGCTCTTCCAGACTCGTATCCGCGGTACCGTCATCTATCCCTCTACACAAGAGCCATGGGACGGATGCACTTCAGGAAATCCTGGTCAAAGTCCAGGCTACGACCCTTTGCAGTTTGCCATCGAAGAATGTCATCGTAGGGGTATGGAACTGCATGCTTGGGTGGTCACCATCCCCATAGGTAAACGGAATGGGGCGGGAGCACGCAACCTAATACGACGCTACCCACACCTCGTCAAGCGTATAGGAGATGAGGCATATATGAATCCTGAAGTGGCTGGTACTGCCGACTATCTGGCAGACCTTTGTGGCGACATCACCAATCGTTACGATGTGGATGGAATCCATCTCGACTACATCCGCTACCCTGAAACATGGAAGATTAATATCAACAGACAGACGGGACGTACGTATATTACACGCATCGCACAGGCAATTAGCCAAAGGGTAAAATCCATCAAACCTTGGGTAAAGATGAGTTGTTCTCCTATCGGAAAATACAAAGACCTCGACCGACAAGAAAGCTATGGATGGAATGCATACACACGCGTTTGTCAAGATGCACAGCAATGGTTACGTGACGGAATAATGGATCAACTCTATCCGATGATGTATTTCGACGGCAAACACTTTTATCCCTTTGCCAGCGATTGGAGCGACAACCGTTATGATGGACAAACAGCAGCAGGACTGGGCGTCTATATGCTCTCACCCAAAGAGCGCAACTGGTCGCTATCGGCTGTTGAAAGACAGATGAATGTGGCACGGCAAATGGGATTGGGACATGCTTACTTCCGTACCAAATTCCTCACAGACAATGTGAAGGGCATATACGACTTCGTTTGTCGTTTCGATGCCACATTGGCGCTCACCCCTGCCCTCAAGACATCAACACCTGCGCCTGCGGCTCCACAGCACTTCTCGGTAACTCCGTCTCCATCGGGCTACCGGTTGTCTTGGGCTCCTGTTACCTCACAGCATCCCAACGAATACATCGTTTATACCGTCTATGCTTCTACTCACTATCCTGTCAACACAAATGATGCCAACAACATCGTCGCCATCCGTTGGCAAGATACGACAATAGAAATCAAACGACAGAAAACAGAAGCACCACTTCACTTCGCAGTATCAGCAGTAGATCGCTACGGACAGGAGAGCCTGCCTGCTCAACCTAACCGAACGACAGCTCAACAAGAGGCTAAGACTTCCCTACTCGACTGCGACGATACAACTCTTCACATTCCTACCGAACTGCTGACTGAGGAGATTACCACAATTGCCATTTGTTCTATGCAAGGACAAACACTTGCCACCCATCCCGCTGACACAGCAATCCCCGTAGGGTTTCTGCCAGATGGCGTATATGAGGTTGTTTCGCCACGACAACACGACAACCAACAACATATTGGATATTTTGTCATCAGAAAAGGGAAATAATTCAAACGAATTGACTAACTTTGCAAAACAAATAAATGGAAAAAATCATATTAGGTATCGACCCTGGCACGAATATCATGGGATATGGTGTGCTGAAAGTGGTGGACCATCACGCCGAAATGGTGACGATGGGAGTTATCGATATGCGCAAATTTCCAGATGGTTACCTTAAACTCGGACACATCTTCGAGCGCGTCACAGGAATCATCGACGCCTATCTGCCCGACGAATTGGCTATTGAAGCACCTTTCTTCGGAAAGAACGCACAGACCATGCTGAAACTCGGACGTGCACAAGGTACAGCCATCGCTGCCGCCATCCATCATGGAGTTCCTATTCACGAATATGCCCCGATGAAAATCAAAATGGCAATAACAGGTATTGGTTCGGCATCCAAAGAACAGGTAGCAGGAATGCTACAACGAATGTTGAAATTTGATGCAGACGCTTTAACAAAATTCCGGGATGCAACTGACGCGCTTGCCGCAGCCTATTGCCATTTCCTGCAAATGGGAAGACCAGAATCACAGGCTAACTACCGTAGTTGGAAAGACTTCGCCAATAAAAATCAGAATAGAATATGCAAAAAATAATTGATATACAACAGGGTGTCACCCGTATGGAAGAATGGCGAATGGCTCAACCCGTCGATTTCCAATCTCTCGACGGCGAACATATCGCCATTGTAGGACGCAACGGCAGTGGAAAATCCATGCTCGTAGATATCATTACCGGCAGACATCCTTTACGGTTACAGCCTCCTAAATACGATTTCTCACCAAGTACAAAACCGCTGGTTTCAGACAACATACGATACATCACATTTCGCGATTCATACGGCACTTCTGATGGGGCGTATTATCTGCAACAACGCTGGAATCAACACGATATAGACCCTGAGACTCCACATGTGGGTGACCTCTTGGAAGAGGCATATCAAATGGCAGGCGAAGATACACCAGAACATCGAGGTTTACAACAACATCTATACGAACTCTTCCATATCCAACAGCTAACTGATAAATATATCATCAGTCTGTCGAGTGGTGAACTGCGCAAATTCCAGCTCACCAAGACGCTCCTTGCAGATCCTCGCGTACTAATCATGGATAATCCGTTTATTGGACTCGATGCCACAACACGCGACCAACTCAAAGTATTGCTGAGCACCCTGGCTCATGAGCGCGCGCTACAGATCATCCTTGTGCTCTCCAAAACTGATGACATTCCAGACTTCATCACGCATGTCGTGGAGGTCAAACAAGGAGTGGTACAACCCAAATGCACATTAGAAGAATACAACAACAGACAACCATCTATACCTTCACACGTCCTCTCCGAAGAGAAACGCGAAGCTATCATCCAATTGCCCAACAAAGCCAATGACTATACAGCACATCAGGTTATTGCCATGAATCAGGTGGGCATACGCTATGGAGAACGAACCATCTTGAAAGAACTCGATTGGACGGTATGCGATGGAGAGCGTTGGGCGCTCAGCGGACAGAACGGAAGCGGAAAATCCACTCTCCTCTCTCTGGTATGCGCCGACAACCCTCAAAGCTATGCTTGCGACATAACACTTTTCGACAGACAACGCGGATCGGGAGAGAGCATCTGGGACATCAAACGACATATTGGATATGTATCTCCTGAAATGCATAGAGCTTATCAAAAAGACCTTCCTGCCGTTCGCATCGTAGCAAGCGGACTGAAAGATTCTGTAGGACTCTACGTCAAGCCCAATCCCGAAGAATACGAAATTTGCAAATGGTGGATGGATATCTTCGGACTCGAAGGACTCTACGACAGACCCTTTCTCAAACTGTCAAGTGGTGAACAACGACTCGTACTCTTGGCTCGTGCCTTCGTTAAAGACCCACAACTCATTATCCTTGATGAACCACTCCACGGGCTTGACCTCTACAATCGCCGTTTGGTGAAAGATGTGATAGAAACCTTCTGCCAACGTCCACACAAGACAATGGTCATGGTGACCCACTACGAAGAGGAACTACCCAACAATATCACTAACAAGATTTACTTAATCAAACAACAATAACATATTATATATGAAGAAGTTATTTATCGTACTAATGATGGTTTTCTGTGCTAATGCGCAAGCACAGGAGATCTTCAACGAGATTAAACACAAAGCCTTCGATGCTGTGAGCAACGAAAAGACTTTGCCTATCATGAAACAGATTAATCAGTTTAAACTCGATGCGCTCAATTATCTTGCAATAAGCATGCAGGAACAGATGTCAGACGCACCAGTACTCTATCTTGACGAACAGGCATTAGGACTCAACAATTTCATTACCGCATATATCATGCAACTGGTAAAAATGAATAATATGCCCGATGCTGCACAAGTGAAGATCACCAAGATTTTTATCGATGCCTCCGTGTCAAACCCGCTCTTCAACGACAAGGAAGAAGAACCTGCACACAGCTATCTAAATAATGCCAGCAGCATCACACGATTCTCACTCGATACCGACTGGCCTCGGGCTTTGGCTGCTGTACAAGCACAACTGAAAGACTAACATTACCCAAAAAATAACAATAACAAAAACAGATCAACAACTATGGAAAGAACATGGAGATGGTTTGGCAAAAACGATAAGATAACGCTTGCCATGCTAAAACAAATCGGTGTGGAAGGCATCGTAACTGCTCTTCACGACGTACCTCTTGGTGAAGTTTGGACCAGAGAAAAAATCAAAGATCTCCGCGAATATATCGAAAGCTACGGCATGCGATGGAGCGTCGTGGAATCATTACCCGTGGTAGAGACTATCAAATACGGAGGTCCTGACCGTGACCAACAGATAGAAATCTATAAGGAATCGCTCCGCAACCTATCGGCTGAAGGCATCCATACCATCTGTTACAACTTCATGCCCGTACTCGACTGGGCTCGTACAGACTTGCTTCACGCGAATCCTAACGGTTCGTCAAACCTATTCTTCTCTTATGCAGAATTTGCCTATTTCGATATTTATATACTCAAAAGACAAGGCGCACGCGAAGAATGGGCACGCTTCCAATTCCCAGCTGGCGTAGGTGAAGGACGTAACGTACTGGAAGAGGCTGATGCGCTCGCCAAAACCATGACTCCAGAGAAAGACCATCAACTGGTAGAAAACATCGTTATCAAAACGCAAGGTTTTGTAAGTGGCAACTTCAAAGAGGGCGACGAACACCCCCTCGAACTCTTCCACCAGTTGCTCGCAAACTATGATGGTATAGACAAGAATCAACTGAGGGAAAACATGAAATACTTCCTCAACGCAATCATGCCTACTTGCGAAGAGTGTGATATGAACATGTGTGTGCATCCCGACGATCCCCCCATCGAGATTCTCGGCCTCCCACGCATCGTACGCACCCAAGAAGATATCCAATGGTTTCTTGATGCTGTGCCAAACAAGCACAACGGACTGACCTTCTGCGCTGGGAGTCTCTCTGCTGGCGCTTATAACAATGTGGTGGAGATGGCACGTAAATTTGCACCACGCACCCATTTCGTACACCTCCGTTCTTGTCATATCTTCCCCAATGGCGACTTCACAGAAGCCTCACACCTTGGAGGACGTGCCGATATCATCGAACTGGCACGCATTTTCGAAAAAGAGAATCCTGCGTTGCCCATGCGTGTGGATCACGGCATGACAATGCTGGGCGACGAGACTAAAGGTTATAATGCAGGCTACTCGTTTCTCGGACGTATGTTTGCCATGGGACAAGTACAAGGCATTCTCGCCACCGTTGACCGTGAATTAGGAATAGAATACAAACAACCCGGATTTTATGAATAACAACCTTTTCAACATTAAAGACAACGTTGTTGTCATCACAGGCGGAACAGGCGTTCTTGGACGTGCCATCGCTAAGTATCTGGCCCTTGAAGGAGCCAAAGTCATCATCCTCGGCCGTAAGGAAGAGGTTGGACAGAAAATTGCTTCTGACATCTGCGAAGCAGGTGGCGTGTGTGAGTTTATGAAAACTGACGTCATGAACCAAGAGGTCGTTCAGCAAAACTGCGACGACATCATGCGTAAATACGGACGTATCGACACTCTCCTCAATGCTGCGGGAGGTAATATGCCTGGCGCTACCATCGCTCCCGATAAAACCTTCTTCGACCTCGATGCCTCACAATTCCAGACTGTTCTCAATCTGAACCTCACAGGAACGGTCATCCCCACCCAAGTATTTCTTCGTCCCATGGTAGCTCAGGGCAAAGGTAGCATCATCAACTTCTCTTCGATGGCTGCTTTCCGTCCCATGACTCGCGTATGTGGTTATGCTGCTGCCAAGGCTGGTATCAGCAATTTCACAGCATATATGGCAACTGAATGTGCCAAGAAGTTTGGCGAAGGAATTCGCGTCAACGCCATTGCTCCCGGTTTCTTCATTACCGAACAGAATCGTGCTTTGTTGACCAATCCCGATGGTACCTTCACACAGCGTGGTCAGGATGTGATTCGTCAGACTCCCTTCGGCCGCATGGGTGATCCTGAAGAACTCTGTGGCACGATCCACTATCTGATGTCAGAAGCTGCAAAATTCGTCACCGGTACCGTCGCTGTTGTTGACGGAGGTTTTAATGCTTTTGCCATGTAAGTTCCAAACTATACATCATACTCCAAAGGAGAGCCACACCTCGTGTGACTCTCTTTCTTTTTCCAGAAAGTTTTAGTATTCCTTATAAATTTTCTGTGTATTATTATAAAAAGAGAGTTAGGATTACGGCATAAGACAAAAGGAGATTCTCAAGGCAGAGAACCTCCTGCGACTCATTATATATTGACCACAAGTCCATCGTATGCCATGCGAATATGAGGAGGCAAAATGTTATTGACCTCATCATGTTTTCCTATGCTATGTGCCGCATGAGTAAGCCATGTTTGACGTGCTCCTATCTTTTTCGCAAATGCCACCGCTTCATCAAGTGTCTGGTGTGAATGATGCGGAGTACGGCGAAGCGCGTTAACCACCAGCACTTCTGTTCCTTTCAGATATTCCAATTCGCTATCTGCAATGGTTTTCATATCCGTAATATATGTCAATCCACCAATCCGATAACCTAAGATGGGCAAGTCGTGATGCATCACCTGTATCGGCATGATATCAATACCGTTGATGTTAAACACCTCATGAGGATGAATCTCATGAAGTCTGATGACAGGAGTATTGGGATAGCGATGTTCTTCAAAACAATATGGAAGCATCTTCAATAACGATTGACGTGCAATAGGGTCCGCATAGACGTTCACCTCTCCAAACTGACAGAAAGGCCTGACATCATCAAGTCCTCCCACATGGTCATAGTGGGCATGGGTGATAAGGATTCCATCTATCCGACTGAATGGCAAGGGCATAATCTGTTGACGGAAGTCTGGCCCACAGTCGATAAGCAAGCGTGTGTCTCCCTCCTCTAACAGCGCCGAACATCTCAACCTTTTATCATGTGGATCTTGACTGCTACAGGTAGGACATTGACATCCAATGGTAGGAACGCCACACGATGTTCCAGTACCGAGGAAGGTTAATTTCATATAATATTCACTTCAGGTTTGATGGTTATTCCGAATTTTTCTTTCACATCACGCTGGATCATCCGGCAAAGATCAACAATCTCCTGACCGGTAGCATTACCACGATTCACCAACACCAAGGCCTGACGATCGTGAACGCCTGCATGTCCTACGGTACGTCCCTTCCATCCACATTGGTCTATCATCCATCCTGCAGGAATCTTCTCGTGATTTGCATCGATGGTATAGTGTGGCATATTCTCATATTGTGATGCCAAAGCCTCATATTGTGATCGTTCCACGATGGGATTCATGAAGAAACTTCCTGCATTTCCCATAACAGCAGGATCAGGCAGTTTCTCTTGTCGTATGCCGATGATGACCTCTCTCAATTGACTTGCTGTGGGATGAGTCATGTTTCGCCTTTCAAGTTCGCTGCGAATGTTACCATAATCGAGTTTTGGTTGAAAATCTCTTTGGGTACGATAGGTCACATGGGTGATCAGATATTGATTCTTCCATTCTCCTTTAAACCGACTCTGACGATATGCGTACTGACAAGCAGCAGCATCAATGACCTGTAACGCTCCCGAAGCGATCTCGATGGCTTCAATGGTCTCTATAAAGTCTTTCACCTCAACACCATAGGCACCGATGTTCTGTACCGCGCTGGCACCCACATCACCAGGAATCCACGAGAGATTCTCCATGCCGTAATATTCATGCTTCACACTATAATCTACTACATCATCCCATACCTCGCCGCTTCCACAGCGTAGGGTGTCCTTCTGTGGTGTTATGCCTTTGATGGCTGAGCGCACGACAATGCCTTTGAAATCCTGTGTCAACAGGAGATTACTTCCACCTCCAATAATCAGAAAAGGTTGGGCTGACTGACGAAGAATGTCGGCCACAGCTTTTGCTTCATCGGCAGTCGAATATTCCAAGAAGCGGTCACAACGGGCTTCAAGACCAAAGGTATTGTGCTGCTTCAAACTATAGTCATGAATATCTTTCATAGCGTTGTTCCTATTTATATTATGTTGAGAGTTTAGACAGCATCCATTTTCCTCCTTCGTGTCGGAAGGTAAGTTCTGTCTCCAAACCATTAGCGATACCTCTAAGCACGAACACCTTACATTTTCCTGCTCTATGATTGGTACCATAGATAATGTTATAAATCATATCCGTAGGTAATTCAGGTGCAAAAGCTGGCCACGTATCTGGTGTTATCACTCCTTCCATCTCATTGAAGTCATCGTCAGGATCCGGTCCCACAAAATCTACCGTCTCTCGGAGATGGTGCATCTGATAGTCGGCATTAGAAGCAAAATGCTCGTAAAAGTCAAGAAACGATGCATTATGTGATTCATGCAAAGGAATGTGTATGATCTTCTGCATCATCCATCTTCCGTTGATACGGTCGAAGACATACTGTTTGATGGATTTCGAGTGAAAATAAATTTTCTCCACCACAGCATGTGAAACAGAAATCTGCTTGGTTTCTTCCAATTGTTTCTCGCTGTCGAAAATCAGCGTATAGAAATCTTGTCGCATGAAGAAATTCTCCATGTGCCATTTGCTTTTAGGCAACAATTCAATATCGTCTCCACGTACGACAGGTAGTGGAAACTTAATACGGCTGTATTGTAATTTCCTATTGGCGGCGAAATTGAATACAAAATCATCAAACAACTCATCAGCCGCTTTTGGCATCGGCTCCTCTTCGATTGCCTTCATCTCGTTGTCAGCAACCGTAGAGTCAACAGTTGCAGTAGTGTCAGCAACCGTTTCTTCGGTAGATTCTACCGTTTTGTTACCCTGGCAACCTGCCAGCAAACAGACCATAACATAAAACGCAATCCAATATCGTTTCATCATTGACCTCCATCTATTTTATAAACTTCTCTCAATTTTTCGGCAAAGGTACAAAAAACTCCCAACTCCTAATCCATAATTCTTATTTTTTTTATACCTTTGCAGAAAATTTAGTTTTATATCAATGATTATGATACTCGACAAGATAAACCAACTCTTAGACGAAGTGCGGCAAATGACGGCCGCCAACGCAGAAGAGGTAGAGCAGTTACGACTGAAATACCTCAGCAAGAAAGGTGCCATTACAGCTTTGATGAACGATTTCCGCAATGTTCAACCTGAACAGAAGCGACCTTTATCTTCTGGATAATCTGTCTGAAAATGAAGACCAGGTTGTCACGGCCCTCTTACGCATTTACGGAGGACTCTTCACTGATTTCGTATATATCGACGAATCCCTGATAGCCCAACAGGCAGAGTTGAGTATCCAGCAGGTATATTTCGCATTGAAATGCCTTGCCACCAAACATATCATCACTTTCGTTCCTCGTAGAAAAATCCCGTTTATCACCTATACCCGGGATAGAATTGATGGAGATAAGGTCGTCATCACCCAAGAAGCATACGAAAACAGAAAAGAGCAATTCGTAAAACGTATCAGCAGTATGATAGCATATGCACAAACAGACTTTATCTGCCGTTCACGACAACTCTTAAGGTATTTCGGAGAAGAAACCAAGGAAGATTGCAAGCAATGCGATGTCTGTCTGGAACATAAAGATAACGATTCTGTAGCCAAACAGATGTTTGAAAAGGCGAAAGAAAGTATTCTCCAGATATTAGGTGATCAAAAGAAACACCACATTACAGAATTGAGAGAAATACAAGTACCGAGCCAGCAGTTAGAAAATGCTTTAGAAATGCTGGTATCAGAAAACCAGATACATATAGACGGCAGTTATATCTATCTGTAAAGCTAACAAAAAAGGATAAGCAACAAAAAGAGATAAACAACAAAAAGGGAACGACCCCTCGCGGACCATTCCCTTTCCAACATTATGTACGAGAAAAAAATTAGTTATTTTCAGGACGAAGTTTACGAACTGTAACACCAGCCTGCCACATTTCCTTGTTGCGCATAGCCT